>Ga0210031_1000441_pt1 | contig 24144 bp, 19 predicted proteins | sample CryGeyCG2014_080_FD_185455 | JGI IMG/M metagenome (GOLD analysis project Ga0210031, IMG submission 185455) | Groundwater microbial communities from aquifer - Crystal Geyser CG03_land_8/20/14_0.80 (SPAdes) (version 2) | ecosystem: Environmental > Aquatic > Deep subsurface > Groundwater | place... | reverse complement strand
TTCGACGTGTGGCCCCTAAGGGCTGTGTCATAGTGCATCAGGTGTCTCCTCCTATTTATGCCCTTCCATAAATTTCGGTTATCTCCAGGAGTTTTGCAGCAATGCCCGGTGTCAACTGTTCAGACATAAGCCGCCATATCCAGTTGTCCCGTGTTGTTGCCGGTCGATTCATCCTGGACGTCTCCCCGAGACCTAAGATATCCTGCATTGGGAATATGGCCATGTTTGCGACTGACATCATGGCAAGCCTGATCATTTCCCAGTGAATATCCTCTACTGACACCTCATGCCCCAGATACTGAAATAGTCTCCTCTTGTCCTCCGATGTTGCCTCTTTTTCAAACCATCCCCTCACCGTATTGTTGTCGTGAGTCCCTGTGTATATAACACAGTTTTTCACGATATTATGAGGTATATAGGGGTTGGTAGAAATATCTTTACCAAAGGCGAAAAGGAGCACCTTCATGCCTAGAAAGTCAAAACGGTTCATCACTTCCCGTACATCCGGGGTGATTACACCCAGATCCTCTGCAATCATGGGTAGATAGGGAAACTTCTTAAGCAGAGTATTGAAGAGGTCTTCTGCGGGTGCCTCAACCCATCTTCCGTTCATAGCAGTGCTTTCGCCTGCTGGAACTTCCCAATACCCAACAAAGCCACGGAAATGATCAATCCTCACAAGATCAAAGTATTTTAAGTTATATCCTATCCTTTGACCCCACCAATCATAGCCCCTCTCCCTCAAGACATCCCACCGATAAACAGGATTGCCCCAAAGCTGCCCTGTCTCACTGAAGTAATCGGGCGGAACACCTGCAACAGCATAAGGTCTCTTTTCTCCATTTAGCTTAAACATATCGGGATTAGTCCAGAGCTCTACGCTGTCGTATTCCACATAAAAGGGGATGTCTCCAATGATATGAATGCCCTTCTGATTGCAATAGAGCTTTAGCGAGAACCACTGTTTGAAGAATATGTACTGAAGGAACTTATGAAACTCCATTTCATCCAAAAGCTCCTCTTTAAACGGTTGTAGAGCTTCTTTTTTCCTATCCCTTATTTCAGAAGGCCATTCACTCCACACCTTTCCGTTGAAATGGGCTTTGAGGGTGAGAAAAAGGGCAAAGTCTGTGAGCCAATAGGAATTGTCCTGACAAAACCTTTCATATTCATGATTGGCTCCCCCTTTTTTGAAACACTGGTATGCCAGAGAAAAAAGCATTTTTTTATAAGCAACAACCTCTTCATAATTTACCCTTTCCCCGGGGAAATTGGGTGATGGCTCAATATCTTCTTCGGCAAGGAAGCCATCGCGGACCAGAAGCTCTGGGCTTATTAACAGTGGATTGCTGGCAAAGACAGATATGGCGTGGTATGGGGAGTTGGCATGAGCCGGTTCGGCAGGGTTTAAGGGAAGGATTTGCCAAAAACTCTGTTTGGTCTCAGCAAGAAAATCCGCAAAACGGTAAGCCCATGGTCCCAAATCTCCAATGCCGAATGATGAAGGTAGGGATGATACATGAAGAAGTATACCGCTTCCTCGTCTCATCATAAGACCTTCACATGTAGTTGAAGCCCCAATTTATAAAAAGCATCCAGCCATTTCTCCGCTTTTTCATCTTTACTTTCTTCTCTCTCTTTCACCTTATCAGGAAGGATCGTCTGCCCTATGTAAAAGTAGATATTCTGGGAAGTCGACAGGTCTAACTCCAGTGGTAATAACCTCAACAGTCTTATAGTATGCTCAAGGGCTTCAATAATTGATAGATCATTACTATTCAAGTTTAACTTTTCGCTGAGGGTATTGATCATAGAGTTTGCAGCAAAACTCAAGGTTGGTTTGTCAATATTCACAGTCCATCTCTTTACCGCGCTTATCAGCTGTTTCAGTTTGTCTAAATCTGGTTTTTCTTCTTCAAGGACTTTCCTTATGTCCGTATTCAGGATGAGCTCAGTGGCCGCGAGAAGTGGGCTTGGAAGGGGGTAAGAGACTTCATGTAAGAAGTTCATGGTACCGTAATTATCCTCGTATATCTGACGGAACGAAGCCTCTGCATCATCTAGCGTTGAACGAAGGATGTGATCTAAGATTCTTCTCTGTTCATCCTTAAAGAGATGCCAGAGAGAATAGTTATTCACGCCAAAGTGTTTATCCATGGCCCTTATGACCTTGGAGATATCTCCTCTTTCAAAAACCTCTGTTAATTCCCTGTACATCATTGAGAAGACTTCATCGTTTACATTAATCCTAATCCCTCCGATGACATTATGCTCTCCCAGGTGGAGCACGGCAAAGCATACATATTCTTGATCCCATGTTATGTCCGAGACTACCTTGACCCTTCCTGTAGCAAGCCTTAACCTCCCTGCCCCACTCAGGTTGTATGTCTCTCTAGTGATGGTATAGCAGTATATGGCAGTGCTTTTAGAATATCCATCGAAGATGGAGGATATGGCATAGTGGGCACCAACCCTCATGAGGTCAACCATTGCAGGTTTGACAAGGGTTTCATATATCCTTCTGCCATTTGCCAGTTTCGGTATATTAGTAGGTGCCTTTTCAAGGGTTGAAAGGTAATCTTCTTCAACGGATATGTCAAACAGTTCCTCTGTAAGCTGGATAGCCCTGGCTGCATATTGCATGATCTGAGTAGTCTCGATTCCGGATATCTCGTCGAAAAACCAGCCGCAACTTGTAAACATGAGCATGGCATTTCTCTGCATCTCCAGAAGCTTTAAGACTCTTATCTTTTCTTCGGTTGAAAGGGCTTTAACAGAATGTTCTCTGAGAAACCCTTCTGTATTCTTCCGTGATCTGTCCAGTATAGCCTCGATGTAGTCGTCCCTTGCTTTCCATGGGTCACTTAAATACCTTGATGCCTCTTCTTTATAGAGCGGTACGAGTCTGTCTCTCAGCGCGTCCATCGCCACTCTTAGGGGCTTTCTCCATGCCTGGGTCCATCCCTGATTCATTCCTGTGCTGCAGCCGCAATTGTCTCTCCACCGTTCTATTCCGTGACAGCAGCTCCAGGATGAGTTTTCTAAGATTTCAACAATGTAGGTTGGAGGGTGTTTTTCAAGGTACTCTCCATAATTGATTATCTTTGCAAGGGTATTTGACTCGATAAGATAGAGACAGTAAGCTAAAGCCATATCTCCGAAGCGGTGGTGGTGACCATACGTCTCCCCATCCGTTGCAATGTGGACAAGCTGTGTCCTGCCCCTTTGATCATTAAATGCAGAGAGCAGTCTCCTGACAAAGGCTTCTCCGCTGTTTAACAACTCTCCAAAGGCAATGTCCCGAGAGATAGGCCCATCGTAGAAAAACAGGTTTACATTCCTTCCTGATGGAAGGGTGCATAGATAAGGCATTGTCGGGTCAACCCTTCCTCCGCTGACATCCTGCCATTCGCTCTCCTCTTTTTTCTTTACTCTCTTTGCCTGTATTTGAGAGAGGATGGTGAACTTTATCTCAAGCTCTGCCAATACTTCAAGGGTCTCTATATCAACGGCAGTTTCGGGAAGCCACATTCCTTCAGGGAATCTTCCAAACCTCTTCTGAAAGTCCTTTATCCCCCATATTGCCTGGGTGTATTTGTCCCTTTTGTTTGCGAGGGGTGTAATCATATGGTTGTATACCTGGGCTATTGCCGAACCATGTCCGGAGAACCGTTTTATGCTCAATCTATCAGCTTCAAGGATAGCCTTGTAGACTTCGGGTTTGTTTCTTTCCATCCAGGAAGCAAGGGTCGGTCCCACGTTAAAGCTGATTTTTGAATAGTTGTTTACTATATCAACGATCCTTTCGTCCTTATCAAGGATGCGGGAAGCTGTATTAGGTTTGTAACACTGGGCGGTTATCTTATCATTCCAGTCATGATAAGGATAGGCTCCGTCTTGAAATTCTACCTCTTCAAGCCATGGGTTCTCCCTTGGCGGCTGGTAAAAATGTCCATGGATGCATATATACTTATCCATTATGGGGGTTACTCCTTACTAATTATGGTTTCCTTCTAATTCTTAGTTTACCTGGTTCAAGAATAATGAGATTGCCTTTAAAATCACCTTCTGTAAGGTTCCTAAAAGCTTTGAGTATCTGATTATTCAATTCAGCAGAGGATATTTCGTTAGGGAAATGAGCAATGACAATCCCTAAATGACTCCCTACTGGGAAATGTAAGAGGTTCCCAAATCCCCAATCGCCAGTCAATAGTATGGCATTATTTCTTTGAGCAAATTCAAATACCTCTTCGTCATCTTTACCTCTCAAACCATAATCCCGTACATCTAAGGAGTCAAAACCATTGGCTTTTAAAACCCTTGCTGTTGATCTTGGCATGTCTTCATCAATTACAAATTTAATCATCTTAAGCTATAGCCCTGATTTCTTCATCTGAAAGGTGTTTTGCAGCATAATCTAATGCAGCTAAAATATCTTCTTTCGTTAAGTCGTATTCAGACATAACTTCATCATAGGTCATGCCACCAGCCAATTTTCCAATAATTAAATCCACCGGAACCCGTGAACCTTTTATAACGGGCTTCCCAAATCTAATCTTCTCATCAACTATTATTCTATTAGCAATCTCCATTTTACTAACTCCTCATAACATAAATAAGTTTTTTAAAAAATGGTCTCCCCTGCCCGCACTGAGCAGATAACGTTTGGACAAACAACGCAGCACTTTTGCGAACTACGAATAGACAAATTCCTTGTGAAACAAAAGTGTTGAACGAGGCTTTTACTACTCATGACTATTACCAGCGTCGTTGTTTGCCGTGTTATGCGCTAAACGAGATTCACTTGTTCGGAAGCGAAAGATATGCGGCCTTAACGGTTGCCGGATCGTATTTTCTTTCAAGCCTGCGTACGCTGAAGTGACCTCTTGCCATATCTTGGAAATGGTCTATGAACAACAAATTGATCAACGCTCCTCCGACAGCACCGATCGCTGGGATGGCCTGTGCAGCTACCTTCTCAGAGACAGTGATTCCAAAGCGCTCCGCTAATTGAGAAACCAGGCGAACGAGAGCAGGTGCGCCTTCTCTTGCAATGCCCCTTTCCGCAATAAACTCTGCAGCTTCTGAAACCGCTTTAGCGAGGGCAGCCCGAACAGCGAAATAACCAGATTCGGAGGCATCGTCCTTAGATGTTGTTCCTCCAAGCGCAAACACTTCAATACAGGCAAGCTTCACCTCAGGCAGATTCAATTGCTCTCCTTGACCACGAGCAATGTCTGCGATTGACCGGAGCATGATGCCGGTCGAAATTGGCAGTTCGACTATTAAACCTAGGATGCCGGCAGCTCCACCAACACCACCCGAGACCCCCACAGCAACCTTGTGCCAAATATTCTGAGCTTGACCCCCAGAATCCTTGTCGAGTGTGAGTAATGCAACGTCTAGGGCAGTATCGAGTGCCTTCTTGGTTGCGTGGCTTACGGCCTCCGACCATTTGTCGGGCAAAAGATCCATGCCCTTTTCAATTGGGCTGCCGATAATATTGGTGATTTTTACCGCAAGGATCGGGTTTTCGAGAACTTGTTTAGCTCTTTGAAGATCGGTCAAGTCTTCGGTGCTCATTTGCATGGTTGTCCCCTTGTGTGTTGATTGCAGGGTTGAGCGCAAAACAATGCCAGATATACGCTGTTATATGATATATGCTTTTCTTTTTGTCTCGCTCCAGCGAGACCACTTTTCTATAATGAACAAATTTGATGGCTTCGCAAAAAGTCTTAATTCCGTCACTCCGGCGAAAGCCGGAGTCTAAAAGTGCTTGAAATTACTGGATTCCGGCTTTCGCCGGAATGACAAGGAAGAGGGTTTCCTGACTTTTTAAGAAACCATCAAACATAGGTGATAGGACTTTTGCCAGACCTTTAATTCTTTGTAATTTTTAAGCATTTCGCTCGAATCCTTGAATCCTTGACCTCTTGAATCCTTTTCATCGACCAACTCTTTGGGAGACCTAAAAAATACAACAACACTCCGTTCCCCGAAATTTACGTTTCACTCTTAAAAAACAGAACCCCCAAAGGAGGTAAGGTTAGAGAGATGGAATAATCTCTTCCATGGGCTGGTACCGGAGTGGCTTCAACACCGCCGAGGTTCCCATGTCCACTTCCTCCGTACACTTCTGAATCACTATTAATGACCTCTTCCCAGAAACCACCGCGAGGGACTCCAACTCTATATTTATATCTTGGGATAGGTGTTAAGTTACAGATAACAAGGATAATGGCGTCGGTGTTTTTGCCCTTTCTTATAAAGCTTATGATCCCATGCTCCCAGTCATGAAAATCTATCCATTCAAAACCCTCCATCGCAAAATCCAGTTCATGCATAGCAGGTTCGTTTCTGTAAAAGAGGTTCAGGTCTTTAACCCACCTCTGTATTCCCTGATGAGAGGGATATTGAAGGGCATGCCATTCTAAACTCTCGTCATGATTCCACTCTCTCCACTGACCAAATTCTCCTCCCATGAAGAGCAGTTTCTTTCCTGGGTGGCCATACATGTATCCTAACAAGAGCCGAAGGTTTGCTGACTTTTGTTCTTCATTTCCAGGCATCTTTCCAACAAGGGCTCCCTTTCCATGGACAACTTCATCATGTGAGAGGGGAAGGAGAAAATTTTCCGAAAATGCGTACCATATACTGAAGGTGAGCTGATTTTGATGGTACTTCCGGTAAAGGGGGTCTTTGGAAAAATAATCCAGGGTATCATGCATCCATCCCATATTCCATTTCATTCCAAAGCCAAGACCTCCCACATACGTGGGTTGAGAAACCATTGGCCATGCTGTAGATTCTTCCGCTATTGTCTGGACATCGGGAAAATCCCTGTAGACCGCTTCGTTGAACCTCTTCAGGAAGGTTATAGCCTTGATACTCTCATTTCCCCCATACTTGTTAGGTATCCACTCTCCATCATTTCTTCCATAGTCAAGGTACAGCATTGACGCTACAGCATCTACCCTGAAACCGTCAACATGGTATTTGTCCAGCCAGAAGTGACCACTGCTGATAAGGAATTCCTTGACTTCATTCCTTCCCAGATTAAAGATATAGGTATCCCAATCGGGATGGTGTCCCTTTCTTCGGTCTGCATGTTCATAAAGGTGGGTTCCGTCAAAATAGGCAAGCCCGTGTTCATCCGTTGGAAAATGGGAAGGGACCCAATCCAATATCACTCCAATCCCATTTTTATGGAGATAGTCTATTAGATACATAAAATCCTGGGGAGTTCCATATCGGCTTGTTGGTGCGAAATATCCTACAGTTTGATACCCCCATGATCCATAAAAGGGATGCTCCATAACCGGTAATAATTCAACGTGGGTAAACCCTGTCTCCTTTACGTATTCTGTTAAACAATGGGCTATTTCTCTATAGGTGAGAAACCTGTTTCCTTCTTCAGGGCATCTTTTCCACGAACCAAGATGTACTTCGTATATGGCAAAGGGAGCATCAGAGGCATTGAATTTATGCCTGTTTTTCATCCAATCGTCATCTCCCCATTCATAACTCAGATCCCATGCAACTGAAGCCGTCCTGGGAGGGGTTTCCCAATAAAAAGCAAGGGGGTCACCTTTGTCAACCCTGTAGTTATTGTATCTGGAGGCAATGTGATATTTGTAAGGAGTCCCCTTTTCAACGCCAGGGACAAAAGCTTCCCATATGCCCGATTCATCCCCCCTTACCTTCAAGGGATGCACATCCGGCTTCCATCCATTAAAATCTCCAATGACCGACACCGTCTCGGCATTTGGCGCCCATACTGCAAAGAGGATTCCCTTTCTTCCATCGATGGTCATTGGATGAGAGCCGAGTTTATCGTAGAGTTTAAAATGGTTTCCTTCTTTAAAGAGATAAACATCGTGGTCAGTAAGAAGGCTTACACCGTGCAGGACATTTCCTGTTTTGTCTTTCATCTTTTCAGGCTTATATACGCCAGTCCTCTCTTTCTTCGGCTTGTATAGCAACTATATTGCTTTTTCTTTTGATAGCAAAAATAATATTTTATCACAGAATTCTTCTATAGAATACCTTTTATTATAAAAAAATCAAGGTCTGGAAAATCTTGCAAACAAAAGTATTCTAACCGTGATATAATTAATATGTAACTATTCAGCCACTAAGACACCAAGGCACTAAAATTGCTTACAACAGCGGGCTTAAGCCCGCTGTTGTAAGTTCTCTTTAAAAGGACAACTATATAATACCTTCCTGATAATTTTAATTATCAAAGTTGTCAGATAGTGAGCTGAAATTTATAAATAACCTTTGTGTCTTTGTGCCTTAGTGGCGACCTGAGTAGTTACATTAATATTTAATAAAAAACCTTAAGAAATACTCGTCTTTTTTCATATTACACTGAGATGGAGCGGATTTGTTAAAAATACCTTTTGAAAAGCAACCAAGACATAAACAGCGGCTGGTCTTACCTCTGTGGAGGTCTCTGGTATTATGTCAATTGGTAATGGAAATACTCTTTGTCATAAGCCTTTCCTTTCCAAATACACTGAGCGCCGATATTGGGATTCGATATGACGTCAGCGTTCAAGGTGTCACAGACCGTGAGCTGCGTAAAACTCTGGAGGCAGTATCGGATACTTTTTCTCTTCAAAAACGTCCCCCGGCTTCCTTGAACCTTTTGCAGCGCCGGGTGAACCGAGATATTCCCCTGCTCTTGAAGGTGCTCAAATCCCAGGGGTATTATGGAGCAAAGGTAACAGCGGAAATCGAAGCGGAAGACAAACCCATACGGGTCACCTTTCGGATCGATATGGGACATCCCTATATCCTAAAATCCATCAATGTTGGAGTTCCAGAGGAGTATGATGCCCTTCGTCCTAGGCTGCCAGAGAATCGGGAACTTGGTCTGGTGTTGGGAGATCCGGCTAAAAGCAACTCAATCCTCAATGCAGAAAGGACGCTTATCCATTGGTTCAAAAAGAATGGGTTTTCCTTCCCAAGTATGGTGGATAGGAAGGTGGTGGTAGATCATAAGGAGCGGATCGTTTCAGTTGCTTTCCATGTTAATCCAGGTCCACCGGCCCGCTTTGGGCATACAGAGATCAATGGGATCAAATCGGTAGATGAGATATTTCTACGCGGGAAGATTCCATGGAAAGAGGGTGACCGCTTTAATGTTGATATTCTGACGGATGCTCAAAAGAGTCTCCTGGCAACAGACCTTTTTGCATCTGTAGAAGTAAAAACCAGTGAAACCATAAACGAAGCAGGTCGCCTGCCCGTGGTTATCTCAGTTGTTGAGCGAAAGCACCGCACCATTAAGGCTGGCGTCAGCTACAGTACAGACGAGGGGGCAGGTACAAAAGTTTCCTGGCAGCACAGAAATTTCTTAGGGGGTGGGGAACGTCTGGATCTCATGGGAACAGCTTCGGCTATCACCTATGCCGCAGAAGGTGAATTCCGCAAGCCTGACTTTATTAGAAAGGATCAATCCCTTCTCTTTAAAGGCCGTATTGCCGATGACCATCCTGATGCCTTTACCAGCCGTAATCTCAGCACCTCTGTATATATTGAACGTCTGTTTGCCAAGGAAATAAGGCTGGGGGGCGGTTTGGCCTACAAAGCATCTTTGGTAGAGCAGTTGGGGGAGGAAGAGAGATTTGGGCTTTTATCTCTTCCGGCACTCTTTGCTTGGGATACAAGCGAAAACCTTCTCGATCCGGTTCGTGGAAGGCGGCTTACTTTGCAGTTTATGCCATTTTATGGGACATTTGGAGACCATCTGGGGTTTGTAAAGGGATATGCAACCTACAGTCAATATGTTAAACTCACAGAGAAACCCCTCGTAGTGTTGGCCGGCAGATCTGCCTTTGGATCCATGGCAGGGGCGTCTCGCAATGCAATTCCGGCGGATGAACGCTTCTATGCAGGAGGTGGAAACTCTATCCGTGGCTATGCTTATCAGTCGGTGGGCCCTCTTGAGGAAAACAAACCGACCGGGGGAAGATCGCTCATGGAAGTTTCTCTGGAATTGCGTACAAAGGTTACAGACACTATAGGCTTTGTTGCTTTCCTGGATGGAGGAAACGCCTCACCTTCGGCAACTCCCGATCTGTCGGAACCCCTTCGTTGGGGTGCAGGGGCAGGAATACGGTATTTCACACCTGTTGGCCCTCTCCGCCTTGATGTAGCCGTACCCCTTAACCGGAGAGATACGATAGACGATCGCTTCCATATCTATATCAGTTTGGGACAGGCATTCTAACGTCATGAAATTAAAAGAACGTGTTATCAAAATAGGGAAATGGATAGCAGGGGTAATCTCTGCCTTAATCGTTCTTATCGCCATTATTTTCGGACTTGCACAGACGGATATGTGCAAGAGACAACTGGCAGTGTGGCTCGCTTCAGGTTTGAGCAGAGGCCCTGATGCTCAGGTGAAGCTCGGTAAGATCGATGGTCTGATCCCTTTCAATATTCGGCTTGACCGTCTTGCCATCAGCGATCTCGATGGAGAGTGGCTGGTTGTGAAGGATATCACCTTGCGATGGTCTTCTGCCGCTTTGCTTCGAGGGCACCTGCGGATTTTCGAATTCAGTGCCGCTGCCATACAATTGGAGCGTCTGCCGCCTAAGTTCCGGGAAGGCAAAGAGATAAAATTGCCAAGGTGGCCCAAGGCCTTTCGCTCATTGATCCTGGAGCATTTATCAGTGGAACGGCTGAATTTGGGCAAAGCGATTGTTGGGGAAAGGGCGGTTTTCACCATAGACGGTCAGATGGCCGGTTCTGACTCCATGACCGGGATAGACGCATCTTTTCGTGCATATAGGACGGACGGCCCAAAAGCTATGGCTCAAGTAACAGTGGTAATCAGAGGTAAACCACCTGTGCTGGAACTTCGTGGCATGGTTGAAGAAGAGGAAGGTGGTCTGGTGGCTGCTGCTCTGGGGTCAGATGGTCCTATTGCTATTACTCTTGACGGTAGTGGACATATCAAGGCATGGAAGGGGCGATTGACTGGAAATGCCGGTTCCATTGGTGCCCTTGATGCCGAAATCCGTTTAAGAGCAGAAAAGGATTATACGCTCGTGGCCAATGGCAATCTTAGAGTCAATTCATCCCTTCTGCCACCGGTAATTGAGCCATTACTGAGTGATAAAAACCTTTTCTCTCTGTCCCTGCGCTTTGTAAACAAAAAAACGTTTATCATTGACAACCTGGCCTTGAAGACAGGGCACGCCGATTTTTGGCTAACGGGAAGTCTCGGAATGGAAGATCACAACATAAATGGTGGTTTCGGGTTTAAAATCAGGGATATTACCTCCATGGGGGCAGTGACCGGCACAAGATTAGCTGGAAGGCTGGCTGTCCAGGGCAGCCTCTTTGGGTCATTGCGGAACCCCCATGCAGCCTTCTCCGTGTCGCTGGATGAAGGGAAGGTATCGGAGGTTCAGATAGGCCATCTTGGGGGTGATCTCCATATGGAGCTTCTGGGACCTCTTTCTTTGCCTTTTCCCGGGGTATGCGTGAAAGGAAAAGGGAGGGCATCAGGGTTCATTTACCCGGGTTTACAGCCTCTGCCGTTGACTAATTTCGATTGGATGGTAGAGATGGATGTTCCTGTTAAGAAGGCTATCTCTATCAGGAATCTTAAGCTTAAAGGAGAAAATATTGCCCTGGCACTCTCAGGACATATTAATCTTACGAAATCGCTGGCTCTGGCCAATGTAGACATTGAGACGGGGGACATTCGAGTGATTGCTGGGCACCAGGCTAATAGCCTTAAAGGAGCTACTCGATTGCGTGCAAGATTGGAGGGAGACTGGAAGGCTCGCCTTCTTTCTGCTGATATCAAGGGGAGAATGACTGGTTTCCAACTGGATTCATTTCCACGTATTTCCTCAATTGCCTCCGAGATCGATTACGATGGGACACTCGAATTATCCAAAGGTAAAGAACTGACAATCTCAAACCTGCGTCTTGCTACCCAGACCGCAGAGCTAAGAGCTGATGGGTCATTCAATTTTAACACCAGGGGGATTCGGGGCAGATGGCAATTGGCCATGCCGCAACTTGCAGAGCTATCAGAGTCTCTCGGGTATCCACTCCGGGGTTCGCTAGAAATAGAGGGAGACGTGAGAGGGTCTCCTTCGGAACTGAGGTTTGCAGTCAAAACGACTGGGCGCAACATCATCGTTGAAAACGTGGGGTTTCAGCACATAGAGGCCATCCTTAGTGCTGAAGGCCCTCCTTTGAAGCCGGTGGGCCATTTACAGATGGCAATCCGACTGAAGGATCATACGCTGGATGTTATGAGCGATTTTGCGTTACAGGGCGATCGGTTGAAGCTCTCTGACATTTCGCTGTCAACCCCAGGGACAAAGGTGGCGGGAAATCTCAGCCTCGATCTCCGTAGGATGATGGCGGAAGGCTCGTTGCAAGGGAGATCTGAGGATATCTCTTTATTGTCCCATTTGTTAGGAGAAGATGTCAGCGGTAAAGCAATGTTTAAAGCACGGTTTGCACTGGACAAGGTAGGACAGAATGTCGTTGTGCATTTCAATGGCAGGGAACTTAAGACCCGTTTCGGACAGTCCGGGGAAGTAGGGCTTAACGCCTCTTTAATGGATATCCTGAATGTTCCCAAAGGCACTGCGGAGGTAAAGATCAAGGCTTTTCAAAGGGATGGTTTTATACTTGAAACCATGGAAGCAGATGCTGTAAGTGATGGGCAAAGGGTAACCTTTAAGGCTCATGCAAATGGGCGAAGTGGAGAAGCTTTCCAGGTTGAGGGACAGGGGAAATTGGATCTTTTACAAAAAGGACAGCAGATCAGATTTGACCTCTTACAGGGACGTTATGGAGAGTACCCTGTGGCGCTTACCCGTCCAGCGACTATTCTACGTTCAGCCAGTGGTTACACAATTAAAGAGCTTGCGCTAAAGTTAGGCTACGGACATCTGGAGGCATCGGGGAGCTTGTTGACTGGTAAACTGGCTATTGCCGCTGATTTTGAAGCTTTGCCCCTGGATGCAATCAGTCTGGTTGGATACCCCGGTTTTATCGGATTGGCAGACGGCAGGCTTAAAATAATGGGTACGCCTGCTGACCCTGAAGGGCAGGTTGAACTTAACCTCAGGGGAGTTCAATGGCGGAAGATGGAGTTCCAGCATATTCTTCCTGCGACAGTAGCAGCCAAAGCAGAAGTTAAAAGCGATAGTTTACAGATTGATGTCTCCCTTGATGGCATTGCCGAAAAAACGATGAAAGCCAGTTTTAAGATTCCCGTAATTTTTTCACTTTCACCTTTCGCCTTCTCGCTATTACCTGATGCCAGGGTCAAAGGTCAACTCGCCGCTAAAATCAACCTTGCCCTAATCCAAATGTTACTCCAGATGGAAGATCAAAGCATTGAAGGCTACGTTACCGTTGACCTTGGTTTAGCAGGCACCACAGATGCGCCTGAAATCACTGGCTTTGCTCGAATTGAAAAAGCCGCCTATGAAAACGTACGCAGCGGAACAATCCTCAAAGACATCCATGTTCTTATGAAAGCAAATGGGCGTAAGATGGTTTTGGAGGAAGCTCGCGCCACAGACGGTGAGGATGGTATCATTTCTGCAGAGGGCTGGCTTGATCTTCTATTCACTAAGGAGTCCCCTTTTCAATTGGATGTCAATCTTGACAAGGCAACCTTGCTTCGCCAAGATAACCTGACTGCATCAATGGGAGGACACATCACACTCTCTGGCTCCCTTAATGATGTTGTGTCCAGAGGCAGGTTGGTTGTCGGGACATCAGAGATACGAATTCCCGATCGTTTTACCCCTAAAATCACAGAACTGGAGGTTGTGGAAATCAATCTGCCCAATAATGAGATGCATCGGCAAAAACTTGCCCCAGTTAGTACGGCTCAAAGGCTAAGCCTAAATTTGGAGGTTGAACTTCCGGGACGTGTATTTGTGCGGGGCAGAGGGCTGGATTCAGAATGGAAAGGGACACTTCACGTTAAAGGAAGCCTCCAAAACCCAGCTATTAGAGGTGATATGTCTGTCATCCGCGGAAACGTCAATTTGTTTGGCAAACGGTTCGCCCTGATCAAAGGAGAACTCGCTTTCAATGGCACAGTTCCATCCTCCATGAGCTTAGATGTGACAGCCGAGAACAGACGTACCGATATGACTACACGTGTGCACATCTCAGGAGACCTGTCGTCACCACGGGTGACTCTTGAATCGGATCCACCATTGCCATCCGACGAGGTGCTTTCACACCTTCTTTTTCGTCGCAGCACAACTCGTATTACCCCCCTTCAGGCTTTTCAGCTTGCACGTGCAATAAAAGCCCTGACGGGTGGTGGTGTCAATGCCCTTGACTTTATGGAATACACCCGGAAGCTTCTGGGTGTAGATCAACTGGCTGTTGTACAATCAGAGGAATCTGCTGGTGATACCTCGGTTATTATTGGAAAAAACCTGGGGGAGGACATTTACATTAAAGCAGAAAAAGGTGTGGGTTCTTCAAAAGACAAGGTTTCCGCGGAATTTGAAATCACCCCGAACATAATATTAGACAGTGAGGTGGGTAAGGATGCCCAGGGAGGAATAGGACTAAACTGGAAATGGGATTATTAGGCAACAGAGAGACCATGCCCAAGCACAAAATCATGTGTTAGATGCAATTGCAAAAGTCCCTATTTTGTTACCCTGAACGAAGTGAAGGGTCTTATAACATATTGGTTTTACAAGATTCTTCGCTTCGCTCAGAATGACAGTGTGCTAAGACTTTAGACTTTTGCAATTGGCTCGTTAGTAATAAGGAGAATCTAATGAGGACAATTCTTGGTAGCTTTAATATGAATCTAAGGACAAAGCTCCTTTTTATCTTTGTCTTTTTATCCCTACTTACAATTTTGGCATTGTCGGTTCTTTATGTCCAGGGGAAGAAAGATATGGTGCTGAAGTTAGGCAGCCATACCGAAGGAATTTCTGAGGCCATCAGGATGAGTGTAGAAAAACTAACCCTGGAGGGAGACGATTCTGAGGTGCGTCTTCGCAGCTACATAAAGAAACTCCGGGGAAAGGGGATTAAGGAGGTCTCTATTATCAGCAACGCGGATGAGGTGATCGCCAGCTCTGATCCCAAAAAACTGGGCACAAAGGTCAGTCCCTTGTCTGATAGTGTGATAACGGAGGCAAGCCTCGATAAAAATTTCGGTAGTGAGAAAAAGTGGGGTGTTATCATTCCGGTAATCATAGGAGAAGAACACCGGGGTTATATCCGTATCAATACGGATTTAGAAGACTTCAATAAACTCATGAGGAAGAAGTATTATCAAAGGTTATTGGTGACTGCCCTGATCTTTGGCATTGGGATAGTATTGTCCTTTCTCCTGTTCTGGAGATATACCAGACCTATTCAAGAGGTAGCTAAGGCTGCTCAAAGGATAACTGAAGGTAATCTTGAAGAGCTGCCCCCCACAAGACAGAGAGATGAAGTCGGTCTTTTGGTAGAAAACTTCAATAAGATGGTGAAACAGCTACGGGAAAGAAGGGAACTTGAAGAAAGGCTCAAGGAAGCCGAGAGGTTTTCTGCTATTGGGCAACTTGCCTCCGGGATTGCCCATGAAGTAAGAAATCCTCTGAATTTTATCAGCTTAAGCATAGACCATATAAAAGATAAACTCTCTCCAGATGATGAGTTTCATCCCCTGGTTTCCAATATGAAAGGTGAGATCTCCCGTATAAGCAGGATGATAGAGGATCTTCTGGATTATGGAAGACCTCTTAAACTGAATTTGAGGGAAACCGATCTGATATTTTTACTGGAAGAGGTTCTAGCCCTTACCAGAGAAAGGATCAATGCCCAGGGAATAATGGTAAAAAACTCCTTTCCGCTCAAATCTCCTTGCATGGTGGACAGAGATAAGATGGAGACCTGCCTTATGAATATAATCGTGAATGCCATTCAGTCAATGCCTTTAGGCGGAGAGCTAACAATCAGGGTGTCTCACTCCGACCTTTTTATAGAAGTGGAATTTGAGGATACCGGAGAAGGAATAAGACCCGAAGACCTGGAGAAGGTGTTTGAGCCGTATTTTACCACAAAAGAGCTAGGGATAGGATTGGGGCTGGCTATTACCAAACGGATCATTGAGGAACACAAAGGAGAAATTAGCATTAAAAGCCATCCTAATCAGGGGACTAAAGTAAAGGTCAAACTAAGGAGGCAGTGATGAAGAAAGGTGCGATCCTTGTAATAGAAGATGATAGATCTCAACTGGAAATCCTTAAACTCATCTTGAAAGAAGAAGGATACGAGGTAGAGACTGCTGCTACAGGTAGAGATGCATTGAGAATATTCAGGGGAAGTCTTTGTTCGCTGGTTTTAACTGATCTGAAGCTCTCTGATATGGATGGGGTAGATCTAATGGAAAATCTCCTGAAGGAGTCCCCCCACTTAACGGTGATTATCATTACTGCCTTCGGGTCATTGAGTTCTGCTGAAAAGGCAATGAAACTGGGGGCTTTTGACTATCTCTTTAAGCCGGTAGGCCGGGATGAATTGCTATTCAGTATCAAAAAGGGTTTTGAAAAGGTGAGGCTGGTAAGGGAGAACCTCTTATTTAAACAGCAATTAGAAGAGAGGTTCAGCTTCGAGAATATCATTGGAAGGCATGAGAAGATGCAAGAGGTCTTCAGGTTAATCCAGAAGGTAGCACCCAGCGATTCCACGGTCTTGATTACCGGGGAGAGTGGTACAGGAAAGGAGCTGATAGCAAAGGCAATCCATTATAACAGTCCCAGAAAGGAAATGCCTTTCCAGGCGATAAACTGTGCGTCTATTCCGGAAACCCTTTTAGACTCGGAACTCTTTGGCTATGAAAAGGGCAGTTATACCGGTGCCTACAGGAGAAAAGAAGGTCTTTTTGAGGCATCACACAAAGGCACTCTTTTCCTGGATGAAATTGGGGACCTCAGTCCCGGCATGCAGGCGAAGATACTGAGGGCACTTCAGGAAAAGGAGATAAGAAGACTGGGAGGTAGAGAAAGCATCAAGGTAGATGTACGGATAATAACGGCTACTAATAAGGACCTGGAAAAGGAGATAAAAGAAGGGAGGTTTAGAGCCGATCTCTATTACAGGTTAGATGTGGTCTCCGTATTACTTCCTCCCTTAAGGGATAGGATTACCGATATACCGGCATTAGTGGAGTATTTTATTGATAGATTCAATCATTCCCTCAGGAGAGAAATTAAAGGAATTTCTAAGGATGCCCTTCGTTTATTGATGGAGTACCATTGGCCAGGCAATGTAAGAGAACTGGAATCTGCCGTAGAAAGGGCAGTGCTCCTATCCGAGAGGGAGATTTTAGAGGTTAAAGATTTTTCAATAACGACACATCCCTGTTCTTACACTATGGGAAAGGTTGAACTGGACATCCCAGAAGAGGGGATATCTCTGGATGATCTGGAGAGGGATTTGATCGTTAAGGCTATGGAAAAATCTGATTTCGTCATTACTAAGGCAGCCAGGCTTTTGGGCTTAAGCTATAAAACCCTTTGGTACAGGATTAAGAAATTAGAGATAAAAGGAGATTTTCCCAAATGGGAAGGAAAGGTTTCCCAAATGGGGAAAATGGATTTTAGATTCAAAACTTAACTCATTGATTTTCCTTCAATTTATAAATAGGCATAAAAGTTGCTTCTTTATTTATACTTATACACTAATACATTATTAGAAAGGAGGTGAAGAAGAATGAGAAAAATATCTTATGTTCTGGCACTTATTATCACCGTGGTATTTCTTGCTGGTGTCAGTTTCGCAGCAGAGGCAAAGAAAGACGCCAAAGCCCCAAAAGAGAAAGTAGTTGTGGCAAAGGGTGAGGTTACAAAGGTAGATGCCGGTACCATTACGATTAAAAAGGCTGGGAAGACTCCTGAGGAGATTACCCTCAATGTAGCTCCTGAGACTGTGGTAAAGATAGGTAAGGAAAAGAAGGCTCTGGCTGATATTAAGGTAGGCGATAAGGTAAAATGTAGTTACGTCAAAGATACTATGGCTGCCAAATCAATCTCCAAGTAATATCAAATCTGTTAAAAATTAAAAGGCATGGGGCTTTGTATGACCATGCCTTTTAATTACCCATCATTTATATCCCCTGGTAGTACGATTCATTAAAATGTTTACAATAAATCCAAATTCCGAAATTCTAATGTTCTAAACTGTGTTTTGAATTTTGGTCATTTGATATTAGGATTTGTTTCGATATTTGATATTAGGATTTGAATATTTTTCTTGTGTGTAAATCTATTCTAAGGTAATATAATACCTGTTTATTATAACGTTTCGAACTGAGGAGGTTTCTATGCCACGAAAACCAAGTGAATCCGAAGAAGAGTATTTCATCAGAGTTGAGATGGAAAAGAAAAAGAAGATGATGGAAGAACAGCAGAAGAAACTGGCTGAAGGGGAAAAAGACAGGCTGAAAAAACTTCATTATATGAGGTGTCCCAAATGCGGGATGGAGCTTGCGGAGATTGACTACAGAAATATAAAAATAGACAAATGCTTTTCATGTGAAGGTATATGGCTTGATGCTGGAGAGCTTGAAGCTCTGTCAAAACTTGAGAAATCCATGGTAGATAAATTTTTTGGTGTTTTTAAGAAATGAAACCCTTATATCTACAAAGAAACACAAAGGACAAGGAAAATGTCTTTGCGAGGGAGTTCGCTATAGGCGAGCGGCCCCAACAACAGCACACTTAAGTGTGCTGTTGAAAAGGATGGAATTGTTTCGCCCCGACTTGTCGAGGCTAGCAATGACAGAGCAGGTGCATTTCGGATGAAAATCAAAACCATAATCGTTTTAGTTTTGGTAGCTCTCCTTGTGATCTTTCTTCTTCAAAATACTGAGGTCATTGATGTAAAGTTTCTATTCTGGCAGATATCAATGTCAAGAATCGTTCTGTTGTTTAGTGCCTTTATTGTTGGTCTGATTACGGGCTGGTTCTTGAGAATCCTTACATCCAAAAAATCCTAGTCAGAGCTGAATGACCTTTTTACTCCCTCGATAACAATCACCGTTTATATTTCTAATTAAAACTATGCTGTTGAACCTGAGCATATTCTACCAATCCTTGGTGGATTACAACCGAGAAAGGAGGAATTTTTCATGTCAGATTTTCACCAGGAAGGAATAATCACCACCCTCCATGCGCTCTATGATGTCTTTGACCGTGAAGAATATCTCATAGGGCTTGAACAGAAACTTGAGGAGTATTCCCGCCATACCAGAATCAGCCTTCTTCTTCCGTGTCTTTATTCTGAGATGCTGAATCCCCAGGTTCTTGACCTAATAGTGGATGAAATCCAGAAAGTTCGCTACCTCAACAGTGTGGTAGTGGCTCTGGGAGGTGCCATAGAGGAAAGCAAATTCAAAGAGGCAAAAGAATACTTTGGACAACTAATTACACCTGAGAGGGATGTCAAAATCCTATGGGTCGATGGTCTGCGTATTCAGGGTATACTCAGTGATATCAGTGAAAGAAAAATCCCTACCGGTGTCCAGGGGAAAGGGCAGTCAGTATGGCTTGCCCTGGGCTATCTCTTTGCCCGGGAGGACAGCGATGTGATAGCCCTTCATGACTGTGATATTCTTACATATAACCGACTCCTTCTGGGAAGGCTCATTGAACCTACAGCAAATCCTAACAACGATTTTGAGTTTTGCAAAGGATACTACCTGCGAATTTCTCCGACAGAACGAACCATGAAGGGACGAGTTACGCGTCTCTTTGTGATACCCTTTGTGGATACTATGAAACAGGTCATGCACGACCGTGGATACCACGAATTGGAATCTTTCTTTAATTACCACCGAACATTCAATTATCCCTTAGCCGGTGAGGTTAGTTTCACCGCGCGTCTGGCTCGGGGGATAAATATCGCCTACGATTGGGGACTCGAGGTAAGCACCCTCTCGGAGGTCTACCACAGGGTTATCCCTCGAAAGATTGCCCAGATTGATCTCATTTCCAATTACGAACACAAGCATCAGGTTCTCTCGCCTGACGACAGGACGAAAGGGCTTCACCGCATGGTAATAGATATCGCCAAATTTTATTTCAATTATATGCGCTCTAACGGGGTTGTCCTTGATGATGCGTTCGTGGAAATGGTGAGGCAAACCTACTATCAGAATGCCCTCAAATTCATTAAGCAATACAGCGACGATGCAGAAGTGAATGACCTGGTTTTTGATCGTCATGAAGAAGAGCTCACGGCATGGTACTTTCACGAATTCCTGTGGACTACGTGGAAAGAGACAGGAGAAAAACACGAGGATACACAAATCCCATCCTGGAACCGCGTCCTCTATAGTATTCCAGACATATATGTTAAGCTTCTGAAAGCTGTGGATGCTGACAATGCCTGAAGTGGGCAGGTTATGAGGGTAGAGCAGATGTCTGTGAAATTAGCCTTTGTTACATATGAGACTCCCTTTGCTCCCTGCGGAGGGATTGCTGCAGTAATGGGGCGTCTACCCGGCTATGTTCAAAAAGTCTCTGGTCTGGATACGATTGTTATCACGCCATTCCATTACAAAATCGAGAAGATATCATCCCTCGATAACAGGATCAAACTCATGGCTAGCATTAATGTCCCATTTGACAATAAAAATGTCCCTGTAGAGGTCTATCGATACAATGATAATCGATACCAGTGGGCATGGTACTTCTTAAAACCAGTAGATAGCCGGTTCTTTGCAGGAAGACGCCATCCGTATGACGTAGGGGAGACGCAGGAAGAGATTTCAAGAATTCTGCTTAGGGACTCCCTGTTTTTCGGTGCAACTATAGCCCGCATACTTGACAACACAGACCAGACAGACCATTGGAAGGTCATGATACAGGATTGGGAAGCAGCAACCACAGCCTTAGCTCTGACTAGAGAGAACAGGAATCAAGAGCTGTATCTGACGCTTCACAACAGCTATGACAGCGGAGTTACAAATGCTGACCTTTTACAGGTGGGAATTGATCCTGCCTCTTGCCCGGGTGAAACTATACTGCAACGGGCTCTGCCCCTTGTCGAACGGCATGTCTTCACCGTATCAAGCCAATTCGCCATGGACCTAACGGAAGATCCTCTCCAGGCTGAAGTCATGGCACCCCATCTCAAGGACATTCTGAAACCAAGGCTTTTTGGGGTTGACAACGGTCTTTTTGCAAGCCTTGCAATTAATGAAGGCATCTTAGCTGAGATGATACGGGGCAATTTCGCTACGGTGCACGAATGGAAGACTATCAGGAGAAAAGAAGCCCTTCATGCACTGGATAGATTTGTCCCTTCAGAAGACAAACCTATCTGGGGTGACCTTAAAAGGTTTGGACGAGATGACTCTCCATGGTTTGTCATGGCAGGGCGGGATGATCCCCGCCAGAAAGGTTATGATGTTGCAGCGAGTGGGATTACAGAGTTTTTGGAAAAAGGGGGAAAAGCACGATTTTTCTTCTTCCCAATCCCGGGAGATGAGGGGTTGGAAGGTTTATACTTCTTGAAAAAGATGTCGGAAAGATTTTCTGGAAGTGTCCTCGTGCTTCCCTTTTTGTTTCAAGAGGGCTTTTTCGCTACTCTACAGGGAGCTGCCTATGGGGTCATGCCCTCACTATATGAGCCGTTCGGAATGGCTAACGAATTCTATTTGAATGGAACTGTTGGGATTGGTCGAGCATCCGGAGGGATTGTCCAGCAAATTGTCCCCCTTCGATCTGCCTCGTCCTTCACCCGATCTGTCCAGGTCAGGAGCGAGCGCTGGCACACTGCTTCTGCCACACCCACCGGAATCCTGTTTCGAGAGAGAGACAACATAGAATCTGCCGTTGATGATTGGAGAGGAATTAACGCTGCCGAATATGACATAAAAGGCAGAGGGTTAGACCGGGTCGAACAGCGTAAGAGATACCCTCTTTTTCGATCAATGGCCCGCGAGCTTATGCTCAGCATCGTAGATGGTGTTCAAGTCTATAGAGATACTCCTGAACTGTATTACAGGATGCTGGTAGAAGGGATAAACCATATCAGGCGTAGTTTCTCATGGGAACGGGCTGCCCAGGAATATATTCGCCGCATTGTTATATAGGAATTTACGAATAGTTATAATTTTGTCGTGGATTCTTGGGGGTGGGTATCGTTCCCGTTAGAAAAGAAGCCCTAATGGTTTGGATGTAAGTCTTTTGCAACGTGTTACACACCGTTGGTCTCCAACCTTAACAACTTTCAGCAAAATCAAATACAGGAATTTCAAGAATCTTTACAGGTTTAAACTTTTTTCTACCTTGCCCCCGCAAAAAAACGCATCTCATTTTAAATCACCTCCTGACTCTATAATCAATCCATTCAGTTTCATCAGGTTCATATACTGTAATAATGAGAACTTCTTTTCCTTATTTTATCCCTAATCCCTTCTATTGTCATTCATTTCCTTTTTACTTGGTGACCAATGACGCCTAACGTTTTGCGCACGGGCGATGTTTGACGGCTGGCGCGTCGGTTGTCTCTGCAAGCACCGTGACAGCCGTCAAATATTTACGCTTCTTTTTCTTTAAACCGTCTGTGCGCTTGTTATGTGGAGTGGGGTGCGGGATTATTTTCTTTAAGCAAAATTGACAACTGGAACTGAGCGATTAACTGCAAAACTTTTTTTGTGCAACTTAATACGCTCAATTTCATGAAGTGTTTCTGCCTCAAGATAACTTTCTCCGCAGTGTGGGCATGTAATAACAGGGACATTTTCTATGACCAATATGTCCCTGCCCTTACCGTAAGTCCTAGCAACCCTGCGGATGCGCGCACCTTGTTTCCCACAATTATCACAAATCATTTCTCTCCCTCCTTCCATAGAAGGTTATGGCACATATACTGTAATAATAACCAACTTGCCTGTTGGACTCAATTTGGCTACAACTTCAACTTCACCGCCGGAAAGAGATTGTCCATTTATTCGATATTTCCACTCGGCAGTGACTTTGTCCTTCTGTCTTTCCAAAATCTTTCCGGTAAGAATACAACCTTCAACATCAAAGATGGACAGATCATCATCGTTCATCTCCTCTTCAGCGTGGATTGACATTATGTATTCCCGCCTACGTATCTTGTCTCGCATCTCTTTCAAAATGCGGTCAAACATCTATATCCTCTCATTTGTTGTCTGTCCTCACGCACCCCATTATCACATAACTTGTTTATAACCGAACAGGTTCGGATATACCCCTAAATTTGGGGTGATATCCGAAGTACTTCGGATATACCAACTCTGGCGGAATCCCAAAGAACCCTCTACCATTGACAATTTTTGTCAATCACCACCTCCTTCTTCAAGCTTTAAAGTGTCCAATGGACTCTTTATTTTTCCAATGCTCTTGGTACTTACGTGAGTGTAAATCTCAGTTGTTTTACTGCTTGTATGTCCTAATAATTCTTGAATATATCTCAAATCAGTTCCCCCTTCAAGTAAATGAGTGGCAAAGCTATGTCTTAGGGTATGTACTGAAACGTCTTTTCTTATACCGGCCTTTTCACAGGCATACTCTAAAATCTTCTCGACTGTTCTTGTGGATAAATATCTACCTGTTCTTGCTCCTTCAAAAAGCCATTTAACAGGCTTATATTCCTTCCAGTATTTCCTTAAAATGTCCAGAGCTGTCTCCGAAAGCATTGTATATCTGTCCTTCCTACCCTTTGCACCTTTAATATGAATCAACATCCTCTTGTTGTCGATATCTTCTAATTTTAATCTTACCACTTCTCCAACCCTCAATCCAGCAGAATATACAAGCATCAGGATTGCCCTGTGTTTCAGATTATTTACTGAATTAATGATTTTTGTAACTTCTTCTTTGTTTAAAACTATTGGCAGCTTTTTATCTTTCCGAGGTCTTTTGACCTCATATATAAATTTCTTCTTAAGGACAGTCCCGTAGTAAAACTTTAGGGCATTGATAGCCTGGTTTAGTGTGGATGTTGCGGATTCTAAGGTGGACCCATTTGTCAAGACAATTTTTAAAGATATTTAAGTTACACTTTGGGGTCTGAAGTTATTCATTCCGGAAGAGAGGGATGACGTCTTTTTTCTCTTCCTGGTCATGCCGCTTTTTGAAAGTAGAC
>Ga0210031_1000431_pt1 | contig 24395 bp, 26 predicted proteins | sample CryGeyCG2014_080_FD_185455 | JGI IMG/M metagenome (GOLD analysis project Ga0210031, IMG submission 185455) | Groundwater microbial communities from aquifer - Crystal Geyser CG03_land_8/20/14_0.80 (SPAdes) (version 2) | ecosystem: Environmental > Aquatic > Deep subsurface > Groundwater | place... | reverse complement strand
AAGGTTGATGATCCCGCCAATCTCTTATCTCGTTACAACGTCCTTCATTCTCGACTAGAACGTGATGAGGACAGGGATGAATTTCGCATTTCATTTATTCCTTTTACTGAGCATGCCGGTCTCGGTAAATAATTTCAAGCAATAATAACCAAGTATTAAATTGAAAGAATCTTTTTTCCCAATTCTTTCGCTTTGCTAATAAAATAGTCCTGCCACCCTTTCTTTTTCAATGGTTTAATCAACTTGGGATAATCTTTTAATTCAGTTACTAATAAAAATTGTGAACCCAACTTAATTGGATCAACATTCCAATCGAATTTTATGCGTGCTTTTTTAAGCAAATTATCTAAAGTGAATTTGTATTTCTGTTGAATCATATACAAATCCATAAAGTCACGACTTCTTGGTTTTTGATAGATCGTGAATAATTTATCAACTGCTATGTCCAGAATACTGTTAACCTTAATACCTTCGTGTTTTTGTGATGCCTCAACTTGTGGAAAAGGAAAGTAGGTAAACTCAGCTTTTAATGAGGAATTGGCAAAATCTAAAAAAAATAAGTTGCGGTTGTAGCTGGTATTAATATCCATACTTTTATACCCCAATTTTGATTGTATGGATTTAAAAAATATAGTGATGGATTGTATATCAACTTCGTCTTCGGAAAAAAAATCCAAATCTTCTGAATAACGATAAGGAATGTAATACTCAGCCAGAGCAGTACCTCCTGTGAGATAGAACTGGTTAACCAATTCTAAATTCTTTGAAAAGAGCTCGAGAAAAAGCGTTTGTTTTTTAGTTAAAATCTTCTGCTTATCCATTAAGAATAAATTCCAAATATTTCTTTTTTTGAGGGTCAATGTCTAATCTGGGTAAATATTTTTTAAGTTTGGCTCGGCTTAGACGGGCTTTTCCCAAACCAAAATTTACTAGTTGTTCCAATTTCCAGATGGTATACTTTTCCGGAAATTTAGATAGTAATTTTGTATCAGTACTCCAGTTTCTCATACCTATATTATACCATTTTCTGAAGCTGTTTTCTTTCAAAAAGATATGTTATTGAAGCATTACAGTCATAAGAGTCTCCGCCTTGGCTTGCACCGAGTGGTTCGACAAGCTCACCATAAACTTTGCCGAAGTGCTGGCACTGGTTGATCTATGGTGAGTGTAGTCGAATTACTACTTGGTAACTTTTTACCCAGCCTTCACGGATAACAGTAGTTGTCTACGTCTACTATTCGTAGCGAGCCCCCAAAAAGGACACGAACTCCACCTTTTGGGATAACCTGTTCTACTAATTTATTTCCATCTTCAACCAGTGGGGTTTTAATCATTTCCCGCGGAAGATGAACTCTACTAATTCTTACATCGGTTAATGCAATCGCAGGAACTATTACCTGTAAATCTCCATTTCCAAGGAGATTGCCTCTTAATGGCGCCGAAAGTCCTTTTGCTAATCTGTCGTTAGAATATCTGTCTTTTAATGAATCGTCTGGCTCAAAGGCACTTAAGGGTAAAACTTCTACTTTCGCATCGGGCATTGTCACGCCAGGTCGGTCGCTAATTGTTTGTCCCTCTTGTATTGCATTAACTTCTTTTGCGGTTAAATAGATATCTATACTTTTTTCGTTTCTTTCTGTTCTCATTCGCGGTATTATATCACACAAATTTTGAATCGAATTACTGAGCGGGCCGGTCAAGACCTGTTTAGACATCATAATTTTAGTTGTCACTAAAAGTTAATTTGCCCTTGTTTTAATGCGTCAATATCTTCAGTTATAGAGTTTAAATTTTCCATCTCTTTCTCTAATTCTACTTTGTTGCTTTGTAACTTCTGGATTTTTAAAAAATACTTTTCAATGTGTGGGTGAGAAAAAGCGTTTTTTAACTCAATAGCCCTATTTACTTTAGTGCCAAATCCAGTACTAATTAATTTTAAATTTGTTGCACAATCTAATTTTTTTTTAAAATTCATGGGGCTAATTAAAGTATTTGATTTCGAAACAATCTCTAAACGTTCTTCGCTGGTTAATTTTTCTTTTAATCCCTCTGTTAAATAAATCCCAATTAATGTATCTAAAATAATGTCTAACCAAGAAATAATATGTATTAAATTATTACTAAGGGACTTTAATTTAACAGGAATAAATTTTTCATCAGCAAATTTCCACTGATCCAGTTTCTTTTGTAAAGTTCTTATTTTATTACCATTACCCTGTTGCATAATAATTAAATATTGCTTCTGCTGAGCATATCGGTCGGGACCCTTGTGATCCCATAACCTTACCCCTAGTGTATCACAATTAAAGCCAAATGAGACAAATGAGACACTATAAAAAAGGTTGTCTCAATTTATTGTTGATATAGTTTGATATATTTTATGAAATAATTCTGAGAATAAAGGGAACGACCCTCATCGTTGGTAGTTTGTATTTATAAGCGATTTTATAATAAACGTAAGCATATTTTTGAATTCGTAACTCTAGAGCTTCCTGAAATTTCCTATCGTCGTCCAAATCCTGTATCAGGTTACCCGCCGCTCTTTCAAAGGCTGGAGATAACAATTTTCTTTGATAATCTTCTTTGGCCGTAGAATATTCGTCTAACTTTTCTTCGATTAGCTTGGCTAACTCCTTTTCGATCTCTAGATATATTCTTAAATCAGAGGGAACTCTCTGGTATGGGCATGTTGGCTCTGATTGTCGAAGAATAAAACTCCTAAGCTGTTCGTAGCTAAAGTCTAAAACTTGCGAGAGCCTTTTAGCTCTTTTTAATAATTTCTTGTTTTGATACCTTTCCCTTAAAAGGGAGACAATTATTTTTCCAGAATATGAGTTAGCAAATAAGAAAAATCTTACACTTTCGTAATTTTTTACCACTGACTAATTTTGGAGTCAATTCTAAGAAAATACAAAGAAAGGTTGTTTTTGCGAAATATTTTATCCAATTGTGCTTTTGGAAATTGACGCTTTAAACACGATTCTGACCAAATGCCTGGCTCTTTACAAACAAAGCCACGTGTTATACCGTACCTGTTAAGCCCACCGGGTTCGGTTACTGCATTTACTCGTTTAGGAAAAATTCTTAAAACTTTCTTTCTACACAAAGTATCCCCAAACCGGTCTTTGGCTTATTTTTAACGACAACGTAACCGTGACCTTTCAAGAAATCTATCAAAGCATTTGGGTCACAATTGGGTATTTGGCTTCGAACGTGATACTCAAGAGCGATTCGGCGAATTCTCTTAAAAATATCTGGAGGGGTAGAGAATAATATTTCATACTCTGCTCCCTCACAATCCATTTTCAGAAATCCACATCTCGCAATGGCATTGGCTTCAAAGATATCTTCTAAACGAATACAATGAACCAGTTCTGTTACTCCCCCTGTGCTAAAGAAACTTGCTCCCGCATCATTAGTTTCATCAAAAGTTAATTGCCTACTTGTTGTATCACTGGCAATTGCCATTTGACACAGGTGAACATTTGTTAAACTGTTAATTGCTACATTTCTTTGTAGAATTGCAAAATTTATAGGGCTTGGTTCATAACTATAAACAAAACCACCCCCAGCTCTTTTAGCAGAATAAATTGTGAAGGCACCGATATGCGCTCCAATATCAATTACCATATCACTCTTCTCGATGTCAAAACCGGGAGGGGTATAATCTTGGCGTATCCAAACTTCATTTATTGGAATTTCGTCTGGCACCCTTTTTTGTAAATCTTCGCGGTATAAGATTATTGTCCCGTCTGGAAAATTTCTTGTCGATAATGATTCGGGAAATCTACTCATTTTTATGCAATACTTAGAGATTTTAATGCTTGCTCAAAAATTTGACTTCCTGTCTTGTCTATCGGCCTTTGAGAATGACCTTCGATTACTAAAATAACCTCTTGATAATCATAACCCTGTGACAATAACAACTTAAACGTCCCTCTATCTTCACTCCTTAGAGATCTTTTTGGATTGAGTGCGAAACCGGAAATACGAATCGCCCATGTTGCAATCGAGTAAGGTAATGATTTTATCCTGAACAAAAATTCCCTCCCTTTAGAATCTTCAAGAGGAAGTAACACAGTGGGGACTTTTAAAACTCTATCCGTCCTTTCTTTTAAACTAAATTCTAATATCCCTGTTCCCGAAACACTCACTATTTCAACAAATTGAATCTCAAGTCTTCTGGGAGCAATTTGACCGGATACCACATCAACATCGTACTCCAATCTGTCGACAGTTTTTTTATAAGCTCGAAATTGAGTTTCTGGTTCTTTAATTTCTCCCGTTATGAGAGCCTCGATTTTTGGCAAATCATAACCAAGATTTGCGACATAAATATTAGCATCCATATCTCGATGCTCCAGTCTATTTCCTGTTAATGCCTCAATAGCATAACTACCTGTTAATATAAAGTGTGCTTCCGGGAGAGAATTTACAGTTGAACTCACAACTGAAAGTACGTGGAGATCTAAATCCCGTTTCTTTTCGGCCAATAATTCGCAATCTTTTCCCTGCAATTCTTTCAGTATAGACATATTTTATTTCCTCGCGATAGCAACGGATTTAAGAACTTCAAGAGTCTTACTGGCCGTTACCTGCCAATTATATCTCTGAACTTGCGATAGGCCTGTCTTTATTAATCTTTGCCTCATATCTTCATCCTCAATCAAAACACTCAAATGTTCAGCAAACCCCAAAGCATCATATGGATCCGCGTATAAAGCAGCTTGCCCGCAGACTTCTGGAATAGCTGACACATTAGACGCGACCACAGGAACTCCACAAGCCATCGCCTCCAGCGGGGTGAAACCGAAACCTTCATATAGTGAAGCGGTCGCAAAAATTTCTGCACCGCCATAAATAGCGACGAGATCCCCGATTGGAACAGAAGGTAGTAATTTCACCTTGCCTGTTAAACCCAGACTCTGAACATGCTCTTTCAGTTGATTGTAACCTGCCCTATATCCAGTTGCGTCATTGGGTCCAACTGCCACGAAACCTATTCCTTTTCCAGGTAAATGGCTTTGGTTGTAAGCATCGACAAGGGTATGTATATTTTTGTGGGGCGCATAGCTGCCTGTTGTTAAAAGATACCGATCAGGTAACGAATAGGCTTTTCTTATTCTTTCGTATTCTGATTGACTTCCTCTTGGTTTGAAGGTATCCAAGTCTATCCCATAGTGTATTACAACAACTTTATCCGGGGTTACTCCAAGGTGTTCAATAATTTCGGCCTTACTAAACTCCGAACCTGTGATTATTGCATCGGCTCTCCTGGCGGAGTAAGTTCTACTTAAATACAAAGCCTTTTTATTGGTTCTGTTCAGGTACTGGCCGGCCAATTCAGGTTTGACAATCGGAAGAATATCGTGCATGGTTAAAACATACCCAACGGGAACGATAAATTGGCCACGATTATGGGGATGCCAAACAACATCAAGCCCAAGTTCTCTTTGTTGCCAAGGATTAAGTAATTGCTCGCAGACTATTGTTGACCATGGATCGTGTTTATCAGAGAATGAAAGCGATTTAAACTCTGCTTCGCTAATACCAAACTTGTTTTGAGGGGCACTGTTCGGATAGTGAAGCAGAACAAAACGATACTCTCCACCAAATTGCCCAAATTCACGTAAAATGTTTTGCGTATAGACTGTAATTCCCCTGTCTTCACGACCTGTTTTACCAATATTTATTCCGATTCTAATTTCTGAATCTTTAAACATTTTATCTTGTTAAATCTCGGCTTTCTCGTCGAGACCTAAGTGACTAAGAATTAACTGTTTATGCGGTTCTGAGTTTAAAAACGGTCCCAAATCAATGGGTTTTCTTGATTGGCCTTGGGTGATCCCTTTTCCGTTAGTCACGGGATGATCAAGACAATCCCAATCTACTTGTCCAAAAAGAGTTGCAATTACTCGAGAAGCTTCACTGAAAGTGTGTACCTCAATTGTTAAGTCGCCACTGGCCGAGGAAGAATCGGGCAGATTTGGTTCATACTTTTTTCCAGCAGCTACTGCGCTGCATAGCTCGGCAACCTGATAACGAAGTGCACATTGAAGTAAAAAATCGGACGCAATACTAGTTGCCCCGGGGTACTTGGCGACGATATTTACAGCTATTTCGTTTGCCATTTCTTGAGAATAAATCAAAGATTTTCTGGCGAAGACGTCAAGGTTGTTCTCGGCCATTGCCGCACGAAAGTGCCTTAATCTGGCCTGTACATGATCCGCTAGATCAATTCTCGCAAAATGCATAAACGCGGCATTCATAACCACTTGTTTATCGGAGGCTGCCAACAAACTGTTCATCCGACTGTCGGAAGTGATACCTTGACATCCAAACATCATCTTTATAATTTTTGTGTCGACAAGGAGCAAGCTACCTTTGAGTCTCTTTTGTGGTCTGTGTACTGTGGTAAATTCTCTTGCTAACGGATGTTTATCTGCTTCAAAAATCCTCATAAACGCAATTTCTTGGGGTGATAACTTAATTCCAGCCCCTATCAGCACTTCTAGCGGGTAAGTCGCATAATTTGCCCCAACCACTGGTTTATCACCTTCATGCCACATGTTGTAAAACGCTCTTGGAAGTCTTGATATATCCGCATCAGTTAAAAAAATTCGTTGATAACCATCTTCTTTTGCACGGCGTCCAATCGTTTTTTCGGCATTAACCAGTCCTGGGGGGGTCTTGATAAATCTTACGTTAGCATTAAATCTTGATTTATCAATTTCATAAGAAAGCGGAATCTGGCCCTGGGAGACACGTGGGCCATTAATTCCGACAACAATTTCGGCGTCGACGCCAAGTTCGCCGAGGCAACCGTCTATGTTTCTTAAACAGGCATCCAGCACGTCAATACCCTCCCCGTCATAAAAGGGGACTCCAACCACTGTTCGTTTATCTGTCAGCCGTTCAACCATAAGACTATAGGGCATTATACTACTTTTTTTGTGAAGTCTAATAACCTTGTCTATTACCGGCTAATTCTTGGAATGCCCGCAGATAAGACTCCCAAACAATCTCTTGGTGAGACTCAGCATCAATATCGATGACCCGAGTTATCTCTTTTAAGGCCTTAACTGCTTCGATTGTGTAAGTTGAATGTTCAAAATACCGTCTTTCTACAGAGTCTATATCAACACCGATTCTTTCTCCTCGTCTCACACCTCTTCCTGAAAGTCGAGCCATACATGTTTCTAAAGAAATACTCAAATTTAGACATCCGAGCAATTCGTGACCACCTGTCTTAATCGCCTCTATGAATGGTTCTATTGCGTCGACAAATCTCGGGTATCCGTCGACCAGAACGATAGAATTACGCGTATGTTGCTCGATGTACTCAAAGATAACCCCGTTTACGATTCGGTGATCAAGAAGGGCCGGGGCGCTTGGATTATTAATCTCCAGACCGAATGTCGATTGGATAACTCCAGTACGGATGTCTCTTAATCTATTTCCGGCAGAAATATGGAAGACTGGATAGTCCGCGCGAGAAAGCTTAACTAATCTTTCTGAATGAGTAGTTTTTCCAGCCCCGGGAGTTCCGTGAATAACTACAATTTTAGCCATGAAAGATATTATAGACTAAAGATGCGTTTTTTCAACCGGATGGGTTAATTTTTACAGGTGAGAGGTATCGTTCCACGCTAACAGTTTCCAACCGTTTTTTTTGGTGTATGCCAAATGAGATATGCCTGTATTTTCTAGCCTTGAATGGTAGTAAAATTGCCAAAAAACCTCGGGACTAAGTTTGTCTTGGAGAATCATATGTAAAATGACCATGATCAATATGCCTATATGAGATACACACAAGATATTCTGCCCGTCATCGTGTTCCAATAAACGCTTCTCTACTTCTTTGGCACGATTAAGCAAGTCGTTAAAAGATTCATCGTCAGAGTATTTCCAGTCGGCTTTTGACTGGTTCTCTTTGGTAATCTCAAATATTTTTGAAGCCTTGGGGTGATCGTAGCTTAATCCTTCTATCTCAGACGGTCTTCTTCTTTCTTTTAGAAATTCCCAGTATTCGACAGACAGACGTAGTTCCTTAGAAATTACTTCTGCAGTTTGCTTCGTACGCAAGGAAGGGCTGGCATAAATAACCTTGATGTCTTTACTTTTTAACCTTTTGGCCAAAAATTGTGATTGTTTAATCCCTCCCTCGGATAATCGGACATTTTCTCCTTGGTGGGTACTTTTTACATTTCCTTCTGATTCGCCGTGCCTTACAAAGTAAACATTCATGGTCAGTATTTTACCTCAAAGTTAGGTTCAAGTAAATAATCTCCTTACAAAATTATCAACAACTCGAGTTTAAGAGAAGAAATCACGCCAGAAGAATGGGAAAAAAAGACGTAATTTAATTCACTCAGTAGTTACTTCCTAAATTTTAGGAAGATAACTCCAAAAAGAACTTTTCGGAAAAAGCAGGTAGAAAAATGGTTATTCAAAAATCTTTTTTGGAATAAAAGAATAATCGAGATATTGGTTCAACCGTGGAGATTTAAAAACAAAGACGAGTATTTTGGCAACTTTAGGATCGAACCTAATTTTGAAAGATAAAAAGTTGCTGATAGACGGTCACAAACCATTCTTTTTAATAGAAAAGTGTCTCTCGGAAATAAAAGCCGAAGTTCCAGAGTTCGAACCTACAAAAAATATTGATTTTACGAGCCAAACTCACACTTTAGCGTCGGTTCACTCTTTGTTGCTGAGCGGGCCGGTCTAGGACTTTTTAGTCCTTATAACTACTTTTTGCCTGTTAATAATTTCCTTTTTGTTTCACGAATAGCAATTTTTGGGAGTTGAGTAATGTTTTCTTCAATATAAATTTGAATCATATTACGGTGATTCTTTATCAAATCTCTCAACAACCATGAAATCGCTTTTGTTATTAAAATATCCCTCTCTCCTTTTAGTCTATTAATAACGGTAAAGGCTAGTTGTGCTAGACGAGTATCCGATGAGTGTCTTACTGGCCCAGTTAACAGAACTAGACTAGCTCGACGTTTATGAATATTCCTGCTTTTAGACAATTCTGAAATTAACTTTTCCCAATCATTCCATTTGATTAGTATTTCTTCACTCGTAAAATTTGATTGACATATCGAATCAACCTCCGCCCAACCCTCTACTTTAATAAGCCATTTGTCTAATAGATCCGGTTCTATTTGCTTTCTTAGTCTCGGTAAAGATTCCAGTAGTTTTCCAGAAATTGAAATTTCGTCATGGGATTTTCCATTGCAAAGTGAGTCGAGAAGATTCGTATATTCTTTTAGAGATAAATCACCATGTCTTTTAATCCAATCTTTAATAATTTGTTTCTTTATAGAAGTCTTAATTGAGTAGCCAGGCTTTGTTGATCCAATATACTCTCCTTGATGTTTAGTCCCTTGACCTTTATGTTTTTTTAGTTCCTCTAAAATTTCTAGATGGTATTTATTCATAGATTGAATCCGCTGAGCGGGCCGGTCTAGAATAATTCCTTTTGAATCTCATCTACTAATTGCGGGGAACCATCCCCGCTTAGGGCACTAATGAATTGCGGATTAAAGGAAGCAAAACGTTGTTGTAATTCGTCCTTGTTTACAATATTTGGACGATCAATTTTATTAAAAACATATAACTGTTTCTTAGTATCGATTCCTAAGCTGGATAGAACCTCCTCAACCACTGTAATTTTGTCCAGCATTAAATGATCGGAAATATCGATAACGTGTAACAAAAGATCGGCGTTGAGAGTCTCCATGAGAGTCGATTTAAAGGCGTTAATCGTTTCTGCCGGTAAATTTTGGATGAAGCCGATTGTATCGGTCACAAACACCTTTTGGCCAACCTTAGGTAAATATACCTCACCGACACCGCTATCCAAAGTGACAAAAAGAGCGTCTTTTGTTAGGTTATTTTTCTTACTTAATAAATTAAACAGCGTGGTTTTCCCCGAATTGGTATAACCAATAATGGAAACCGTTGGAATCTCGGTTTGATTGCGGTTCTCCATTTGCCGGTGCCGACTGGTAGTCAATTTTTCAAGCTGTTTCTCGATGTTTTTAATTTCACCTCGCCAATGCCGTCTCATAATTTCTGAATTTGTTTCACCGGCGCCGCGGGTACCAATACCACCTCCTTGTTGCGACATCGTAATCCCAATTCCGTATAACTCCGGACCTTTATGGCGGGTATCGGCAAGTTTGATTTGAAGTTTTGCTTCAGTGGTTGAGGCATTTTTCTTAAATATCTGCAAAATAAGGTCGGTTCTATCCCAAACTTCAATCTCCGGCTTTTGTTCTTCAAAAATTCTCCTTAAAGTATAGAGTTGGCTTGACTTAAGGTTGTCATTAACAACCGCAACATCAATTTCCTTTTCAACGATAACATTCGCCAATTCATGCGCTTTGCCCTTACCGATATAGGTAGAGCTATCGGCTCGAGTTGCGTTTTGAGTAACAACAACACTCACGCTTCCACCGAATGTCTGCACTAAAAATGTTACTTCATCAAGATTATCCTGCGTCTTCTGTCTGTTTTCATTCCACAGCACCAGGGAAATTACCATAAATTTGGGGTCTCTAATTAGGGAAAGCATTATTTGATTATACTCTTGAGGGTAGACATTTAACCTTGGGAGCTTTGAAGAGATGAACGTCGATAACAAATGGCCAAGCGGGCCGATCTAGGACCTTTAATTTTTTTAGCTTCAAAAGGCCTCGCCTTTTAGCCTCACATTACTTTTTTGGGAGAATTCCAATTTCTTCCGGGAGCTTTGAAGTTGTCTTCGTTAGGCTTGTTAAACCAGAAAAAAACAGCGATTCCGAAAACAAGAAAAGCTCCGATAATAAGGAAGTATCCACTTAAAGAAAGTTTCTTTACCATATATGACTAATTATATTCCATATGCTTTCGAACAATGGAAGAATTAATTGTAGAATAATTGATTGGGTAAATTGCCTGGAGTATCCTAAATTTACGGCAAGAGAGATAAGCCGATTTATTCTAAAAATTTTACCAATAACGAGATTGTTTGATTATGCAATTACGTTTCGTTCAAGAAATAATCAGGCCGATGTAGTAAAATTATATTATTGAAAATGTAGCGATGAGGCTCGCATGAATCGCCCTGTAGTTATAGGGCTAATAGCTTCTACTTAAAGAAGTTTACAAAATCATGAAGAGCATTAACACAAAAATAATAGCCACGATCGGCCCTACCTTCTTAGAGTTTCAATCCTTTATCGCAGAAGCAGAAAAGTGGAACAGTGAACATAATAATATAGATTGTCAGAAAGAAAGTTTGTGAAAAATAATCATTGGATTAGTAGAAATGTCTTCGTTATGGGCTTAACCAGCTTTTTCAATGATGTGGCTTCGGAAATGATTTATCCGATAGTTCCAATTTTTCTTACAAGTGTTTTGGGGGCACCTGTAGCCATTGTCGGTTTGATTGAAGGTGTGGCTGAATCAACTGCCAGTATCTTAAAAGTCATTTCGGGCTGGTTGTCTGATAAGTATCAAAAAAGAAAACCTTTTGTTATCGCCGGTTATTCATTTTCAACTATTTCCAAAATTCTATTAAGTTTAGCTTATAGTTGGCCTTTTGTTTTGTTTGCCCGTTTTATAGACCGTTTTGGTAAAGGAGTCCGAACTTCGGCTAGAGATGCTTTAATTACTGAAAGTTCAAACGCCTCAGCACGGGGAAAATCATTCGGCTTTCATCGGGCGTTGGATACCTTGGGAGCCGTGGTCGGACCACTAATTGCCTTACTGGCAATTCATTATTTAGATAATAATTTTCGTTTAATTTTCTTTCTAGCTTTTATTCCGTCAACCATTGGTCTTCTTTTGCTCGTTTTGTTTGTTAAAGAAAAACGGAAAGAGCCAAACCTTTCTTCCCCTTTTTGTTTAAGTTGGCACAACCTTAATCCTTCCTTTAAGATTTTCTTAATAATTAGTTTCATTTTTTCTTTGGGTAATAGTTCTGATGCCTTCTTAATTTTACGGGCCCAGAATTTAGGCTTGTCATTGACCTTAGTTGTCTTGGCTTATGTTCTTTTCAATTTTGCCTATGCCGTCTTTTCTATACCTGCTGGGGTTGTTTCTGACAAAATCGGTCCCAAAAAAGTATTATTAACGGGTTTTTTGCTTTTTTCCGCAGTTTATCTTTCTTTTGGCCTTACGAATTCCCCTGTTATACTTTGGGTTCTTTTTCCGGTTTATGGAATTTATATGGCTTTAACCGAAGGAGTGAGTAAAGCATATATTTCGAATTTAGTACCTCAAGAAAAAATTGGTACTGTTTTTGGTGTATATCAAACTACAATTGGATTAACTCTTTTTTTAGCCTCACTTATTTCCGGACTGCTTTGGACTTATCTTGGAGTTAGTGCGCCTTTTATTTTTGGAAGTATTATGGCGGCTACATCTGCCTTACTGTTCGTTGCTTTGGAGAAAATAAAATAAATGATTATTAATCCGAGATGGCGTTTATTATAACTTATGGCGAATATCAACATCATTATCCCGATAAAGCAATGCCTCGAAAGTTGGCGATAGTTTTTTATCACTATCCTACGGGAAACTTCCAGAGTAGGGATTCGAACGGAGGATTTTTGAGGGTAAAGAACGGTTATAATCCTCGCTTTTTAAAATAACGTTTTGGAAGGAAACAAAGGGCTTTTCGAGGCACCCGAGTCACCTCGGGTGCATATACTGGCTGCGGGACTTGGATTCGGACCAAGATCTTCTGCTCCAGAGGCAGACGTCGCTACCGTTAGACTATCCCGCACTAAATTCTCTAAAACAAATCAACTTCCTGAAACATTCTACCTCAGCTTTCTTCCTAAGTCTAATTGCATTGTTTCTTACTTCCGGATGAAACCCAAGTTTAATGAGCCCTCTTTTTACATTATCAAGCAATTTTCCATTTCTGTTTGAAAAAGCAAAATTATATGTGCATGACGGCAAGTGAATACTAAGAGAACCTTCAGCCTCAAAAAGACCTTTCAAATACCAAATCAAAAAATCATTTGAATCCCAAATCCAATCGGGAATTTCTAATATAGATTTTCTTCTGTCTCCAGCAGGAATACCTAATCTTTTACTTATGCTTTTCTGATAAACCCATACCCTTATGCAATTACTTTTCTTTACTTTTTTGACGGTTGCCTCTTTTTCAAAAATCTTTGACATAACTAATGCAACATAATTAATTAATGCTGGATATTTTGTATTAAGAGACACTATCAATCTATCTGTCCTCGGAAAACTCTGAATATTACCGTCTCCCAGTGAAATTCCTATTAAAAATGCAAGTTCTTTGGATTTAACAAAATCAGGATAAGAACCTCTGATCTTTCCGGTTTTCTTCATTTCCTCTCTCCATCTTGAAAAATTATCTATTTTTTTTCTCTTAAAAGTGTCAGAAATCTTTTTTACTCTTGAATCTGTTTCTTTACTTTTTCCTTTATCCCATGGAGGAGGTCTTTTCCTTAAACTTCTAATCCATCTCTTGTGTCGGGGATCATTTTTTGGAAGCAACTGCACCAATATAGGGAATCGAGTATTTCTTCCCACAAATTAATTATACCATTAGTCAACTCCGAAAAGTATTAAAGGCTAATTTTAGCAGAAAATGGGGCTTTAAAAAAGCCAGCTTGTATCAGTAAATAGGCTTGATACTGTTGACATTTGGATCATCATTTGATACGATACAAGCAATCACGAGGGAGAATACGAACAATAGACTACGTGTCTATTTGCGACGCCTCCCACTTTTTATGGCTTCAACTCCAATTTATCTTTTTCAAAAAAAATGAAGGTTTTATATTTCTGAAATGGTTTTAATAAAGAAGACTCTGATTTTTCATTTGGAATGATAATTCCCAATAGTTTCTTCCTTTTCTCTAAATATTCATATAGACAGTAAAAATCCCCGTCTCCCGAAACAATAACCGCTTTGTCATACTTTGTATATTCTATTGCCGCGGCATGCAATACCAATTCCGCGTCAACATTACCTTTTGGTTTACCCTGACTGTCTTTGACGGTCGGTTTGAAAACTAGTTCAAACCCAAACGAACGCAGTTTGTTATACAGTTTCTGATTCTGCTTGATATAGCCAATAAACAAAAATACTTTGGTAACACGAAATTTATCGGCAAGATACCGCCTGAATCTTTTATAGTCCAATTTCCAGCCGGTATAAATTTTTTTCCTTCCTCTGAAAATATCCTTACTGGTACCCAAATTAAGATTTTGGCTGTCAATAAAGGCATAAATTTTATCCATAGAAATTTACATTACACTCTACTTTAATAGTCATAATTTTTAATGTTGAAAATCATAAAAAAAATTTTAAACGATGCAGGGTTTCTTCTTTTCCTAGGATTTCCGCGGAATTGGTGATCGGGGGAGTAAAACGACTGCCGGAGAGAGCAACTCGAAAGCTCATAAAAAAGTCGCCGGTTTTCCAATTGTTTTTTTCAATTAAGTCGGATAGACATTGTTGAATTGTTAAATTGTTAAATTGTTGAATTGTTTCCAAAACTTCTACTGCCTTTGTTAAGTGTTCCTTATATGGCAGATCGCCAAATAAGCTGACCTCAACCTTTGGTCTTTCAAAAAGAAATCCAGCCAGAGAATCTAAATCCGAAATTTTCACTATTCGATCTTGTACCAATTCGGTAACGGCAGTTTGTTTTTTCTCCTCTGCTTCTGCAAACTTTGAACTTTGCACTTTGAACTTTGAACTTAATTCGCCAACTGAAAGTTGCCGAATATAAACTCCATTAAACCAGTCAAGTTTCTTGCGGTTAAAAACCGGATTGGCGGTTTGTAATTGCCCTTTTTGAAAACTGTCCACGAACTGCCGAAGAGTAAAAATTTCCCGATTATCTTTTGGCGCCCAGCCTAAAAGCATAATGAAATTCAAAATCGCTTCCGGTAAATAACCCTCGGCTAAGAATTCTTCGCAGGAAACACTCCCTTTTCTTTTGGAAAGTTTTCCGCCTTCCGGGTCAAGAATATCAGTTAAATGACCGGTCTCGGGCAAAGGGAAACCCAAATATTTATATAAAAGTAAATGAATCGGCGTGCTGGGGAGCCAATCATGACCGCGAAGAATATGGGAAATTTTCATTTCCGCATCATCAACAGTTACGGCAAGATGATAGGTCGGAAATCCGTCGGATTTTAAAAGCATTACCTCGTCAATATCTTTAGTTTCCCAGGAGATTTCTTTCTTAATAATGAAATCGTAAAAGGAGACTTTTTCATTTTCTGGAACTCTTAGCCGAATTCCCGCTTTTTGGCCGGATTTTAGTTTTTCTTCAACCTGTTCTTTGGATAAATCTCGGCAGGAATCGCGTAGCTCGACAATCTTTTTCTGATGATTCTCTTCAATCTCTTCTTCTGTCTTTGGCTGGCAAAAACAAAAGTAAGCATGATTATCCTCAACTAATTTTTCCGCATATTTTTTATAAATTCCCGCTTCTTTCCTCTCGGATTGGATATAAGGGGAATATGGACCCCCAACAATTGGTCCTTCATCCCAGGTAATGCCAAATTTTTTCAGTGTTTCATAAATTTTCTCGGTAGCACCGGGGACTAGGCGATCCTGATCAGTGTCTTCAATCCGCAGGACAAACTTCCCACTTTGCGATTTGGCAAAGGCATAAGAATAAAGCGCGGTTCTTAATCCTCCGATATGCAAAAAACCGGTTGGACTGGGAGCAAAACGTGTTCTTACCTGCTTCATCTTCCTTGATTTTACCCTAATTTACCCATATACTCAAACTAGTAAGTTCAAAGTGCAAAGTTCAAAGTGCAAAGTTACAGTTTTTAGTTAAAAGTTGTAAAAAGCAAAAACTATTGAAACTTTGAACTTTTAATTTTAAATTTTGAACTAAACTCATGGCTAGTCTCACCATAACCGCTTACTATTCCAGAAGAATCATCAAATACGGCTCAATTGGAATTGTTATTTTGCTAATCCTGCGGTCAATTTCTATTTCCGTTCGCGCCTACTGGAAAAAAACTCACCCACCAGCCCCGCCTCCGCCAACAGTTGCCTTTGGTAAACTGCCCAAATTGAAATTTCCCGAACAACCCGGTTTGCCCACTCTAACTTTTAAATTAGAAAATATTTCCGGGACCTTACCAAAACTGGCAGATAGAACAAAAATATTTTTTATTCCCAAGCCTTACCCTAATCTTTTGGCTTGGGACAAGACAAGAGCCTGGGCAAGAGGTCTTGGTTTTACTCAAGAACCACAAAAAACCGAGGAGTTTGCCTTTCGTTTTACTACCGAAAGCACCCCCAAAACCACTCTTGATGTAAATGTCTTGACTAAAAATTTTACCCTTGCCTATGATTGGCAAAATGATTTGCAAATTCTCTCCCAAGGCAATCCTCCCCAAGAGGCCCAGGCTATTTCTTCAGCCAAAAGTTTTCTGCAAAGTGCTAGCGCTTTAACAGAAGACTTGGTTAACGGAAAAGGCGAGGTTCTTTATTTTAAATACTCCGAAGGAAACCTTGTCAAAGCTCTCTTTTTTTCAGAAGCAAACTTTGCTCAAGTTAACATCTTTCGTCAAGATATTGACGAAATTAAGGTCTTGCCTCCAAATCCAAAATCTTCCAATGTTGCAGTAAAATTGTCATCAGCAAAAGATCGAGGAAGAAGCATTATCGAGGTTAAGTTTATTCATTTCCCGGTTTCTTTAGATAACTTTGCCACTTATCCTTTGAAAGACGCTACTTCTGCTTGGAACCTATTGAAAAATGGGAAAGGTTTTGTTGCTAATCTCGGAGATAATTCAGGTGGAAATATCACGATTAGAAACGTCTACCTTGCTTATTATGATAGTAATGAGCAGCAAAATTTCTTGCAACCGGTTATTGTTTTTGAAGGGGACAGGGATTTTTATGCCTATGTACCGGCGGTTACGGATAGCTGGTTGGAACAATAGTTTTCCACTCAAAATTATTAAACGCCCAGTCAATCAAAGACCGCGTTTCTTCGAATCGGTTCTTGCTTTCTAAAACAACAATTACAATTTTCTTACCTTCCTTTTCAACCCAGGCAACCAAACACTCACCGGCATTTTGCGTCCAACCAGTTTTTACTCCTTTTACTCCTTCTATTTTGCCAACCAACTCGTTGGTGTTTTTTAAGGAGTGCTTTACTTCCCCAGAAATATCAGTGATGGTAATCTCCGGTGTGGAGACAATCTTGGCAAGAATGGGATCCCCAACCACTTTTGTTGCCAACCTCGCCAAATCTCTGGCGGTTGAATAATGATTTCCTTCATCAAGCCCCATTGGATTGGTAAAATGGGTATTTTCTAACCTAAGGTCAGCCGCCTTTTGATTCATCGCCGATACAAAAGCCTCGATTCCTCCGGGAAAATTTTCTGCCAAAACTTGAGCCGCATCATTTCCCGATCCTACCAAAAGTCCATAAAGAAGATTTTCTACTATTATCTTTTCTCCGGGGATTAATTTAATCGTATTACCATCTACCTTTGTATTTCCAACCGTCAAAACTTTATCCAGCGAATAGTTATCTATGACAACTGTTGCCGTCATCATCTTTGTTGTTGAAGCAGGTAACAGCTTTAAATCAGCATTTTTTTGATATAAAACTACTGCCGAGTCAACATCCACGATAATTACCGACTCTGCCGTAAGCTCTGGCAAAAAATAAGTTTCTTTATTAATCGGATAGGGCTTTGGAGAAGGTAAAAGTTCTCCAAAGCTTAAAACCTGATTTGAGGTGGAAGGGAACAAGGGTTTTGTTTTAACTATCTTAATGGCTAAAGCTAAAAAAGAAAGAAGTATTGAAAAAACCAAAAGAGGAGAAAGAACTTTAAGTCCGGAGTGTTTTTTTTCTGCTGATTGAAAAATTATTGCCGAAAGACTCATGTTGGAGAAATTTCTTTTTCTTTTTTAGGAAGCCTTATATCAATTCTTTCCATATCCCTTGGAAATAGGCTGGCTTCTCTTATATTTTCTAATCCAAGAATCTGCATTGTAATTCTTTCTGCTCCCAAACAAAAACCTCCTTCGGGTGGCATACCATATTTGAAGGCTTGCAAATAAATTTCAAAATCTTCAGGTTTATTACCCCATTTCTTTATATGATCGATCAGGGTATCGTAATCATTAATTCTCTGCCCGCCGGTAACCCATTCCAGTCCCCTTCCCAAAAGATCAAAACTACAAGTATATTCTGGATCTTTAGGATCCGGGTAACTATAAAAAGGTCTTTTCCGTGTAGGATAATGGGTGATAAAAATTAAATCGGAATCATATTTTTCTCGGGCGTAATGACAAATTTCTCTTTCATCTTCTGGCTCTAAATCCGGTTCTTTCCGATTATCTCGGCCAGTTCTCTCAAAAATAATTTCTTGAGCTTCTCGCATTTTCAAACAAGGGATTTTGGGAGAGAGTTTAGGAATCGTGGCTAAAAACAAGGCCAACTCCGGTTTCCTTTCCCCAACCACACGGTTGAAAATGTTTCTTACTACTTTTTCCACCATATCCATAATTTCTTGGAAACTGTCAATAAAACCCATCTCCGCGTCCAAACCAAGATATTCTGTTAAATGGCGAGTGGTAACTGAAGGCTCGGCTCGGTAAGCGTGAGCCAGAGTAAAAACTCGTTCAAAAACTCCCACTACTATCTGTTTATAAAGCTGTGGTGATTGGCCCAAAAAAGCATCGCGGTCAAAATATTTGACTTTGAAAACTTGAGCCCCGCCCTCTGTTACCGAAGGGACAATTGTTGGAACCTGAATTTCCGTAAATCCTTCTTTTTTAAGGGCTTCTCTAAAGGCGGTAATAATTGTTTCCTGAACACGAAAAATTGCCTGACTTTTTGGATGGCGCAAACTCAAAGATCGATAATCAAGAAGAGTCGGCAAACTAACCTTAAGAGTGTCAAGACCAGTATCAAAAGGTAATTCATCGGCTCTGGCGAGAATTATTAATTCCTTTGCCTCAATTTCAATTTTCCCGGTAGCCAGCTTGGGATTAACCAAATCCTTGGGTCTTTCTTTGACTATTCCTTGAATTTCCACTACCCACTCTGATCGCAATTCCTTTGCCAGAGGGATTTTTGCAAAAACTACTTGCACCAAACCAGTTCTATCGCGTAAATCAACGAAAATAATCTTGCCGTGATCACGTCGGGTATTTACCCAGCCTTTTAGAAGTACTTCTTTGCCTACATTCTCGGGAGTTTCAGAAACCAAGGTTCTTTGCATAGGGTTATTATCTCACACTCAAGTATTTTTCTCACGAAAGTAGCCGGCGATTTTTCTTTTGGCCATATTGGTAACGACAAAATCTAACCATCCCTCGGTAGGTTTGGTCCCCTCTTTTTTAATAATTTCGACCATGTCTCCACTCTTTAGTTTATGATCCAACGCCACCATTTTCCCGTTAACTTTTGCCCCAACGGTCTCATTGCCAAGATCGGTATGGACGGCATAGGCAAAATCAACCGGAGTAGCATTCTGTGGTAAATCGTAAACGTCTCCATTTGGAGAAAAGATAAAGATTCGATGGGCCAAACCGTCAAACTTCAAGGCATCGACAAATTCTTGTGAACCAACTAACTGCTTTTGCCAATTGACCAATTGCTTTACCCAAGAAAGTTTTTCGCTAGGTGCAAATAAATTACCATTTTCCAGCTTCTTATCGGAGACCCCTTTGCTTTTGACACTTGAATAGAACCAGTGGGCAGCAACTCCGTTCTCTGCCTCTTCATGCATCCCAAAAGTTCTAATCTGAATTTCCAAAATTCTCTCGCGAAGAGAAAAGACATTTGTATGAATAGAGCGATAGCCGTTTGGTTTAGGTTGGGCAATGTAATCCCTAATCCCGATTGCCGGTACGGGTTTCCAAATCGAGTGGACAGTCCCCAAAGCGGCATAACAGTCCTTAATTGTTCCGACTAAAATCCTCATCGCCACCAAGTCATAAACTTTATCAATATCACCTTCTATCTCCGGCCGCTGAAGTTTACACCAAAGACTATACAGATGCTTTGGCCGACATGAGATTTTTGCCTTAATTTCTTCCTCTGCCAAAGCCCTGTAAATCGTCTTTGTCGCTTTTTCCAAAAACTCTTCTGCTTTCTTATAGTACGGTCTTGAATACTCGATCAGCCATTTGTTCTCTTCGGGATACACAAAAGGAAACGCCAGGTCTTCAAGTCTTCCTTTCATTTCTCCCATCCCTAATCTTTCTGATAGCGGCGCATACATCTCTAAAGTTTCCCGAGCAATTTTCTTTTGTCTTTCTTCTGACAAATATTGCAAAGTCATCATATTGTGAAGTCGATCACACAGCTTAACAATTACAACCCGCAAGTCCTTTGCCATTGCCAGAATCATCTTTCTTAAATTCTCCACAAATTCCTCATCTGAAGAACCTCGGAGTTTGATCGCACTAACCTTAGTCATTCCATCAACCAAACTCATTACTTCTTCGCCGAATTCTTTTTTGATCTCGGAAAGCGAAACTCCGCCGTCTTCGACAGTATCATGAAGCAAACCAACGACAATCGATATTGTATCCATCTTATAGTCTGCCAAGAGCATTGCTGTTGCCAGAGGATGAATAAAATATGGTTCCCCGGAAGCACGTTTTTGCCCCAAATGAGCGATCTGACTATATTCAAAAGCTTTTTCAACTACCCCAAAATTGGCGTCAGGATTATATTCCCTAATTTTGGCAATTAGCTCTTCCGGTCCAACTATTGAAGATCTTTTAGTTTTAACTCGAGATGTTTCTCGTTGTTCCATTTGTTAAGACTTAAATTATAGGCTATTTCCACCTCTTGATCAACTTTTAGCTTCGAAGCCAATTTCCCCATACCAAATCCAATTGCAGAAAAAACATTCTCTCTCTCATTCTCGGCCCTTTGTACTCTCAGGGTTAATTTAAGGTGTTTACCCTCGCTGCCTACTGTTCGCCAGTCTGCCACAATAGCCTTGCTCATAAAAACCGGCTCCGGATTACCCAAGCCAAATGGAGACATCTTTTGAATCTCTTTCCACAATTCCAGGGTAATTACGGGAAACGGTAACTTAAGATCAATCTTTAAATTTTTCTCTAAAAGTTCCGGCTGAATCTGAGTGTCGGCAAAAGCGGTTAATCTTTGCTTTAAAATCTCAAGTTTCGTTGTTTCTATGGTAAAACCGGCCGCCATTGGATGTCCCCCGGCATCAACCAGTAAATCAGATTGGGTTCTAATTGCCTCAATAATATTAAATCCATTTATTGAGCGGGCCGAAGCTTTTGAGTAAACCTCGCCTTTTGAAATTACTATTGATGGTCGGTAAAATTCTTCTACTAATTTTCCTGCCACCAAGCCGATTATCCCCTGGTTATAAGATTCATGCTCGATAAAAATTAACTTTGAACTTTGAACTTTGAACTTTGAACTCTCGATGGCATGTCGAGTTGTTTCTTCTGTTAAAAGCTGTCTTTCTTTATTGATCCGCCCTAATTTCCCCGCTAATTCTCTCGCCTTTTCTTTATTTGCAGTACAAACCAATCTCAGTGATTCTAGGGCATGTTCTATTCTGCCGGTAGCGTTTAACCTTGGCGCAATAATATAACCAACGTGATAAGTCCCAATTTCCTCTTTTTTGATTCCTGCTTCTTCAAAAATTGCCAAAAGCCCACAACGACTAGTTTTTCTTAATGCCTCAAGACCGTATTTAACAAAACTTCTATTCACTCCAACTAAAGGCTCCAGATCAGCGATGGTCGCAATTGCCACAAGATCTAAATTCTCTAACCGATACGGTATCGGTTTGAATTGACGATCCGGTAATTCTTTAAAAATCTCTCTTGCCAAAAACCACGAAATTGCGGCTGCACAGATTTTATCAGTATGAATAACTGCGGCGCATTTGGGTTTTTCTTTTCCAAGCTGGTGGTGATCGCAAACAATAACATCAATTCCCAACTCTTCGGCAAATTTAATCTTTTCGCCAGCAGTTATCCCATGGTCAACGGTAATTATCAATTTAAGTTGTGGGTTTTGCTTATCCACCGAAGCTTTAGCGAAGGCGGAAGTTTTAAGATTTGAGATTGAATCGCGATTCATTCCATATCCTTCGGAAATTCTTTCTGGAATATACGGTAAAACATTTTTTGTCAATTTATACAAAGTTTCCCATAAAATCGCGGTGGCACAAATCCCGTCTGCGTCATAATCACCATAAACAATAATCCCTTCATTATTTACGATTGCTTCATTGATTCTCTTGACTGCCCTTACAACTTCTTTTGCATCAATGCCTAAGTCCTTGGCAATAAAGTCCTCGGGCTCTATGGGGTTAAGAAATTCTTCTACTTCCTTTTTCGTCTTCAATCCACGGTTTGCCAAAAGAATTTTAAGAATCTCTTTATTGTTGCTGGTTAGTGTTTTGCTGAAAATCTTCCACTTCATGATGTTATGAAATACTTCGTGTTATAATTTTACCATGCGAGACACGCTTTCTGAAGCCTTGGTGAAAAAAATCCCTGCTCCAGTTTTTAACATTTTTGAAAAGTTTACTAACTCTGATTATGAGATTTATTTGGTCGGCGGCGGTGTACGCGATCTTCTTTTGGGCAGAAAAATTCACGATTGCGACTTTACTACCAATGCTCATCCAGAAATTATCCAAAATCTTATCCCGGACAGTTTTTATGACAATGTCTTCGGTACGGTCGGCACAATCATAAAAACCGAAAGAGGCGAAGAACCCGCCTCCGTCCCGCCACTCGGCGGGACTTCGGCGGGCGAGGAGAAATATGAAATTACTACTTACCGGACAGAACAAGGTTATACAGACAAACGTCATCCGGACAAGGTTAGTTGGGGAAAAAGTTTAGACGAAGATTTAGAAAGACGGGAACTGACTATTAATGCTATGGCCCTTCGCTATACTCAGGGTAAACTTGAGTTAGTTGATTTGTTTGAAGGGCAGGAAGATTTGAAAAATAAAATAATAAGAGCCGTTGGCGATCCAAAAGAGAGATTTTCCGAAGACGCCTTGCGAATGATGAGAGCGATCCGATTTTCCTCTGAACTTGGTTTCACTATTGAACCAGGGACTTTTTCTGCCATTCAAAGCAATGCTTCCCTTCTAAACCACATTTCTAAAGAGAGAATCAAAGATGAACTTTTTAAAATTCTCTCTAGCGATTTTCCGTCCGAAGGAATTACTTTGCTTCTTACCTCCGGGCTTCTGCAACTAATAATTCCAGAACTGATAAAAGGTTATGGACTCTCACAAGCTAAACATCACATCTATGATGTTTGGACACATTCTTTAATGTCATTAAAAAATTGTCCGTCAAAAGATGCTCTTGTCCGTCTGGCTACCTTACTCCATGATGTGGGTAAACCTATTGCCGCCCAGGGTGAAGGCGAAAGTCGAACTTTTTATAACCATGAAGTAGTTGGCGCAAGAATTGCTCGAAATATTGCCAAAAGATTAAAATTTTCCAAAAAAGAGGAAGAAAAACTTGTTACTTTAGTCAGGTGGCACCAATTTACAGTTGACGAGCGACAAACAGATTCTGCCATAAGAAGATTTATTCGCAATGTTGGTAAGGAAAATTTAGAAGACATACTTGCCCTGCGAGTTGGCGACCGACTGGGCGGCGGGGCAAAAGAAACTTCCTGGCGTTTGGAAAAATTCAAAAAAAGACTTGAGGAAGTCCAAATCCAACCTTTCTCTGTTACTGATTTAAAAATCAATGGTCATGATGTTATGGAGATTCTCGGTGTTCCCTCCGGTCCCCAAGTCGGTCAAATCCTAAATCAGATCTTTGAAGAAGTAGTCGAAAAGAAAATTGAAAATGAGAGAGAAATTCTTCTAAGTAGGCTTCAAGAAATTAAAAAATAGCCGGAGTCTATCTTTTTCTTTTAGTTTTTATCTCATTCCAAACCACCAGCAACGGCACGGCGGTAAAAGTGCTGCTATATGTCCCTGAGACAGTACCGATAAGAAGGGCAAAGACGAACCATTTGATAGTGGTTCCTCCCAAAAGATAAAGAGCAATTAACATGACAATAATAGTCATCGAGTTGTTTATCGATCGAGAAAGGGTCTCGGTTATTGCCTTGTCTACCAAATTCTCAAAAGGTACTCCGGAAAATTTCTTTCTCGACTCCCGAATTCGGTCATAGACAACCACGGTATCATGCACGGAAAAAGAGAGGATTGTTAAAACCGCCGTCACAAAAAGAGTGTCAATTTCTACTCCGGCAAAATGGCCGAGTAAACTAAAAATCCCCAGTAACACTAAACTATCATGAAACATTGCGGCAATTGCACAAACACCAAACATCGGTTCTTTAAATTGTTTCCAAACATACAGCATGATA
>Ga0210031_1000424_pt1 | contig 24501 bp, 26 predicted proteins | sample CryGeyCG2014_080_FD_185455 | JGI IMG/M metagenome (GOLD analysis project Ga0210031, IMG submission 185455) | Groundwater microbial communities from aquifer - Crystal Geyser CG03_land_8/20/14_0.80 (SPAdes) (version 2) | ecosystem: Environmental > Aquatic > Deep subsurface > Groundwater | place... | reverse complement strand
TTCGATAGAGAAAATAGAAAAACTTGGCTGGAAACCAATATATAATTCAGAAAAAGCAGTTAGGATGACGGTGAAAGCATTGATAAAGGAGGTAAGATAAAATGAAAATATTTATTGACACAGCAAACATTGAGGAAATCAGGAATGCATGGAATATGGGGGTCATTGATGGGGTTACAACAAACCCGACACTTATGTCAAAGGAGAAAATGAAGCCTGAGAAAATAATGGAAGAGATAATAAAAATTGTGAAAGGGGCTGTAAGTCTTGAGGCAACACATCTTGAGTCCTGTGACGCCATTGTGAAGGATGCAGAGAAACTCTCAAAACTCTCAAAAAATGTTGTTGTGAAAATACCAATGACTGAAGAGGGGATGAAGGCAGTTAAAATACTGAGTAAAAAGGGAATAAAAACAAATGTTACACTTGTTTTCTCAGCTAACCAGGCATTGCTTGCCGCGAAGGCTGGTGCTGATTATGTAAGCCCATTCATAGGCAGACTGGATGATATTGGCAATGATGGCATGCAGGTTGTGAGAGAGATAGTTCAGATATACAAAAACTACAATTTCAAAACACAGGTGATTGTTGCATCAATACGTCATCCCATGCATGTTGTTGAGGCTGCAAAGATAGGCGCACACGTTGCTACAATCCCACCAGATGTTATCAAAAAGATGTTCAGGCATTCTTTGACAGATGCTGGAATAAAAAGATTTGAGGAGGACTGGAAAAAGGCATTGAGTTTCAGGTGATAAAAATGAATAAAATGTATTTTTTGTTAGGGAAAGAAATAATAACAAAATCAAACATTGAGCATCACACGCTAAAGAGGTGATAAAATGAGTAAAAAAGGGTTTATAAAAAAATACCTGGATGAATCAATCCATTGTATTGAACTATTAAAGGGACAATCTGAGAAAATTGAAAAAATTTCAAACATTCTGCAGAATGCAAAAAATAATAAGAAAAAAGTTTTCCTTTTTGGAAATGGTGGAAGCGGCTCAACAGCATCACATTTAGTATGCGATTTCGCGAAGTTTAGGAATGTAAAGGCGTTTGCATTAACGGACAACCTTCCGTTAATCACTGCATGGAGTAATGATGAAAGCTATGATGTCATTTTCAGTAAGCAGTTAAGAAATTTAGCTGAGAAGGATGATGTTGTAATAGGAATAAGCGGGAGCGGAAAATCAAAAAACATTATTGAGGCAGTAAAGCTTGCGAAAGAAAAAGGTTGCATAACAATTGGATTCGCAGGGTTTGACGGTGGAACACTGAAAGATGTAGCAGATGAGTGCATTGTTGTGAAAATAAACAACATGCAGCATTCTGAGGACATGCATCTGCTTGTTGGTCATCTGATCGCGTTACTGTTAGAGTGAAAATATGGATAACTTTGTTTTTCTTGACAGGGATGGCGTGATAAACAAAAACAGAGCAAATTATGTTAAGTCTTGGGATGAGTTTGAGTTTCTGCCAAATGCAAAAAAAGGAATTAAACTGCTGAATGATAACGGTTTTAAAATACTAATCATTACCAACCAGTCAGTTGTTGGCAGGGGAATAATCAAAGAAAAAACATTGAATGAAATACATGAAAAAATGCTGAAAGAGTTAAATAAATGCAGGTGCAGAATTGAGAAAATATACTGCTGTCCTCATGCGCCTTGGGATAATTGTGACTGCAGGAAACCAAAACCAGGGATGCTATTAAAGGCAGCAGATGATTTTGACTTAGATTTAAAAGAATGTCATTTTATCGGTGACAGCAAAACCGATGAGGAGGCAGGCAAAATTGTGGGTTGTAAAACATATCTTGTTTCAGAAAACAGGGATTTATTGGATATAGTAAGAACATTAATAAAATAACTATTTATATTCTCCAAGTGATTACAAGTAGATGATTGCCAGAAAATCAATGCTTATCATATTAACCAATGGTGTGAATGCAGTGATAGGTTTGGTCGGTTTGTCCCTTCTGGCAAAATTCTGGGGAAACTTTGCGCCAACAGCACTGGGTGTTGTTGCTTTCGCAATGTCATTCCTTGGAATGTTTGCTTTTATATCTGATTTAGGTTTTAGTGGCGCACACGTAAAAAGGATATCAGAAGGGAAAGATCTTGGGAAATGCATAGGTACATATGCCACTGTTAAAGTTGTTTTAGTAACTGCTATGGTTACCATTGTAGTTGGTGGAATCTTTATCTGGAAAGTATTATTGCATCGGGGATTTTATGATGCAACAACGGAAAGTGTTATCTATGTCACACTGTTATATTGCATTTTACAGTCCTTCACAAATATTTCTATGGGAACATTCAATGGCAGAAAAGAAACAGCAAAAATGCAGGTTCCCATGGTTTCTGAAACGCTTTTCAGGGTTTCATTAATGATCCTTGTTGCATCCGCAGGCGTAGCAGGCATATCTATTATTGCACCAGAACTGGGATATGATAAAATCCAACCATTTGTGTGGCCGTCATTCCTTAGAGGAATGCAGGATTTTATTGCCTCACATGCTGTTGGTTCTTTAGCATCAACCTATGTCCTGGGTATGTTTGCTATGTTAATCTTAAGCCTCTTTTTTTTCAGAAGATATCCAATAAGCAGACCAAGCAAAGAATATTTCAAAAGCTATTTTGTCTTTGCACTCCCAACCATGCTTATCTCAACAATAGCAGTAATCTCAACAAACATTGACAGGGTAATGATTGGTTATTTTTGGAGAGCTGAAGATGTAGGTTTTTATTTTAGTGCACAAAAAATAGCATTTTTTGTTTTAGTAATTTCATCAAGTGTAGGTGCGTTGCTGTTTCCAACAATTTCATCTTATCATGCAAAAAACCAGCTTAGTGATATAAGAAAAACAGTGAATCTTGCATTAAGGTACATATCAATGACAGCATGCCCATCTGTTGTATTTATAATCGTTTTCAGGAAACCAGTTATTGATATTATCCTTAGCTCTGCATTCTATCCAGCGGCACCAGTGCTAATTGTTCTTTTAGTCTACATTTTAATCATTTCTCTTACGTCCCCCCTCATATACATAGTCACAGGCATGAACAGGCCAGGTCTTGCGGCAAAAGCAGGTTTTATAGTTTGTGCTATAAATATTGTTTTGAATACTTTGTTTATTCCGAAAAATGGTGTTTTATCTATTTTCGGTATTAACGGTCCTACTGGTGCTGCTGTTGCAACAGTGATTTCAGGATTTGTTGGGCTGGTAATATACGTGTTTCTTTCAAAACGTCTTGTGAAAATAAAAATATCAAAGAAACCATTGATTCACATGTCTGCCGCCTGTGTGATGGGAGGCCTGCTATACTATATTAATACCCTTACTGCCTTTGTTAGATGGTATCATCTTATATTTTTCGGAATTATCGGTTTGGCTGCATATCTGGGAATACTGTATTTATTGAAGGAATTCACAAAAAAGGACCTAACCTTCTTTTTAGACACAGTAAATCCGAAGGAAATGGGAAGATATGTTAAATCCGAGTTGAAAAGAAAAGATTAACTAAATATAATATGCTTCAGGTTTTATGAAGGTCTCAGTTGTTATTCCAACAATTAATGAGGAGTCTTCAATAGGTTCTGTGATAGATGAAATCCCAATAAAAGCAGAAATAATAGTTGTTGATTCAAACTCAAAGGATAAAACGGTTGAAATAGCCAAATCAAAAGGTGCAAAAATAATAAATGAACCTAGGCTTGGCTATGGCAGGGCATACAAAACAGGTTTTGAGAACGCAACTGGTGATATTATTGTAACGCTTGATGGTGACCTAACATATCCTGCAAGTAAAATAAAAGATTTTGTTGATATGCTTGAACATGAAAAACTTGATTTTATTACCTGCGACAGGCTCACAAAACTTGAAAAAGGTGTGATGTCTTTGAAGCACAGGTTTGGGAACTGGATTCTCTCACTTACCGCAAACATCCTCTTCGGAGTAAAAATAATGGATTCGCAGTCAGGCATGTGGGTTTTCAGAAAAAACATTTTAGACAAATTAAACTTAACCTCTGATGAGATGGCATTTTCTGAGGAAATAAAAATAGAGTCTTGGAAAAAAGGTTTCAGATGCAGGGAAATGCCAATAGAATATAGAATGAGGAAAGGAGAGGCGAAAATTATGTCCTGGAAGCACGGGATTGGCAATTTACTGTTTCTGTTCAGAAAAAGATTTAAACACTAATTTCATCCAATCAATATTAACCCCTTCATATATTTACTTGTCACTTAAGATTACTGGACTTTTGCGTTTTACTCATTTTCCACCTGTCCATTTATAAGCATTTCGGGAAACATTTAAATTATCGTTCCCAAAACGCAAAACATCAGTAAGATTATTCAAACACAGATTTCATCCAGGTCAATCCCGCATTTTTCACTCAACTCTTTATGCAGATTTTTTATTTTTTCAGCAATATCATTCCTGCCGTTTTTTACATAAGGTTCTATTGCTTCTGAGAGTGTTTGCTTTCTGTTGTGCGCAATCAGATTATCAGCATGACAGATAATCTTTTCTTCAAGCGTAACAGGCGTGTAATCCTTTTCAGGAAGACCGATTTTCACTGCCTCTTCCCTGCCTATGCCACCACCAAGATGTCGCTCAATAATATTTACAACTTCATCTGGCAGACCAAGTTTTCTTCCTATTTCTGCGCCTTCAACTCCATGCATTACTCCATGTGTTCTGCTTCTCCCAATGTCATGCAGGAGCGCACCCGCCTCAACCAATTCAATATTTGCATTGCATTTCTTCGCGATTTTCAGCGCAAGGCCCGTGACTGTTTTGCAGTGCTCAACAACCTCCTTGCTGCATCCTGCATCCCTGAGCATTTTCAGGCATTCATCCCTATGTGGAATTATTTTTCCACCACCTTCTTACCCTTTTTACATGGAATAATTTTTATTTTTCCTTTGAAATCCTTTTCCAAGCCTTTTCCCTTAAAATATCTGTCAAGGAAAACCGCAAGCGCGCCTATCTCAGAATGAGGCTGGTTTCCAACTGCAACATTGAAATCAGCTAGCTCATAAACCTCTCCTGGAACCTTTTCAGCTCCAACAATAACCAGCAAATCCCTGTTTCTTGGTATCTTATCTATGACTCTGTTTATGTGTTCACCGTACATTGTAAGATGAATTTTAGTGCCTTTCCAGTTTTTTACAATTTTTTTCCAGTTGTCATAAAACTCAACTTTGAAATTTCCACCAAATCTTTTTGTTACATCATCAATGGTTTCCTTAACGTTTTTGTCCCTGGCAACAAACATTTTATCTGCACCAAAAGCTCGCGAAACAAGACCAACATGCGTTGTTACCCTTTTATCCCTCTCATGTCTGTGTCCAAGACGCAAAACGCCAATCATCTTTCCACTTTTGCTGAATAAATAAACAGGTATGTGCCAAGGCCTGATACAAGACTTGAAATAAAGACATAGAACCCCATTGTAGGATCACCTTGTGCGGATAATGCAATAATAATGGATGCAATTAGTATTATAAATACACCAAAGATAAAACTTGTTCTGACGTCCCTCTGGAATGTCCCATGCAGTTTAGCCATCACTGCCAAAGATGATATGGCTGCACAGAGAATTGTTACAGCGGTAAACCATGTTTTCACGCCAACATCACTCCCGCCAACGGTTGGCCATGGCTTGGAACCGTTTCCAAACCACACTGAGAAAAATATGAACGCGCCGAGCCCGGCATAGCACACTGCTGCCAATGTTGCCATATCTCCTTTTCCTATGAATATTGTTTTATCCCTCATATTTACCCCTCTAATTTTTTTCTTTCAACCTTATGCCCCCTGTAGTCTAGTTTTGTGGACCTTCTTATAATTCCTCTAAGCATAGTCTGGGAAATATTCAAAGCAGTTGCAATATCTCCAACAAATTTTCCTTCTTCCTTTGTAAGTTCAAGGATTTTTTCTTCCATCACTTTAAACTCCTCTTCGGACATCATTGCTGCTGCCAGCACATCACTGATTTCTGTAATAGGGCATGACGTGTTTATGTGAAATGATGCATAATATGAATGATAGACCTTCTCAGGTTTTTCATCGGACTGCCATTTAGAGTCAACAAGTTTTATTTTTTCAAAAAAGATTAATGATTCCTTTCCATCCTCCCCATATTTATCCTCTATATCCCTAAGACTTTTCCAATCTGATATTATTTCCTCGAAAACCTTCCTCTTGATTTTCGTGTTAATTGCCCTTAGGATAGGAACAAGTTCTGTTATATCACCTATGACCTTTACCCTTTCCATCATTCCGATATGGCTTTCAAGCAATATAATTATTTCCTAACATCCAATAAAGCTATTCTCTCCAAAATCAGGTCTTTGGGATTATGAGCAGAGTTTATCTCGTTTTCTGTTATGCCAAAATCTTTCAGGGCGTTAACATCATTTTCCAGTACAGAATTGTTCCTTCTAAGATGCAAAAATGAAAGCAGTTTTTCGGATTTACGCATTCCTCCTTCACCTTTATCTATAACCACAATTGCAACCATTCTACATCCATCCTTTATCCCCATCTTTTCTATCGCGTTTTTTATCTGTCTCTCACAGGATGCGTAAACAAGAATCTCTGTTGCCAGGCTGTTTGAAATATTCCTTTTCCTTTCAAACGCCCTCAGGGTATGCTCTACCGCTGAGATCAGATGCTCCTTTCCAAAAACCTTTTCTGCATCAAGCACAGCGATTTCCACATTGTTTTCCTCTGAAAAACTTTTAATTTTTTCAAGAAAAACCTCAGTGTTTTTTATTTCCCCCTCAGCACCAATTATTTCTACCATTTATCCACCTGCTTTTTAATGTCGTCTGCCAAGCCTTTCCCGATTTTTTTAATTCTGGAAAGTTTTTCAACGTCAGCCTTTTTCAGCGATTCAATTGTCCTGAAACCGTTTTTAAACAATATCCTGCCCCTTACCCTTCCAATACCTTTTAAAATTGTTAATTCCAGCAGTTCCTCTTTCACACCATATTTCATTCTCCTCATCAACCTGTTCAACGTTCTCATAATCCCCCTGTTAAACAGCCCTGCAAGCTCCCTCATAGAGTAAAGCAGCCATTCACCTGTTTCGGTTTTAGCATATACATCACCAGGACCAACAGAATATTTTTTTGTAATGTATTCCTCTGAAGATTCATTTATCCAGTCCTCAAGCAGACAAGCGGTTTTTACCTCTGACAGAAAATACTCATAGTCATCTTCAATGAGCAGATCCTCTTTATGTTTTTTGGCTTTTTCCTCAACCCATTCATAATCATTTTTTCTTAGATAAAGAATATGCATGTCAGGTGTTGCGCACGCACTGTGCAGCAATGAAAAATCAGATGAGCTATTTTTTTCTAATGCCTTTTTTATCTTCACAGCTGACAGCGGGTCTATGTAAAGATCTGAAACCTTTTTACCATATTTTGTTGCATTAAAACCCTTTACCATATTGTTTTCTTCAAGAAAACCCACAACCTTTTCTATTATTTCATCAAGCCTCCATGTTTCTGTTTGATAGGCGTAAAATGTGTTTCCTATAAAGTTTTTCAGTTCTTTTTCACTGCTCACAAATCCTGCGGCTATAGATGATAGTATATGTGTTCTTAGCGCAGTTTCAGAGCCAAGTTTTGAGTAAATACTTTCAGTTTCATTGAGCAGATAATCTTCGTATATCCTGTTTTTTTCATTCTCATTCTTTGCAATAAGTATTGCTTCACCTTCCTTGTCATACTGTGGTCTTCCTGCCCTCCCCTCCATCTGCTTTATCTCCAGTATTGGTATGGGTATTCTACCAAAATTAGGGTCAAACCTGTACAGATTTTTTATGATGACCCTTCTCGCAGGAAGGTTTATGCCGGCAGCAAGTGTTGGTGTTGCTGCAACGCATTTTATTCCCCTGTTCCTGAAATTTTTTTCAACAATTTTTCTCTGAGCATTGCTTAGTCCTGCATGATGGTATGCCACACCATTCTTAACACATAATGCAATTTTTGAGCCTGCAGATGTCGGTTCAGACTGAGAGTTAATTATTTTCTCAGAAATTTTTTTCAGTACCGATTCTTCATTCTCATCCATAAAATTTTTGCATAAACCTGAGAGTTTTTCAGCCAAACCCTCAGCAGAGCGTCTTGTGTTTGTGAAAATCAGGACCTGCCCATCATTTTCTAATGTGTCTGAAACAAGCGAGACAATTTCGTCTTTTTCTTTTTTTATTTTTTTTGTTGTGTTATCTATAAAACTGATTGCTCCATCCAAATACACCCCTTCCTTTAACGGCACGGGCCTCCAGTCACTTTTCACATGTCTCGCATCCAGCCATTCTGCGAGTTCCTCAGAATTTTTTATAGTGGCGGATAAACCAATAATCTGCGCATTTTCTTTAAATCGTGACAGTATTGTTTCAAGCGTTGGCCCCCTCCCGGGATCATTTATCAAATGTATTTCATCAGCAACAACAATTGTTATTTTTTTAAGCCAGTGGGACCTGTGCCTCAGTAATGAATCCGCCTTCTCAGATGTTACGATAATGATGTCAAATGATTCAAGCTCGGGCTCAGGTGAATCAAGATCACCGTACGATAATGCAACCTTTACACCTATTGACTCAAAAATTTTTAAATCCTCAAATTTTTCAGAGGCCAGAGCCCTCAAAGGAACAATGTACATTGCCTTGCCGCCGTTAAGAACAGATTTCAGCATTGCAAGATAAGCAACAAGGCTTTTACCCCCTGCAGTTGGAACAGACAGCACAAGTTTTTCACCATTTAAGGCATAACCTATTGAAGCCTCCTGTGGCGGGTACAGCTCTTCTATGCCCTGCCCCTTCAATATCCTGATAACCCTGTCATCTATTTTCAGTTCATCAACTTTCATTCAACCCTAAAAAGGGCTCTGATAATGAAATAGTTTTTGCTTATGCTAATAAGTTTTTAATAGCATAAACCGATTACCTGGTATGGAATATGATTACAAGTCACTGCTGGAGAGGGCAAGAAAAAAACTTCCTGAAAAGGTGAAGGAGCATTCCAGGTTCGAGATACCCGCCTGTCAAATATTATATGAGGGCAATACAACAGTTATCCGAAATTTTGCTGATATTGCAGATGCTATTAACAGGGAGCCTCAGCATCTTATGGCATCCCTGCTAAAGGAGCTGGGCACAGCAGGCAGCATTGATGGCAGAAGGGCACTTCTAAAGGGAAAGGTCATTGGCAGGCAGATAGAGTCCAAATTTAAAGACTATGTTGAAACATTTGTTCTATGCTCAGAATGCAGAAAACCTGACACGCATCTTGAAAAAGAAGGCAGAATCCTGGTATTAAGATGCGACGCCTGCGGCGCCCATAGACCTGTAACAGTAAAAACTACAAAAACAACTGAAGCCCCTGCTGTTTCAGAAGGAAGCATTTATGAGGTTGTAATTCAGGACATCAGCAGAAGAGGTGATGGTGTAGTAAAACTTGATAGATACACCGTTTTTGTTCCTAACACTACAAAGGGCTCAAATGTGAAAATAAAGATTGAGAAAATATCTGGGAATGTTGCGTTTGCGCATGTTGTGGTAGAATGAAGATTGTAATCGGTGTTACAGGTGCATCAGGCATAATCTATGGTGTAAGACTTCTGGAAAAACTAAAAGAAGAAAAATATTTGATTGTTTCTGAGAATGCAAAAAAAATCATGGAATATGAAACAAAATATAAACTTGATGAAGTGGAAAAACTTGCTGAGCATTACTATGAAAACTCTGATTTATTTCCTGAGATTTCATCAGGCTCATTCCATTTTGATGCCATGGTAATAGTTCCATGTTCCATGTCAACGCTTTCAAAAATCGCAAACGGCATAGGTGACAATTTGATTACACGAACCGCATCTGTTTGCTTGAAGGAGAAAAGAAAACTCATTCTTGTGCCCAGGGAAACACCTGTTTCAACAATTCATTTGCAGAACATGGCAAAACTATCAGAAAACGGCGCAATTATTCTGCCTGCCATGCCAGGTTTTTACCCAAAACCAGAAAATCTTGATGACATTGTAAACTTTATTGCTGGGAAAATAATGGACTGTTTAGGGATTAAGAATACATTGTACAAAAGATGGGGATAACCATGAATAAAAAAATTCTGTGGGCTGCTCTGCTCATCATAATAATCATAGCACTATTCAGTATCACAAACATTAAAACAGAAAAACGAAAAGAAACAGAAATCTATCTAACCGGTATTGACCTCACATATCTGGATGACACTGAAATATCTGAGGATGTTTATGCTGTTAGTATATGCGCTCCAAAGGACTGCGGAATAATACTGATAAACAACACAGGCGAAAAAACTGATAGTTTCAGATTCAAAGCAGAGGATGTACTGGATGGCTGGAGCATAACATTTGAGCATGGGGTAATGGAGATTGAACCTGAAGGAATCCAATGGAATACAATCTACTATGAAAGTTCTTCTCCAAAAGGAACATATTTTGTTAATATAACCGCAGCATCTGTTAACAACCCGGATGTAAAGGACAGACTCAGGCTCAGGCTTGATGTAACAAAAACTGATGGTGTTACAACTAAGAAAGGGGATCAGGTACTTGTTGAATATGTCCTCTGGGACACTGATGGAAATCAACTTGATTCCGGGACGCTACCAGCAACAGCAGGTGAGCCGGGGGCAGGACCGGCAGGGCAGATAACATACATTGATGGTTTTTATCTAGGGCTGCTCGGCATGGAAAAGGAACGATTTACTCAGGGTGAAATAAAAAAAATCAGGGTTCCACCTGAACTTGCGTACGGAACTGACCCTGAGTCGCATGAACTTGGCGGTGAAACACTTATTTTCCAGCTGACAATCCTATTAAGCACCCAAAACATTTAAACCATGAAAACCATCTAATATTATGAAAAAAGAACTCATGGAAATACTCTGCTGCCCAACATGCAAATCGGATTTGGAGTTAAGAATTGAGAAAGAAAAAAATGATGAAATAATAAAAGGAAAACTTGTTTGCAAAAAATGCGGTGAGTATGAAATCGAGGAGGGAATACCAAACCTGTTGCCAAAGGAATAAAAAATTAGGCGGGCAGAGGAGGAAAAACTATGATAGGATGCTTATTTGGCGGAAACATTGGCATATCTGCCGGGGTATTTTTCTTTTTGTTCCTCATAGGGCTCATAACAGGCCTGCTGATGAAAACTATTCTGAAAACAGTTTTAGGGATAATAATACTCTTATTGCTCTGCTCTTTTTTCGGGGTAATAGGTGTCAACTGGCCACTGATAGTTGAAACAATAGGCGCTGTAACACTGATACTGATATCACTGTTGCTGACGGTACTGCCTTTCACAATAGGTTTCATTCTCGGGATAGTATTCAGTATTAAGAGAAAAAAGGGGTGAGAAAACATATGGTAAAAATTGTGTCTGCAGAAGAAATCACTGAACCTTATACGGAAGGATCGTTGAAAACTTTTCTAAAAGGAAAAGGGGATATTAATTGGATAATAGGAACAATAAAAGGTTCTGGTGTTAGAGGAGAAAAACTGAAAAACATTTTTTGTGAGCTAAAGAAATACGGCGATTCAAAGAGGTATCAACAGGTTTATCAAGAATCCAGGAAACAAGGATGGTTCACAGAAAAAAGTAAAGAAGAAAAAAGTAAATTGTTCACAAAATATAAAGAGGCTATGATTAAACAGGCGGCAGATGAAAGAAAATTATGCAGAAAATAAGAATCTACAATTATGACTGAAAAAAGTAATGAGAGACAAACATGAAACTTGTTATATTACGGAAAACGCTGAAAGCGTTTTCCTAATATTTCAGGAAAAGCCTTTGGCTTTTCCGTGAAATAACTGTTAAGAAAATAAAAGGAGGATACCCTATTTATAGAGTCGGGAATAAAATGGTAATTGAATAGGCTATACCAAAAAATGTTAATGATATTTGAGACACCATATCCTCATTTAAATATTTTATCTGTTTTTGAGAAAACAACAGGTGCAAAAAACGTTATTGTTAAACCAACAAGAATGAACCTGATAAACTCAAGATAGGATGGGAGGATACCTAGAAGTAAGAACGCGACTAAAACAACCACTAACCCTATTATTCCTCTTGATATTTTTGTTTTATTTTTAACACTTGTCTGAATGTTTACTGTTTTGTTTTCCAGAATATATCCAATTGTTAGTCCAAATAACATGGAGCATAATTGTATTGTTGTATCATTCATCAAAACAGCAAGCATGATTAATGGAACGAAAATGCAGAGCAGGATTTTTTGATAAAATTTCAGGCTAATCCTTACTTTCGTTTCAAGGTAGTAAAACCATAATGCAGCAGCAATTCCTATCAGAGCGCCTCCTATTATGTCAAGAAGGAAATGCACGCCGAGATAAATCCTTGAAAATGCAACAAAAAAGATGATGATGGAGGCAATTATTGTTATCCATTTTTTTCTCATAGCCATCATGAAATAACCCCAGAAACCTGCTGTCACTGTCACATGCCCGCTTGGGAAACCGTAACCCTCTGCTTCTGTTCTCCACAACGCCTTGTTTGGTCTCGGTGTTTTGAAAATGTTTTTCAGAAAAACACCAAGGTATCCTAAAAACAAAACCAGGCAGAAAAGTTTAAAACCTGTTTTTTTGCTAAAACACCAGTATATCAATGATATGAACACTATGTAAAACATTATGTCGCCCAAGGATGTTACTCCAGCGAACAGTTTGTCAAGCAATGGTGAACCAAGACTTTGAACTGTTTTTATAATTCCTTCATCTGCAAGACACATTTTATTCACCTATTTTTTTCATAACCATCTCATGATAGCCTGTAATAACCTTCCTGTATCCTCTGAGTTTTTTGTCAAGTCCCTCATCACCTGTATCAACCAATAGATTTGGTGTGTTAAACATTTTTTGTTTTGCCGCAACAATAATAATGTTCTCCACCCCTATTTTCTTTATTATCTCAGGAGATATTTGCTGGTTTCCTCTTCCAAAAACAAAACCTTGGGCTCCTATCGGTGAAATAATGATTTTTACCTTTTTTTCATTCCTAATAATATCCAGTATTTGTTTTTCATTCACATCCATTGCAACAATCTTTTTGTTTTTTATAGCATCAACACCAAGGAGTGTTTTCTCAACATTGAGCAGTTCAGCAATTTTTTTTAGTGTCGTTCCAGCGCCAAGAATATACAAAACATCCTTTTCCATGTTTTCAATAACATAACGCGCAATGTCCTCCTTTGTTTCTTCTTCATCATATGATTGAAATAAGGATTTTGAGGACTGAACAAATTTTGGCTCATACGGGATTTTTGCATAACCAAAAAGTTTCACATCCAAAATGTTTTTCCTGTATTTCTCCTCATCAGTGTCCATAACCTCAGCATCCATGAATCTCATTTCATTTTCCAGAAACTCTATCACAATCTCCCCAGATATCCTTGGGTTTAAACCAAAAACCGCTGAATGCATCTTAACACCTGATGGTATGCCAATAATCGGAATTTTTGTATCAACAACATCATAAATGTCTCTTGCAGTGCCGTCACCACCGCAAAAGACTATTAACTCAACCTTTTTCTCCAGAAATTTTTTACACACATTTTTTGTATCCTCATCGGTCGTTTCCTTTTTTGGATTGTAAACAATCTCGTAATCAAAGCCCTTTAAACATTTTTCACCCATCTCACCTGAGCAGGTAAAAATCTTCATTTTGTTTTTATAATCCTTCAAGCATTCCATTGCCTTTTTTGCTTTATCAAAAGAAACATGTTTCGCACCCCTTCTCAGCGCTTCTTTAACCTTTCCGTCAGTCCCTTTCAAACCAACCTTTCCGCCCATACCTGCAACAGGGTTTATAAGGAATCCAATTTTTTTCACAAAACGAAAGTTGTTTTGGAGCATAAAAGGTTTTATACTTCTTTACTTATATTTATCATTATGAACATCGGAATCATAGGCTGCGGTGCAATAGGCACAGTACTTGCAAAAGCAGTTGAGGATATTGATGAAATAGAAAAGGTTTACCTTTTGAACACGATTTCAGAGAAAGCAGAGAGGCTTGCAAAAGATTTGAAAAAAGGAATACCAAAACAAGACATTAATGACTTCATTGATGATGTCAGACTTGTTGTTGAATCCGCATCTATTGATGCTGTGAAAGAATACGGGGAGTTTGTCTTATCGCATGGTAAGGATTTCATGGTTATGAGTGTTGGCGCATTCGCAGATAAAAAATTAATGGAAAAACTAATAGACACCGCAAAAACGAATAAATGCAAAATATATCTGCCGTCAGGTGCGATAGCAGGTGTTGATGGCGTTAAATCAGCATCAGGAAGCAGGATTGATGAGATTATGCTTGTTACAAGGAAACCGCCTGCTGGTTTAAAGGATGTGAAATATTTGAAGGATAAAGGTGTAGATGTTGAAAAAATAAAAAAGGAAACAGTTGTTTTTGAAGGCTCTGCTTATGAGGCAATAAAATATTTCCCTAAAAACATTAATGTTGCTGTTTGTTTAAGCGTTGCAGGTATTGGTGTTGATAAAACAAAGGTAAAACTAGTCTGTGACCCAAAAATCAGGCAGAACATCCATAAAATTGTTGTGAAAGGTGGGTTTGGGGAAATAACAACGGAAACAAAAAATTTCCCATGCCCAACGAATCCTAGGACAAGTTATCTTGCAGCGCTGTCAGCAGTTGCAACACTGAAAAAGATTGTGTCCCCGTTGCAGGTTGGAACCTGATTATCTTGTGAGCACACCAATCCTTAACGGGCAGTGCCTCAGCCCATTGGAGTATGTTTCACATATTTTTCCGTTTTTGTATCTGTCGGGGCATTTCAGGCATATTTCCAGGTTTTTGTCTTTAAGGCAAGTCATTATTTCGCATACGTCTGCTATCTCATTCTCCATTGAACAACTGGAACATATTCCGTTTTCCTTCAAAACACACTCCGAGCAGGCATACCCACAACCACTTATTTGCATAGTATCACATATAGTAACTGTATTCTAAAGGTATGAATGTTTTGGTAGTGGTTTACAACCTGTAGACAACTGAGATGAGGGTGAAAAATATCAAAAATAGAAAATACAATGAGAGTAGAATCATCCTTTTATCCATTTTCAAAATCCCCTTCAAACCGTATATTCCCACTGTTGCGCCCAAACACACTTCAATAACACTGCTCATATACCTATTGTTAGTTGCAAGAATTATACTGAAAAAAATGAAAGCAATGCCTATGCCCATTGGTGCGGATGAGCGCAGGGTTTTCATTATATTTTCATTCAGATTTGTGAACCTTCCACCAATAATAAATAACCCTAGACAGAACCAGCCTGTCAGCAGCAAAATGTTCCATGCTGAAATATTAGGAGTGACAGTATAAATTATTAGAAATACGCAGCTTATGATTGAGACACCCATACCTAAATTAAAATCCTTGGGGCCATTGTTTTTTGTTGCCATTTCATTGTCCACCACAAGGCATAGCACACCAGATACAATCCAGAGGGAGGAGAAACCTAAAACATTACTGCCTAAAATTATTGATAAAATGCTTACTGAAATTAATGTGATTCCTATGATTCTCAGCATCTCACACCTAACCTTTAACGGAATAAAATATCCAAAAACACTCACAGTAAAAACTGTTCCTATTACCCCAAATGATGTTAAAACATCCTTCAGCACATATTCAGTTTCCCATACAGTATGTACAAGAAGCAGAAAAGCAAATGCCAAGTTTGCGCTGATAAAAACACTTACCCTTCTTTTGAGTTTCTCATTACTCCACATCTCCTTTAACCCTATTCCCATCACAAAAACAGAAATGATTCCAGAAAAAAACGTTAATGATAAGGCGTTGTTTAAAAACATGCATGCGAATGATAATAAAAACATTATGTAGCCAACAAGAAATACTCCTACACCATAAAACATCTTTTTGCTATAGTTTGTAATCTTATCCTCAGACAAATTTTTTTCGTCTGTCTTAATATATTTAAGCGCATCAATCAGATTTCCTTTTATCATTTCCTCCACATTCTTCAGTTTCATCTCACCCTTTTCCGTATGTACAACAAGTGCCTCAAATCTGTCCTTAAGCATTTGCGCATGATTTATCCCATTGTATGCTAAAAAGTATATGTTCCTCTGCCTCATCAGGTTTTTCACATGCCCTATCCTTTTTTCAACATAACCTTGCTCTATCAACCCATTTAAGGAAATAGACACATGTGCCCTGTCAGCATCAAGGGCTTCTGCTATCCCTTGCTGTGTCATCTGATAGGGGGCTGGGGTGAAGAGGGCGTAATCCCTATAGGAAAACAGGTGGAGTATTATCTTTTCCTTTAACGTGATTTGAGGTATCATTTATTCTCCTATAGATGTATGCGTATATTTATATTTTGTATTAAACTGACACTACACCCACAGGCTCCACCCCTGCATTCAATGCTGGGTTGTACATGTCATACGCATTAACACCCTGAATGACGCCTTTTATGGGTTCATTGGCTAGAAGACGATATGAGAATGTTATAACATCATTTTTATGCACATTTTCAATGTATATTATTGCCTGCCTATCCTTAATCTCATACCAGTCTATGAAATCATATTCCTCAAAATCCTCCTCTATAAATGAGAAACCTGTAGGCGCCCTAAGATCTATGAGTAGCATCTTGATGACGGTGGCATTTCCCCTGTACTGTAATGTTACTGTTGCGTTGATGGTGTCATTAACTGCTATGTTTGTTGTGTTGTAGGTCACCTCAAGGATTAGTTCACCTGGTTGCTCCATACCTGCCTTGTCCCAGGGGATGTATTCCTCATAATATACCTGGTAAAGAATTGTCCCTTTGCCTGATGTCTGAACACTTATCATGGTGTTGTTTTTAAGATAGGCTCTTAAATCTATAAGGTATGTGATATCCTTGTTTTCATCTGTGAACAGTATTGTTTCCACAAGCACGTTTTCTGCGAACACACTGCTCTGGACACTCTCAATGTTTATGGTTCTCATAGTGGAAAGTGCTTGAAATGCTACAACCGTGTCCTGGGTTGAGAAGAACCCGCCCATGCCGCTCCTATGATTAAGCAAATATTTTATCGCATTTCTCTCACTATCCTCGTATCCTCCATGCATATGCAATGCTATTATGGCGTATCCTGTTGTTTCTGTGATCCTGCCGTTACATCTTCCTCCGTACCAGTAGTTTGTATCAGTATCCGTAATCATGCTGCTGTTTGACTCCCAGTATGTGCCATTATCCTCTTTTTTTAATGCATCAATCTGTACCGCGATACTATTTCTTAAAGGACTGTTACCGTTGCCGTACTCAAGTGTTATCAATGCAAGGGAAAGCGTGTATGGGTCATCCCACTGCCCTTCAACATGTTCTTCTATATAGCATATTGATTTCTGCACTGCATTGCTACTTTGCGGATATCCTGAGTATAGCAGTGCCCTTGTGACATATGCTGTTGTAGCAACTTTCTTGCTCTTCAGTATCGGGTTTGTTGTCTCATAAAGCCCCCATTCAGGGAACACATAGGAGCCATCAGAAGATTGCTGTGAAACTAGCCATTTCTGCATATCACCAATAATACTTTCATCTATTTCAAAACCAGCATTTCTGCCATCCTGAAACGTAATCAGCCCCCAGGATGTAAGCCAAGGATGCACATCCCTATCACTAGGGAACCATACTATGCCCCTTCCTATGCCGTTCTCCGCGTTCTTGAGGAATGTTAACTCATGCTGTATGCCCTGAGTAACAATGTTCTCGTACTCGAACAACTTTTCATCAGTACCGTTTAACGTTATATTAAATGCTAAGATGTCTATAGCCAGCGTTGACATGGACTGCTCACCACATCCTGACACAAACCTGATGTATTTCTCTGCACCATCAAGCACAACCGCATCCATGCCACCCTGCAGAATCACATACGCATTCTCACTTTTAGGTACCCTCTCATCTGAAAGATTTATTGTGATATTCACTGTTTGGTTATCTGTCAGCTCACCATTTACTGTTTCATCAAATTTTTTACCATCAGGCTCCACAGTCATAACCCTTATTATCTTATCCCATTCTTCATCATTGAAACCTGAAACTGTTACATTGTAGTCTCCAACATCTTCTGCCCTGATTCTGAATATCACACTTGACACATGTCCTGAATCAACTGTCACATTCTGGGTTAACTCTGAAAGAGGCGTGAACCATGAACTGTTCTCCAAATAAACCGTAACATTCTTGGATTCATTACAATAGTTATATACAAGCACCCTGAGTGGAAACTCATCATTTCTTACAACAGAAACAGGCATATCAGGTTCAATGAAGAACTCCTGGAAAACTGTGAGGTTTTTCACACCCACACCAAGCTCTGCATCCTTTGTTGATGAAACAGCCTTTATCTCCCATGTGGTTATAGAATCAGGTGCTGTAAGGTTAACATCTGCATCACCGTTTTCATCTGTGATTATGCTCGGCGCCCAGTACCATGTTTCCGGGAAATAGGATCTTGTGTAGGTCGGCCCTGACTCTTCATCTATTTTATAATACACTGGTCTAATCCCTCCATCTACATCAACTGCGTTAACCATGTCATTTATCCAAATGCCTTCTCCTAAGGTGGCGTTACCGCCAAGCATAACACCTCCCCCTGTTATGCCCTCCCCTCCACCTCCACCAGCAGCCATAAAACCAGAAACCCACACATAATAAATCATTGCTGGCAGAACAGCTGATATTAAAACAAGAATCCCTATGGATAATGTAAGCGCAGGTCTGTATCTTATGCCAAGTACGATGAGACCGAAATATCCTACAATACCCATTGTTGTAATAGATCCCCAGAACCTGTTCACAGCATTTTCCATAGCCTTTTCTGCTGCTGCAATGTGCGCATCATAGGTGCAGAGTGTGTAAACAGTGGTTTCATTTGCAGATGTTGTTTCAAATGTGCTTGGCACTGTTTCTCCCTCCCCAAAAATGTATGCGTTTATCTGATACTGCGGTTGCATAAACTCTTCTTCCAGCTCAAAAAATGTTTCCTCAAAACCACCGTATCTCTCATATAGTTCAAATATTGATTGGTCAACTATTGACAACCCTATCGCAGATACCAATGGTGTTTCATTGTTTTGCACATGAAGATGAATGCTGACATCATCATGCGGTTTATATGCTGTTTTGTCAAATATTATGTTTACATCAACATCCTGTGATGGCGTAACCGATAGAAGTAATGTGTCTTTGATAACCTCATTTGTTTTCTCAACCTTATGCACCCTTATTTTTGGACTGCCTATCATATCAGATGCTATACTCAGGGTAAATGAGCCCTTTCCGTTCTTTAGTATAAGATGCCCTGTTGTGACAACAAAGCCTTTTGAGATAACATCATAATAGGCTATTTTTGTAAAAGAGCTGCCTTTGTAAAACACATCGCATTCCATTGTTTCACCAACAGTGTAGCATCCCTTGTCTGATACAACCTTGATGTAGTCTCCCTTAAGCGTTATTGTTTTTGTTGAACTCTCATTGTTTTTTGAAACTGTGACTATTAAATCATCCTCTCCATTGTAGGTGAATGTAAATGCAGCAATCCCTTTCTCATCTGTAATATCATGATATGTAGTGTTACTCAGATAATATGTTATATCCCCATTATCTACAGGTTTTCCATCAGGGTAGCGTGCCACAATGTAGTATGTTGAGTTAACACCTGCAACGTTCGTGTCTGGCAACACATCAATAATAATTGATTCCCTGGCTATTGATATAAGTGTTGTTTTTGTTTCTGCATGCCCACTTTCATCAGTGATTGTAGCATTTAATTCCAAGTAGGCATTACCCATGTTTATAGGAAGACCAACAGCATAGTTTGTTGGAGGTATGCTGAAACAGTATGTGCCGTTGAACTCATCCTGCTCTTGGTATACTGTTGTCCAAACCCCATAATATGCCCTAGCCTTAAGGTTTATTTCTCCTCTTACAGGCTGACCAAAAATATATGTGCAGTTGACAATGCCTGTTATTGTCTCATTAACAGTGTACCAGGAATTAATTCCTTCAAAACCTATCCTAAATTTTGGTAACACATACCTTTTCACAATAACAGATTTTTCCTCCTCTTTACCATTCACATTGACGTTAATCTTGTATGTACCAAGAGGCAACTGATCAGAAAGAGGGTAATCAAGGCTTGCTATGCCAAAATCATTTGATTCCAATGTTTTTCTAAATATTTTATTTCCATCCGGGTCAATGATTGTTACAGTTATATTACCAATAAATGCTTTAGGTTTTTGTCCCTCAAATGTTAGCGTCCTTATATGTACTATCTGACCAGGCTGATAAATTGGTTTATCTGTGGAAATCATTGTTCTTACTACTGTGGACTCATTCACTATTTTTACATTTTGCACAAGTTTGTCATCACCAGAGGTTATTACCATTTTGGCATTCCCAACATATTCTGGAACATTAAATCGTGGTGTTGCAAACCCGTTTTCATCACTTTTCCCTCTGAACAACTCCACAATATGCCCAGAGGCTTCCAGCTCTACAACTATGTCTTTTCCGCCAGCAGGGTTACCATTACTATCCATTGTTACAACAGTGAAAAAACCTGTGCTGTTGGACAAAAACATTTCGGGCAGGGAAACAAGCGTCTCATGCACTCCCACCATGTACAGCACATCCATGTTGTACACAGCAACACCTGAGCCTATGACAACCGCCACGCTCAACAGGGCAAACAACATCATTTTTTTTCTTATCATATTTTTCACCAGTTTTTATTTGTATTTTGTATAATATAAACCCTTGCCTGACATGTAAACATTGGTTTACATGTAACCATACAAAAAACTATTACCGCATATATTTATCCTGTTTTTGATGATTGTTAATGCGGATTTGCATATTCACAGCAGGTTTTCAATGGCTGTTAGTCAAAAAATGACACTTTCCGTTTTGTCAAAGGAGGCTGCTAAAAAAGGTGTTGCTCTTGTTGGAACAGGAGACTGCCTGCACCCAGTATGGTTGAAGGAAATAAAGGAAATGCAGAAAATTGATGACGGAACATTTGAACTCAACAAAACAAGGTTTATTCTCACAACAGAGGTTGAGGACAGAAACAGGGTTCATCACCTCATATTTTTTCCTTCTGTTTCATCCGTTGAAGAATTTATAGAAAAAATAAAGGATAAAACAAAGCTTGAGATTGACGGAAGACCAAAACTGTGGCTAAGTGGGGAAGAAATAGCAGAATATGCAAAGGATGTAGATGCACTCATAGGTCCAAGCCATGCCTTCACACCATGGACTGCAATGTATGCTTATCATGATAGTTTAAAAGGATGCTATGGAGATTTAGCTGATTATGTTTCATTTGCTGAACTAGGATTAAGTGCCGATTCTGATTATGCAGACAGGATAAAAGAGTTAAAAAGACTAACGTTTTTGACAAATTCTGATGCGCATTCCCCTTATCCTTTGCGTCTTGCTAGGGAATTCAACAGGTTTGAGATAGAAGAAGCAAATTTTGAGTCAATAAAAAATGCTATTCTCAGGAAAAAAGGAAAAATAATACTGAATGTCGGGCTGCCCCCGCAGGAGGGAAAGTATAATGAGAGCGCCTGCATAAAATGCTACAGACATTACACAATGATAGAAGCGGTTATGAAAAAATGGAGATGCACATGCGGAGGGACAATAAAAAAGGGTGTGAAGGACAGGGTTGAGGAGCTTTCGGATTATCCTGAGCCAAACCATCCTGACTACAGACCGAAATATTTACATCTCATACCACTTGCTGAAATCATTGCAAAAGCCTTGGATACAACGCCTTTGACAAAAACCGTTTTTGCTGAATGGAATAACCTTATAAAAAAATTTGGGAATGAAGTCAGAATTCTGGTTGATGCAGGCATGGATGAGATCGCAGCCAGTACAAATGAAAAAATCGCAGGTGCAATCCAGGCATTCAAGGGGAACAAAGTAATTGTTCATCCTGGAGGCGGTGGGAGATATGGCAGGGTAGAGCTGCCAGGGGATGAGGCAAAACAGGTTCATAAAACTGTGAAAGGGCAGAAAAGTTTGTTTGATTTTGCTGGAGGAATGTAATGATTAACACAAGGATAGTATAATCTGACTGATGCTTTGCGTTTTGGGAACGATAATTTAAATGTTTCCCGAAATGCTTATAAATGGACAGGTGGAAAATGAGTAAAACGCAAAAGTCCAGTAATCTGAAAACAATAATTCCTAAAAACTTTGCCTTTTGTCACGTTTTGGTTTAGAAATCTTTCACCATAGATTTATATAGGAGGAAACATATATGTTCATTTGGTGAGTAAGTCCTCCCGAAAGGATGATACCCATGTAAGTGGGATGGAAGCGAGTAGGGAAGGGTTCACCATTTTATAATTTCTTCCCTAATCTTTGGTTTGATTATGTTGTAGTATGTTTCATCATTGAACTCATACTTCCTATAAACAGCATTAGCAACATAATCTACTACCTGAAGACATGGCTCTTCTAAAGAGGTCTTATGCTGGATCTGAATTTTTGGTAATGATTTACCAATTTTATAGAAATTAGAGAATGTTTTACTTTTTAGATACCGGTTAAATTTTTCCCTGTTTATTTTTGAAAGGCATTTATCTGCAACAATCATAATCTCCTTATCTTTCAGCTGAGGTAATCTCTCCATTAAAAAACCAGTAAGATAATTATACAATACATTATGTTCCTGGTGTAAGTAACTATACACCGTTGATTTTTTAAGAATGACATACGAAATTTCTACATTCTCTTTGGAAAGATGTTCTAAAATACGCTTTTTTACAAAATCATCAGATCTGCTTGACTTGAACTCAGGGAGATCCCTATATTTCTTCCGAAGAAGTCTACGCCTAACTTTTTTCAGTAGTCTCCGAATGTGTTTTGGATTGTTTGTATATAATAATGCAATAACAAAAAATTTTGAAGATTTAGAACTGAACCCCAAGTCACCAGATTCATCTAAATAAATGTGCATTCCATCTCCCCTATTTTACAATCTTTTCAATAATCCCATATTCTTCTTAACATCTCCTTTGAATATAAAAGAGCCAGCCACAAGAATATTTGCACCAGCATTCACAGCAATTTTCCCTGTTTCATGGTTTATTCCCCCATCAACCTCTAGGTCAATGTTTAACCCTTCACTGTCTATGATATCCCTAGCGTTTTTGATTTTTGGAACAACGTCATGGATAAATTTCTGCCCAGCAAAACCAGGGTTAACTGTCATGATAAGAAGCATGTCAATTTTATCCATGAGATCTTTAACCTTTGACAGTGGTGTTCCTGGATTTATTGCAACACCAACCTTAACATTATTTTCCCTCATTATCTTGATTGTTTTATCCATATCGTGTTCAGCCTCAGCATGTACAGTGATAATGTCGCTTCCAGCATCAGCAAAACTCTTAATGAATCTGTCAGGATGCTGAATCATTAAATGAACATCAAAAGGAAGTTTTGTGCAGTTTCTAATGGACATTATCACAACAGGGCCTATCGTTATGTTAGGAACAAAATGACCATCCATCACATCAATATGGAGCATGTCTGCGCCGCAGTTTTCCAAAGTTCTTACCTGTTCTTCCAGTCTGCAGAAGTCTGCTGAAAGCAGGGATGGTGCAATTTTCATCACATCTGTAAATGGGATATGGTTTTATTAAATCTTACTATACCACAATTTGCTTTGCAAATTCCGTAGCATGCTAGGAAAACACTTTCGGTGTTTTCCGTCGCATTTAAGAGAAGAAAAAGGCTGTGCGCCTGCCGGGATTTGAACCCGGGCTAGAGGCTTGGGAAGCCTCGGTCCTACCAGACTAGACTACAGACGCACTTGTTCAGTAGTTAGTAGTTTCGGAATTGCTTATGCAATTCCTCACTTCTCCAAATTGTGACTAATTTGTAGAAGTCAGGAGCTAGGGAATCCCTAACTCCTGATCCCTAACTACTCCACATTGGAATTATTCTTCCTCCTTTTTAAATGTTGCTTTTAGGAGTATTGGCGCTATTAAAGTAGTAATACAAACAAGAAGTATGGTAACGCCTATCATTTGATGCGCTATAGCGCCTGTGAAAATACCCCTAGAAACTGCAAGTGTAGCTGCAATTAACGCATATTCCATTCTAGGTATCATGCCTACTCCTACAACGACTGCTTCTCTTGCTTTCAAGCCGCCTAATTTTGCGCCCATACTGCAGCCGATAAATTTACCGAGTATTGCTAAAGGTATGAAAAAGGCTGCGAGAATACCTATATCTTTTATTATGGATAGATCCATCATTGCTCCAACCCAGACGAAAAACAAAGGTATGAAAAATATACCCCCTATTGTTTTCACATCATCAATTATTTTTTTCGAATGGATT
>Ga0210031_1000419_pt1 | contig 24720 bp, 17 predicted proteins | sample CryGeyCG2014_080_FD_185455 | JGI IMG/M metagenome (GOLD analysis project Ga0210031, IMG submission 185455) | Groundwater microbial communities from aquifer - Crystal Geyser CG03_land_8/20/14_0.80 (SPAdes) (version 2) | ecosystem: Environmental > Aquatic > Deep subsurface > Groundwater | place... | reverse complement strand
CTTTAAGCGAGCTTTTTGAGGGAAGAAACGAAGCAGTAGGCACAAATACAATGGTTTTCCTCAAGGAAGAATTCAGGAATTATAACATCATTTTTGACAGCGACCTTTTCAGGCCTGAAAAGTGGGAAAGCAATTTAGCCATTGATTTTTCAATTATGAAAAGCATTATTCTTGAAACCTGCAACCCCTACTCATTTGACGTAATCTCTCCTGAAGTCCTCGGAAATATCTACGAACAATATCTGGGCTATACAATAAGGCTGACTGACCATCAGGTTAAATATGAGTTAAAATCCGATGTCCGCAAAGCAGGCGGGATTTACTATACACCCGAATATATCGTTGATTACATCGTTAAAAATACAGTAGGCAAACTGCTTCAGGAACTGTCTCCTGCTAAAATCAAGAAAATTCGTATATTAGACCCTGCTTGCGGTTCAGGCAGTTTTCTTATCAGGGCTTATGAAGAAATGCTGAACTGGTATCTGAATCAGAAGAAACAGGAGAAATCAACTGAAAGGCAGTTGGATATAAAACAAGAAGAAGCGGTTATACGCCTGACAATTCAGGAAAAAGCAAAGATCTTAAGAGAACATATTTTTGGCGTGGATATTGACGAGCAGGCAGTAGGGGTTACAAAACTTTCCTTAATGCTGAAAATGCTTGAAGGCGAGTATGGTATTGTGGCAGGAACTTCCCTTCTGCCCATGCTTGGTAAAAATATCAAATGCGGTAATTCTTTGATTTCCGGCGATACTTTAGAGCTTAAGAAATATTTCGGCGATAACTGGTATAAAGTCAATCCTTTTAACTGGGAAGAGCAGTTCAGGAGCATTATGGTTGACGAAGGCGGTTTTGATGTGGTTATTGGTAATCCTCCATATGTTGTAGTTAAAGGTGGAAGATACACAGGTTTTGAAGAATCTAAATCCGTCATAGATTATTATAAACAAAATTATAAATGCGTTGAGCAACAAATAAATGTCTATGTTGCTTTCCTGGAACTAAGTTATAACGTTCTTAGAAAAAATGGATTTGTGGGAATGATTGTTCCCAATACACTTCTGACAAATGATTATTGTGAGGCAATAAGACAACTTTTTTTGCACAACACAAAAATATTCTGTTTGAATAATGAAGGTAGAGTATTTAAAAGTGCGGTTGTTGAGGGTTTAATCATTATATCTAAAAGAGATATCGTAAAAAGAAATGAAATTATTACAAAGTTTGCAAATCGGACTAATTATGTGGACCAAACTACCTTTCTAAATTTTTATAAATCGAGATTTTTAATCCATCTGACTAAAAATTCTATAAGCTTAATCAATAAATGTTTAAGAAATACAAAACAGCTTAGTGAATTGTATGAAGTATGGAGAGGACTCACTACCGGTGATGATAAAAAATTTCTAACTAAAAAGAAAATTAACGAAAAATATAAAAAAGTAGTTCAGGGGAAACAAATCAGTCGATATTATACTGAAGAAGACGAACTCTATGTTTACTACTCTGTTTCTCAACTAGATAGACCAAGGCAATCGAGAATCTTCGAAGTCGAAGAAAAATTAATTAGCAAGTTTGTCGGCAAAGATTTAGAATTTTCATATGATAATAAAAGGCTGTATGCATTAAATACTACCTGTGTTATATTTCCTTTAAGGCAAACATCTGAAAAAATTAAATATATTCTCGGTCTATTAAATTCAAAATTATTAAATTTTTATTTTCAACAAGTATTTACTGATTACAGAGACATCTTTCCCATAGTTAAATCAGGATACTTGGAGCAGCTTCCTATACGTACCATTGATTTTTCTAATTCCTCTGAAAAAAAATTTCACGATGAATTAGTATCGTTAGTAGGTATTATACTAGAGTTAAATAAGCGAATTCAATCCGCTAAAGGTAGCGAAAAAGAGCAAATTCAACGACAGATTGAAAAAATAGACAAAGAAATTGATGAAATAGTTTATAAACTTTATGAGATTACAGAAGAAGAAAAAAAGATAATTGAAGAAGGATAAAAGAAAAATGGCAACAAAGAAGTTTGATCCAATTGAAAAATATATGTCAGCAGAAGACTTTGTCGATTACTGTGAAACAAACAAGGTATGGGCTTCACTTGATATATTAGGAAAATACGAAGAAGCTGGATTATTGCATCCCATTTATCGTTTGATTTATCCAGAAGATTATATAAAAGCTAATCTTCAAAATCGTTTTCCAAATCAGCAAGTGGAAGTTCCTCCGCCTGAATGGGCAAAAGAACTTAATAGAAGAATTGACATCTTTAAAATGCCAATGGAAAAAGAATGCTATGTGATGGCGATAAATGACGGATATCCTCTTGACTGGTTAGCAGCTAGAGGAACACCGGATCTCTTAAGACCTTCTAAAAACAATTTTATTCCTTGGGATAATTATAAAGTTAATTTTGAAATAAATGGAAACAACATAAGTGAAACCAGAGCCAGATATTTTTATGCACCTTGGCAAATATTCGCCTTAGACGAATTAAATAGAAATAATTCCTTTTCGATAAACCTTGCAATATCTCGACAAATCAATCAAAGACTTTTAAAAAGGGAAATACAAAATTCAAAAGTCCTTGATTATTTAGATATATTTCAATCCTTAGCGGAATATATAATGATTGATAGAGTTCTTTATAATTATTATAGCCAAAAGGGCGTATCACAAATCCCAGAAGAAAAAAGTATTAAAGAAAAAGAGGTATATAGAATCTATAAAAAACACACACGTGAAGAATGGCTTAATTTAGTCAGAGAAATGATGGCTCTTTATAGCAAGTATACAAAATTAGAAAAAAAGAAGTTATCTGAAGAGTTAAAAATATATCTAAAAAATGCTGTCGAATTTTTACTTATTATTAACAAAGCTCCTTCTGACAATATATCTGAAGAATATGAAAAGATATGTGAAGAAGTTGAAGGAATATCTCACAAGAGTCGAGGCGCAAGCATGATAAATGGAATCTTAATTGATACCGAATTGGAAAAGATATTGCCAAATAACGAAAAAGAATTAAAACAACATATAAAGTTATATTTTCCAATTTACATGAAAGAATTGGGTTTAACTGACAAGGACTTTACTGAAGAAATTTCAAATAAAATTGCTGAAGAATTATTAAGTGGTTATAGTGCAATGGCCTTCGAAATTATGAATATACAGAAATTACTTTATCATGGAGAATTATTTTGGGAGGAAAACATTTTATCTAGATTACGATCTTCAACACTTTCAATCGAAGGAATAGGAAAAGAATGGTTTTTAGTAAATGGATTACTAAACGACCTTTTTAAAAAAGCTTTTGGTAAAGATAGTTTAGAGAAGTATAATTATGAGAATCTCAGAAGTGTCGTATGTAATAGTTGTAATGTAAAAGATTTTAATGAATATTATGAAAAATTAGTAAAAATATTAGCATTCAATATTAAAGATAATAGTTACTGTGGAAAACATCTTTTAATTGTCCATTTAACAAGAAACTATATGGGCCATTATAGCAAAATAGATGACCTGTTTTTTTAAAATCTTCGTGAAATATATAAAGCAATAGTTTTAACGCTAATTAGTCTTTATATGGTGAAACCAAAAGATCCTTTACCTTCTTCTTCACCTAAATAGGGCAAGAGAATAGAGATTGCTTCGTTTTCACTCGCAATGACTGAATAAGTTCGGTAGAAAGGAATTGATAAAATGGGAAATGTTTTAAAAAAGCAAAATTATTCGAGGCTTGTTGCTGAACTCGCTTCGTTGATTGAACAGGGGCGCAGGGTAGCGGTGCGGTATGTAAATACCGCCTTGGTGGCAACCTATTGGCTGATGGGTAGGAGGATTGTTGAGTATGAGCAGAAGGGCAAGGAACGGGCGGAATATGGGGAGAAATTGCTGAGAAAGATATCTCATGATTTGACTCCGCGATTTGGGAAAGGCTTTACCGAAAGGAATCTTGAACATATGCGCCAGTTCTACCTTATTTATTCAGAGATTTCGCACACAGTGTGTGCGAAATTGCTAAAAAGGACAGAAAAGAAATCGCACACAGTGTGTGCCGAATTGATTCCAATATCCCAGACAGTGTCTGGGATTTCCGAAATACTGTCTCGGAAATTTCCACTATCGTGGTCTCATTATCGCCTGATTATGCGGCTTGAAGAAGCCTTCAAGCGCGAATTCTATGAAGCAGAATGCGTCCGTGGCAACTGGTCAGTAAGGCAATTGGACAGGCAGATTCAATCTATGCTATACGAAAGGACCGCGCTATCCAAACGCAAGCTTGCAGTAATTGCAAAAGCCCACGAAAGACCAATAATCCTTAAGCCCGAAGATGAAATTAAAGATCCCTATGTCCTGGAATTTCTTAATCTAAAAGATGAATATTCGGAAACACAATTAGAAGAAGCTCTAATCAGGTATCTTGAGCACTTCCTTCTTGAGTTGGGAGTCGGTTTTGCTTTTGTCGCGCGGCAGAAAAGGATTACGCTTGAAGGCAGCCATTACCGGCTTGACCTCCTTCTCTATCACCGGATTCTGCGATGCCTTGTGGCAATAGACTTAAAAATCGGCGAGTTCACTCACTCGGATGCCGGGCAGATGAATCTTTATCTGAATTATCTGAAAGACAAGGAAAGATTTTCAGAAGAAAATGACCCGATAGGCATTATTCTTTGCACGGATAAAAAGAAAACAGTTGTTGAATACGCGCTGGGCGGGATGAACAACAGAATATTTGCTTCAAAGTATAAACTGCAGCTACCCGACCCCGAGACCTTAAAATCAAAAATAGAGCACGAAAAGCAAAGACTTTTGGAAATGAAAATTGTCAAAGCAAGATAGATTGCTTCACTATGTTCGCAATGACAGAATGAGCCCCCTCACTTTAATTCTCTCCCACACTGGGGAGAGAGAAATTGATTCAATGGCATCAGGGCTGAAGCCCTGAGTTACGCCTCTGTGTCTCCGTGCCGTGCCCGCCAATCTTCAAGGCGTGGTCTCTGTGGGTAATTTTTCTACGATGAACGATGCACGACGAACGATGAACGAGAAGGAGTTGCTATGACGCCCAAAGAGCGTTTCAAGATCGCGCTGGAATGCAAGCCGCCGCCAAAAGGCCGCGTGCCCCATTTTGAGCTGGTGTTTTTCCTGACCATGGAGGCGTTTGGCAAGGTCCACCCTTCCCACCGCAGCTTTCACCAGTGGGACCAGATGAGCGAGACAGAAAGGCAGGTCCAGAGGGAGGATATGGCTGACATCTACGTGAAGACAGCTGAACGTTACGAGCACTCCGCCATATTCCTGCACCCCAATCCCGGAAGCTTTGAAGAGGTCTGCCGGCTCATTGACATCGTGAAGGAAAAAACCAACGATAAATACATGATCATGATCCACGGCGGAGCCACCTACGGGATCCCAAACGGAACCGAAATGGCGAATTTTTCATACTGGCTTGCCGATAAGCCTGACGAAGCGAAAAAGAACGCGGATACCATGGTCAACAACGCACTTGACACGGCCGCGAAATATAAAAAGCACGGCGGGCTGGACTGTTTCGCTATGTGCACGGACTACTGCCTTAACACAGGCCCGTTCCTCAGCCCAGGCCAGTTCTCGGAATTCGTGACCCCATACCTTATCAAGCTTGTAAAAGGATATAGGGATATGGGTTTTTACACCATAATGCACACGGACGGCAATATTATGCCTATACTTGACCAGCTTGCGCAATCAAAACCTCACGCTTTGCAGTCGCTTGACCCGCAGGCAAAGGTTGATATAAAGGAAGTAAAAAAGCTCGTGGGTGACAGGATATGCCTTATAGGGAACGTGAATTGCGGCCTGCTTCAGACAGGCACGGATGAACAGGTCATCGAGTCAGCAAGATAGTGCCTGAAACACGGGATGCCGGGCGGCGGGTACGTATTCTCCACAAGCAACTGCGTTTACACCGGAATGGCGCTGAAGCGGTACGAGCTTATTTTGGATGTCTGGCGCAAAAAAGGCAACTACTAAAGGATTAAAGGATTAACCACGGAGGCACAGAGAATTCTTCGGCTTTTACAAATGACAAATGACTAATGACTGCCCTTTAACCACGAATTAACTCGAATTGTTTGCTTCGCAACATTCTTTGTGGGTTACGTCGATAAACGACGAATTGCACGAATTTTGAATTCCAGTTTTAAAATAAATTCCTTGCTGTTGCGTTGACACGTTGATACGCTGACACGTTGACACGTTTTGAAAAAGGAGGCAGCAATGAAAGTCGGATTAAGCAGCTACAGCTTGATACAGGCGATAAACGCGAAGGAGATGGACCTGCCGGGCGCGGTGGCGTGGATAAAGGAGAACGGCGGCGAGCACGTGGAGATAGCGTATGACATCTTTGACCAGCCGCAGATGGCGGAAACGCTGAAGAAGAAGGCGAAGGACGTGGGGATAGATATTTCAAGTTACACGATAGGCGCCGGGTTCCTGCAGGCGAATAAGGAAGATTTTGAAAAGGAAGTAGCAAGGGTGAAAAAGCAGGTGGACATAGCCGCGGCGATGGGGGTTAAGCTTATGCGCCACGACGCGGCGTCCAGGCCGCCCAACGAGTGCGTGATCGAGCAGTTTGACAAAGACCTGCCCCAGATAGTTGACGGTTGCGGCAAGGTCGCGGACTACGCGAAACAGTTCGGCATCACGACAAGCGTTGAGAACCACGGGTATTTCATGCAGGCAAGCGATAGAATAAGGCTGCTTGTCAAAAAAGTCAACAGGGAAAATTTCAGGACAACCCTGGACGCGGGGAATTTCATGTGCGTTGACGAGGACCCGATAGCCGCGACAAAGAACAACATATCCATCGCTTCCCACGTTCACTTCAAGGATTTCTATTTCAGGCCCGCTCACGCGAATCCCGGAGAGGGCTGGTTCCCCACCCTGCACGGCAATTTCCTGAGAGGCTCGATCGTGGGCCAGGGAGACATCGACATAAGGACGGTTCTTAAGATCATAAAGGATTCCGGGTACAACGGATGCCTGTCAATCGAGTTCGAGGGCTTAGAAGAATGCAAGATGGGCTCAAGGGCGGGAATGGCGTTCGTTAAGAAGGCTCTGGCTGAGATATAAATAAGTCCACAGTCCACGGTCCACCGTTTAAAGCGTGTCAACGTATCAACGTATCAACGTGTCAGAGCAAAAACAAGGAATTTATTTAAAACCTCAGTGAATTCAGCGGTAAAATCGGTATTTATCCGTATGCATCCGTATTTTCTAATCCGTATGCATCCGCGAACACAAAAGGAGAAGAACAATGGAGAAGATCAAGATTGGGGTGATAGGGTGCGGGAACATAAGCCCTATTTATTTCACGAACCTGAAAAAGTTTGATTTTCTGCAGGTCGCGGCGTGTTCGGACCTGCTGATCGAAAGGGCGAAGGCAAGGGCGAATGAGTATAAGATACCGAAGGCTTGCAGCGTGAAAGAACTGCTGGCTGACCCGGAGATCAAGGTAGTGCTGAACCTTACAATACCCATTGTCCACGCTGAAGTTGACCTCCAGATACTGACAGCGGGTAAGCACTCATACGCGGAAAAACCGCTTGCCGCGAACCGTAATGACGGCAAAAAGGTAATGAGCGAGGCAAAAAAGAGGAGCCTGCGCGTAGGCTCTGCGCCTGACACGTTTCTTGGCGGGGGCATCCAGACCTGCAGGAAGCTCATCGATGACGGTTTTATAGGGAAACCTGTTGCCGGAACATCTTTTATGCTCTGCCACGGCCACGAGACCTGGCACCCTGACCCGGACTTCTACTACCAGAAAGGCGGAGGCCCGATGTTCGATATGGGCCCCTATTACCTGACAGCGCTTATCAACCTGCTGGGACCGGTAAAGCGGGTCGCGGCGTCAACAAAAATGACTTTTCCTGAGCGGCTTATCACCAGCCAGCCGAAAAATGGGACCATTATAAAGGTAAACACTACAACCCATCTTGCGGGAGTTATGGATTTCGCGAACGGAGCCATTGTTTCAATGATAACCAGCTTCGACGTCTGGTCAGCAGGCCTTCCGTGCATAGAAATATACGGGACAGAAGGTTGTATCAGGGTGCCTGACCCCAACGGTTTCGGCGGGCCGGTGGTCGTTTTCAAGAAGGGCTCAAAAGCGTGGGCTGAAACTCCCCTTTCCCATGGCTACTCTGAGAACAGCCGGGGTCTGGGTGTCGCGGATATGGCAAAAGCGATTATCTCCGAAAGGAAGCACAGGGCGAGCGGTGACATGGCATTCCACGTGCTTGACATAATGCAGTCTTATGACGAATCCTCGGATGCAGGCAGGCATATTGAGATCAAGAGCACGTGCGAGCGCCCCCAGGCATTGCCAGCGGGATTGGGGTTCGGCCAAGTCGATTAAAAACATTTCAAATTTCAAATTGCAAATTTCAAATTGCAAATTTAATCCCTTGAACTTCGGAACCTTTTTAACATCCAGCATTTAGCATCCAGCATCCAGCAAATAAAGGGAAACATGGAACGCATACCTGTGTTATTATGGGAAAAAGACGCGCCCGGAGCAACGGGCACAGGGCCTGAAGACTGCCCGCGGCTTACTTCCTATCTCTTGAAAACCGGCAAGCCGGACAGCGTGGTAATAGTCTGCCCGGGCGGAGGGTATGCTGCAAGGGCTGACCACGAAAAAGAACCGATCTCTTTATGGCTGAACTCAATAGGCGTTTCAAGTTTTGTGCTGGACTACAGGGTCGCGCCTTATAAGTATCCTGTGCAGCTGTGGGACGCGCAAAGGGCCGTAAGGCTGGTCCGCCACAAAGCTAAGGAGTTCAATATTGACCCGAACCGCGTTGGAATGCTGGGTTTTTCAGCCGCAGGCCATCTTACGTCAATGCTTGGCACTCATTTTGACAGCGGAAAAAAGGATGACCCTGACCCGGTTGAAAGGCAGAGCTGCAGGCCTGACCTGATGATCCTGTGCTACCCGGTCATTTCAGCCGGGCAATTCATTGAGCCGGGTTCTTTTTCAAACCTTCTCGGCGAGAAAGCCACAAAGGATTTGCTGGATTCCATTTCAAGCGAGAAACAGGTGACTGCAGACACCCCTCCCGCGTTTATATGGCATACCCGGGACGACCAGGCTGTGTCGGTCGAGAACTCCATTCTTTTTGCGGAAGCTCTTAAAAAATTCAATGTCGCTTATGAATTGCATATTTTTGAGAGCGGTCCGCACGGCCTTGGACTTGCAAGCGATAACCCAAGTGTAAGCGCCTGGACAAAGTTATGTGAAAAATGGCTCAAAAAGCAAAATTTCTAGCAGTCTGCATCTGTAACTCAGGACTTTTCGAAGACCCGCCAATTCTTAAGGTGGGAGTCCTGAGAATCTCAAACCTAAAGGTTTGAGTTACTCAAAACAGTGTTTACCTGTGTTAACCTGTGGTAGAAAAGGAGGTTTTAATGCCGGAATTTTATTTAAAGGACAAACTCGACTTCGCCGCGCACAATGAGGAAGTTTCGAAGGTCCTGGACGCCTATAATAAAGGAACGCCAACCCGGGTACCTGTGCAGTTATCAATGAACCCCAGGATGATACTGCTGAATCCCGAGCTTAACACAAAAGGAATTACCTGGAAGCAATATTTCGAAAAACCCGACACGCGCTGGGAAGTGGACCTGCAATTCCAGAAATGGGTAAGGTTCAACGTCATGCAGGATGTTGAGATGGGCTTTCCGCAGAAGGAATGGGGCGGCATAGGAGTAGGATATTCAAACTGCGACGAAGCAGCTTGGTTCGGCTGCCCTATCGTGTATCCGAAGAGCGATATGCCGTTCATTGAGCCAATACTGAAAGAAAATAAAAAAAACTTTATGACATACCAAACCCAGCGCCTTTTGACAGCCCTATTATGAGAAAATCGATCGAGGACCACGAGTACCTGGAAGAAAAGCGTAAAAAGACGGAATTTGAAGGAAAGCCGGTTGGCAGGGGAAGCATATTCGGGGGCGGGACAGACGGCCCCCTTACGATCGCCTGCAATCTTCGAGGAGCAAGCGAAGTCGCGATGGATTTTTATGAGGACCCCAAATACACGCACAACCTACTGTCTTTTATAACAGATTCGGTGATAGCAAGGATAAAAAAGGTATATGAATATATGAAGATAGAATATCCCGGGCAGGGCTGGGGATTCGCGGACGACAGCGTAGAGCTTATCTCTACCGAAATGTATAAGGAGTTCATCCTTCCCTACCATAAAAAATTACTGGCCGAATTCTCAAAAGGCGGGCCGAACGGCATTCACCTGTGCGGCAAAGTGCAGAGGCATATGAAGTTCCTGAGAGATGAAATAAACATAAAGACCTTTGACCTGGGTTTTCCCACGGATATGGGAAAAGCCAGGGCTGAACTGGGGGAAGACGTGCTTTTGATCGGCAACATCGCGCCGCACCTGCTGAAACTTGGGCCTGAGCAGGCGATTATAGACGCTGTAAAGGACCTGTGCGGGTCAGGAGTGATGAAGGGCGGGAAGTTCATCCTGCACGACGGCAACAACTGCGCCCCGCTTACGCCGGTAAGCCACTTCCGGGCGATGTATGAGGCGGGGAAGCAGTATGGGATATACTGAAGTTAAAGGTGAAAAGTTGAAGGTTAAAGGTTGAAAACTATACTGCTTACTATATTTTTAATTGGGGTGGGTTTAAATACCGGAGTTACAGCGGAAGGAGCAAAATTGGAGCAAAAGACAGAGGAGTTTTTTCCTATAGGGGTGTGGTTTGAGGGAGCTCCGGGACCGGCTGAATATCCTGCTGACAAGGCAGGCGCGAAGAAATATTATGACCGCTGTTTCGCAGACCTTGCCGCTCACGGGTTTAACTGCGTTGCTGTGCCGAACTGCCCTGAATCTTTGTGGCAGACGCTCCTGGAGTCAGCGCAGGAGAACAAAATAAAAGTCATTCTCGAGGTCAGACCGCTTGTGGAACTTATCTGCCGGGACAAACCCTTGAAAGAAACGGAAGTTTACAAGACCGTGAAAAGAGTTGTTGATAAGATAGGCAATTACTCTTCCCTTCTGCGGTACCAGGTCAGGGATGAACCCCCTCCTGAGCAGGTCCAAAACTGGCTTGTGGTCAGGAACGCGCTCGAAGAGATCGACCCGTCCCGCCCCGCGTTCTCCTGTTTCTGCAACCCGGATTCTCTGAAGGCCGCGACTGACGCCGCTAAATTCTCCGAAACATGTTTTGATATCTACCCGCATTACGCGAAAGTGCCTGCGCAGACCCTGGGTAATTTCATAGAATTGCTTTATAAATTCAAAAGGGCGTCCAGGGATAATGCGATGTGGGCGGTGCTGCAGTCCTTTGCCAAGCCTGAAGCGTGGCGGTATCCTTCGCCTGAGGAACTGCGAGCAGTGACATATTTGTCTATTGCGGCAGGAGCAAAAGGTATTTTCTATTTCCTTTACCAGACAATGCCGAAGCATTCAGAAGTGCTTGACGGGCTTATTAACGTTGACGGCAGCCCAAGGCCATTATATTCCACGGCTGAAACGCTCGCGCGCGAGCTCGGAAAGCTTGCCCCGCTCTTGATGTCTCTGAAGCCTGCGGAACAGACGGCTGAAATTTCCGGGCCTGCCCGCGCAGGCAGTTTTAAGGACCCGAATGGCAATCCTGTTTTGATAGTGGCAAGCGCGCGGCCCGGTGAGGGTGTGACCGTGACCGTGAGCGTGACGACGCTTGAAACAGGAAGCTGGAAGGACGCGCTGACCGGCGAGGTATTTTCCGCCAAGAACGGAGAACTCGCGATCCCGCTCGCTCCCGGCGCCGGCCGAGTCCTCAAAAGCACAAAAGATTAACCACGGAGGCACGGAGACACAGAGGAATATTTGGCTCATATTAAAAACTTACCACGGAAGCGCGGAAAGACGGAAACACGGAGAATTCTTCGGCTTTTACAAATGACTAATGACTGTTTTTTTAACCACGGATTAGCACGGATTTCCACGGATAAGAACCTTTTGGGAACTGTAATAGAGCCCTAGGAGTAGAGCACTGGGAGTAAACCCTTTAGGGTCGTTTAAACGGGGCTCCCTCCTTAAGGACTGGCGGGTCTTCGAAAAGCCCTCCGAAGAGTCCGTATACTCCGTCCTTTCGGAGTCATCGGACCTACTCCTAAATAATTTCCACGAAAGCCCTCTGCTGCTCCGAAGAACTTGTAGCAAAACGCGAGGACCTCCGGGTCAGAACTGAGCTAATGACCCTACGGCACTGAAGGCACAGAGACACAGGGAAATCTTTTCTGGTTTCAAACTTGACACTTGATACTTGGCTCTTGATACTTAAGATAATCACCGTAATCGCAGTTGAAAATCACCGTAATCAAAAGGAGTCAAAGTGATAAGATTTGGCCAGATCGGGGTCGGAGGGGAAGGCACTATATACACGCCGATAATAGCGGAAAATCCCGCGTGCAGGCTTGCAGCGGTGTGCGACATCAACAAGGAAGTCCTTGACAGGGTTGCCGGGGAACGGAAGGCGAATGCTTACACGGATTTCAGGGAAATGATAGAGAAGGAAGACCTGGATGCGGTTGCCATAATCCTCCCCCACTATCTTTATCCTGAGGCAGTGGGGCTTGCCGCGAAAAAGAACCTTCACATCCTGCAGGAAAAGCCGTTCGCGAGGAACCTGCCAGACGCGAAAAAGATAGTCAAAGCGCTGAAAGGCTACAAAGGAATATACATGCTGAGCGCGCAGAGGAAATACAGCCCTGCTTTCCAGAAGGCGAAAGAGATAATAAAGAGCGGCAGCATCGGGAAAGTCCAGCTTATCGAGGCGTACGCGCAATACAGGTTTACCAGGACTTCTGAGTCTTTCGGGTGGAGGACGAAAAAGAAGCTTTCCGGAGGGCTTGCTATAATTGATTTCGGGTGGCATATGCTTGACACGATATACTGGATAAAGGGCATGCCTTCAAGGGTTTACGCGAATACCTGCGGCATAAAAGCGCTTGAGGGAAAGAACGACATAGACGAAACCGCGAACATAATACTTGAATACGCGGACGGTTCATCAGCGGTGGTGCTGACCTCTATTACCTCCATCGGCAGGTGCTGGGAGTTCACATTTCAGTGCACCAAGGGTACAATAAAATTCTCGCCCTGCTTAGTTGAAACCTATGACAAGGAAAAACTGATTGAAAAGCTGGATATCACGAAAACAGAGCCTGAAATGTTCGCGGCGCAGTTCAACGTATTCCTGAACGCGGTGCAGACAGGGAAAAAACCGCTGACAGGCCCAGCGTACGGCCTGAACCTTTCCCGCATCGCCGAGGCCGCGTACCGGTCAGCTTCGTCCGGCAAGCCAGTGCTCCTTAAAAACTTAACTGGTTAAAAGGGTTAAAGGGGTTAAAAAGGTTAAAAGTTGAAAGCTTATGCCCGAGCTTACAAGCTAACAAGCTTATAAGTTTACAAGCAAGTTTGATTTAAAAAGAGTACTTTGATTATGAGCAAAAACAAAAAGATAGCTTATTTTATATTGTTGGAAATATTGGCAATTATTTTTGCTTACTTTCCATCAATGTTGTTTAAATTAGAAGCAGAAAGTTTTAAATTTAACCATATTTTATCAATTATTTATGTGCTAATACCATATATTAGTTTCATGCTGCTTCCTTTAATAATATTTGTTTTAGGATTTGCAAGAAAATTAGATAAATTCTTAACTGCAATAGCTTTAATTCTATTTATTTTATGGCTTGCGTTTATAGCATATTTAGTCTTTGCTTGTAACAAAGGCTTTTCGCCAATTATTTTCTCCTTCTTGACAGCCCTCCCTGCTGCGGTTTTTTTTGGCGGAGCAAGTATAATAGGTTATTTATCAAACCAATTAAGAAAATCTTCTGAAAAAGATATGAAAGAGGAACCATTAATAAAAGAATTTAGTATCTATGAGATAAATTCTAAGGAGAATTTACTAGATATACAAGGCTATCTTCATGATGCAAAATGTAATGATAATGAGATTAAATATGATACAGAAAGCGGAAAGATCGACATCATTTTTGACAGGCAAGGTTTAGGGGATTCTTTCAATAAAAAAATTAAAACTGACTTTATACTTTTTCAAATATTTGAATACCCAATTGTTAGAAGCCTTCTTCACCTGGAAGACATATCTTCCTGCAAACTAACTCCTACAGCTAAAAATATAAAGGTTCATACTTTTGATGGAATTCGGTTTGAGAACGATAAATACCGCCTTTATTTTTACTGGTTAACAATGGATATAGATTTTAAAACATCACCCAAGGGATTCCTGAAGGATTTGGAATTAAGTAAAGATAAGATCGGCAGATATACTGGTTTTAAATACGTCTTTCCATTCGGAAGCTACACAGTGAAGCGTATTAAAAAATAGTCTACTATTTCATTTCGTGCTTTCGTCCGTAGCGCCATCCGCTCAGCTCTGGCGCGCAGGCCCCTGCGTTGAGCTGCGCAGCAGCTGCAGGGGGCACTTTCGTGCTTTCGTGGAAATCCTTTACACCGTAATCTCTTAGATAATCACTGTAATCATTTTTAAATAATCACTGTAATCAGGGGGCTCAATGGAGAACTGGCATTCAAAGGGATTTTTCGGGATCCACTACGACCTGCACCCGAAAGCGACTGACACAGAACTCGGCAGGGAAGCGACGTTCGACCATATATATAAGGAATTAAAGAAGGTAAAGCCGGATTTCGTGAATTATGACTGCAAGGGCCATCCGGGATACGCGGGGTACCCCACAAAGGTCGGCACCCCTTCACCCGGTATAGTGAACGACGCTTTGAAGGTCTGGAGAGAGGTCACGAAAAAGCTGGGCATACGGCTTGCTATCCATTATTCCGGGGTATGGGACGAGATCGCCATAGAAAAACATCCGGAATGGGCAAGGATCGGAACTGACGGGAAAAGGGACAAAGCCTCCACCTGCCGCAATCACGGTTATACCGAAGACCTTATGATACCCCAGCTCCTCGAAGTTGTTAAAGAATACGACCTGGACGGAATGTGGGTGGACGGCGAGAACTGGGGTTCAGGCCTCTGCTATTGCGATAAATGCACGGAAAGGTTCATGAAGGAAACCGGGATCGCGGATATCCCGCAAAAAGCTTCCGACCCCAACTGGCAGAAATGGCTTGCCTCGAACAGGCAGTGGTTCGAGGAACACGTGAAAAAATATATGGATGCGGTGCACAGGCTCAAACCGGACTGCCTGGTGTGCTCGAACTGGATGTATTCTGTGCGCGAACCGGATGAGGTAAAGGTGCAGATGGATTACCTCAGCGGTGATTTTGACCCGTCTTTCGGGTGCGAAAGGGCAATGGCCGAGTCAAGGTTCCTGGATAGCCGCGGCATAACCTGGAATCTTATGGCGTGGGGATTTTTCTTTCCCGGGGGCACAAGGACTTTCAAGAGCGATGTCCACCTCTGCCAGGAAGCTTCCGAGGTAATGGCGAACGGCGGCAACCTTTTCATTTACGACCAGCCTAAAAGGAGCGGCCGCATTATCGGGTGGCACCAGGATATAATCGCGAAAGTCGCGAGGTTCTGCCGCAGGCGCCAGAAATTCTGCCAGGATACAAAATCTGTACCGCAGGCGGCAATTCTGCACAATAGCGCCCACCTTTATTCAAAAATGGATCCCCTGTTCTCTTTGAGCAACGGTCACTGCGAGATGGAAGGCGCTCTGCACGTTCTTCTTGAAAAAGGACTGCACGTTGATATTTTGAATGAGTTTGATCTTGCAAGGCGTATTTTCGAATACCCGCTGGTAGTGATACCAGAGCAGACCCTTCTGCCGAAAAAGCTCATAACCGCGGTAAAAGAATACGTGAAGAACGGCGGTTGCCTGCTTGCCAGCGGCGCTGAGCCCGCAAAGGCGTTTGCTGACATTCTGGGCATCAAGCCCGAAGAAGGAGAACTTAATAACTGCTTTGTTCCTGTGAGGAACGAAACAGTGCTTATCAACGGGCCCTGGCAGAAAGTGATGCTGTCCGGCGCGAAAGAGCTCAGCCCGGCCTTGAAAGGCAATGAGGTTTCCAGAGATGTCGAAGACGGAAAAGCAGGATCTCCCGCAGCAACAATAAACAAATATGGGAAAGGTCTTGCAGCAGGCATATACGGCCCTGCGTTCCTCGTGTATTATAACAGCCGTTTGCCGCGCATCCGGGAATTCATAGGAAGCGTGCTTAAAAAACTGGACAACCCGAAACTCATAAAGATGGACGCTCCTGCAAGGGTTGAGCTCTCTGTCAGGAAAAAAGACAATAAGATCATGCTAAACCTTGTGAACCGCGGCACCACCCATCCCCTTTCCACAAGGAACCACGCGGTTGAGGGCGTTCCTGCCATCGATTCCGTTAAATTAAGGGTCCCGCTGAAAGAAAAACCGAAAAAGGTAAGTCTGGGCGTTGATGAAGGAACAACGCTGAGAACAAAATACGCCAAAGGCTGGCTTTCCTGCGAAATCAGGAATTTATATATTCACAACATGGTAGTTATAGAAGAATAAGAATTTCCACGAAAGAAGCTTTTTACAGGGATCTTCGAAAGAGATTTAAAAAACCAAGCTATAGATTCACAAGATTTCCACGAAATCACGAAAGTGTCACGAAATCACGAAAGAATAACCACGGAGGCACGGAGATTACAGTTTTAACTTGACACTTGATACTTAGCTTGCCCGCCAATCTTGCTGGGCGGGACTCTTGACACTTAAAATAATCACTGTAATCGTCAGTTCGAAAATCACCGTAATCAAGGAGTGAAGGATGAACGACATTATAATGGTGACCGGCGGGGCCGGGTATATCGGAAGCCACGTTGTCAAGCTGCTGCTTGAAAAGAAGCAGAAGGTTTTCATATTCGACAACCTTTCAGCAGGCCACAACCAGGTGCTGGAGTTCTTTAAAAAAACATACGGCGCGGACGCAGACAGCTTTATTTTCATTAACGCTGACACCCTTGACGAGGAAGGGCTGAGAAAAGCCATTGACAGCGTCAGGAAGAATCACTGGATATCCGGCATCATTGATTTCGCCGCAAAGATAGCTGTGGGCGAATCCCAGCAGAAGCCCCTTGATTACTTCACGACCAATGTCGTCGGGTTCAGGAACCTGCTTATGGCAACCGATCACATCCCCCTTGTAAAATCGTCAACAGCTGCTGCTTACGGCAGTCCTCTTGAGGAAGACATACCTTTGAAAGAGAGCGTGATCCCGAAAATGATCGCCGCGAAAAGGTATGACAGGAGCCAGCTCCTGCCCGCGTCTGTCCCGTTCGAAACCCTTATCGAGTGGTATACAAAGGAAGTTGTGGAAAAATACCCATTTTTTTACCTGGATAAAGCTGACCTTGAATTCCTTCACATCCCCGTTAATGTTTACGGTGTGACCAAGGTAATATGCGAGATCATGCTCAAGAAACATGAAAAGGAAGCAGGCAGGAAACACATGGCTCTGCGGTATTTCAACGCCGCGGGGGCTGATCCATCCGGGCTTATCGGAGAGGACCACATACCGGAAACGCACCTTGTGCCCCTTGTCCTGAAGGCGGCGATGGGCAAGGTGAAATGCATAACGGTGTTCGGGGACGACTACGACACCCCTGACGGCACCTGCATAAGGGATTATATCTCGGTGATGGACCTTGCCGACGTGCACATTATCGCCCTGAACTACATAATAAAGGGAGGGGGGAGCAGGACCTATAACCTGGGGACAAATAACGGTCAGACCGTGATGCAGATAATCGAAGCGGCTAAAAAGGTCACAGGCAGGAACATACCCGTGGAAATGTCAGGCAGGAGAGAGGGAGACCCTACCGCCCTTGTGGCGGACGCGTCTTTGATAAAGAAAGAACTCGGGTGGAAGGCGAAGCGGGGCATTGACGAGATCGTGTCTTCCGCGTGGAAATGGCACAGTTCGCACCCAGACGGATATAAATAATAGCCATAAGGACATTGCAAAAGTCAAATTGTAAATTGCAAATTTTAAATTTAAGTCACGGGATCCCATAATTTTACAATTTACATTTTGCAATTTGAAATTTGAAATGAATTCTGCCGACGTATCTCTCAAATATTATTTAGGAGGCTGAATGAGCAAGTACAGGGTGGCATTCATCGGGACGGGCAAACCGGGCAATCCGGGATTAAAAGGTTACGCTATGGCGTACCAGCACGCGCTTGGGTACAAGGCGCTTGCTGACTGCGAGATGGCCGCGTGCGCTGACATAGTCAGGGAGAACGCTGACGCGTTCGCGAAGCAATTCGGGATAAAAGGCGTGTATACCGATTACAACGAGATGCTTAAAAAGGAAAAACCGGACGTTGTCAGCATCGCGGTCTGGCCGCACCTTCACGCGGAAATGATAATTGCCTGCTGCAACGCGGGGGTAAAGGCGATCCACAGCGAAAAGCCGGTTGCGACTACCTGGGGGGACGCGAAGAGATGCGCGGCTGCGGCTGAAAAGGCCAGGGTCCAGCTCACGTTCAACCACCAGAGAAGGTTCGGCAGGCCGTTCAGGCTTGCCAAAGAGAAACTGCGCGAGGGCGCGATAGGGAAACTCCAGAGGATGGAGTTCGGGCTTGGCGACATCTACGACGGCGGCACCCACTGGGTGGATATGATGAACATGTTCAATGACGAGACGCCCGCGGAATGGGTCATAGGCCAGATCGACACTCGCCAGATAAGGCTGGCGTTCGGCGCCCCTATCGAATGGCAGGGGATCTTCCACGTGATGTATAAGAACGGGGTGCAGGGGGTTTATTTTACAGGGGTGGAGACCGGGCGCAAGCTTGGTTTTAATACGCGGCTTTACGGCACAGAAGGGATAATAGAGCTGGGCTGGGACGCGCTGCCGGGATGGATAGTAAGGTGGCTGAAGTATGACAAAGGCACCTGGACAGGAGACATGGCTAACGGGGAATCTTTGCACGGCCCTAATTTCGTGGAAAGGGCGATAGCGGACACCATAGAATCTCTCAGGACAGGAAGGGAGCCGGAGCTCAGCGCGCGCAGGGCGATGAACGCGACAGAGATCATATTCGCGTGTTACGAGTCAAGCCGCAGAAGGGCGCGCATAGACCTTCCGCTTACCATAGAAGACTCCCCTATCCAGTCCATGATGGACAAGAATGAAGTGAAGTGGGAATACGCCCCCAACGCTAAATAATAAAGTTAAAGGGGTTAAAAAGGTTAAAAGGGTTAAAAGTTAAATCCGTGCGAATCCGTGGAAATCCGTGGTTGCAGAAGCAGCCATTTTTAAAAAGCTAAAAACTTATAAGGTAGTCTCCCGCCACTTCGGCGGGTCGCCGTAGGGGCGACAGTGAATTCAGTGAACTCAGTGGCAAATTTTTAAAGCAGTTTATAGAGTTTACAAGTTTACAAGTAAAATTCGTGCAAATTAGTGCCGTAGGGTCATCGATTCGGTTCTGACCCGAAGGCCCCAGCGTTACGGTTTCGTAGAAACCTGCAGGGGTTAATTCGTGGTTAAAGTGAATTTTTTCGTGCTTTCGTGGTACTTTCGTGCTTTCGTGGAAATCTTTAGTTGTGGGGGTTGATTTGAAAGAGCCGTTTGACGGCAGCGCTTTCTGGGTATGGTCTTCCGAAGGCCACTGGGCGACCCAGGCAAGGCAGGACCCTTACCGCGTAAGGTATTTCCGAAGGGCCTTTGAGGTGAACGACCTGCCGGCAAAGCTCCTGATCCATGTTTCAGCCGATTCCAAATACATCCTTTACGTAAATTCGCAATTCGTGTGCAGAGGGCCGGCAAAAGGCGATATCGCCCACCAGTTTTACGAGACCGCGGACGCAAGCAGGTTCCTTAAAAAAGGCAGGAACGTTATCGCGGCTCTGGTAAAGTATTACGGCGACTCTTTCCCGAATTACGGAATGGGCGGAGCTCCTGACTCTGTGATGTCAGAAGCCCCGGGCTTCATTGCCGACGCGGTTTTGAAATACGGCGGCAAAGAGATAAAGCTGCACACGGACTCAACCTGGAAAGTACTTGTTGATGAGGCGTACAACCACAAGGCCTGCGCAGGCAACTGCGTATATACCGGATACCGCGAAATATTCGATTCCCGCAAATATCTGCGAGGCTGGGAAAGCCCGGATTTTGACGATAGTTCCTGGGAGAACGCTGTCCAGATATGGAAAGGCGAAACTATTTCCCGCAGGAATGACAGCGCTGTGCCGCATATCCTTTATCCCAGGATCATACCTGCGCTTGAAGAGGATCCCCGCAATTTTAAAACGGTTTTCGGCTCTGACAACAGGACCTGCGCCGGATTTGAAAAGGTAATCGCGAATAACGGCGTTTTTGAAATACCCGCCGGATCGTCAGTTGACATTTCCCTGGATGCCGGGGAGCTTGTTACCGGTTTTCCCCTGCTTGAGGTCTCGGGAGGCAGGGACTCGGAAATAAAACTTGTTTATTCAGAAGCCCTGTTTGGGAAAAAACCGGGCAAGATGCCTTTGCCATGGGAGGAAAAAGGCCCTAAGATAAACCGCAACGATACCGAAGGCGGCGCTGTCCAGGGTTTATGGGACACGTTCATCCCTGGCGGCGGCGAATCAACATACAAACCTTTCCAGTGGGCCGCGTTCAGGTTCATGCGCCTGATCGCGGACGTAAAAGACGAACCGCTTATTATAAGGAAAATAGGGTATATATACCACGCGTTCCCTTTCAGGCAAACCGGTATATTTTCAAGCTCCGACCCCGGATTTTCCAGGATACTTGACGTAAGCACCCGCACCCAGCGGCTTTGCTCGCACGAAACATACGAGGACTGCCCTTATTACGAACAGCTCCAGTATGCGGGCGACACACAGGTGCAGGCTCTTGTTTCGTATTACCTTTTCAGCGACGCGCGGCTCGCAAGGCAGGCAATACGCCATTTTGACTGGTCGCGCAACAGCGAAGGCATAACTGCCAGCAGGTACCCGTCAAGGGTGGGGCAGATAATACCTTTCTGGAGCCTTCACTGGATAATGATGGCCTGCGAATACTGGAAATACACCGGCGATGCCGAAGAAGCGGAAAGAATGGTTCCCGGTATTTTCGCGGTGCTGGGATGGTTTGAAAGGCATATAGGCAAAACCGGGCTTCTTGAAAAACTCCCCTACTGGTGCGTGGCTGACTGGTCTCCGGAATGGACAGACAAAAAGGATGGCGCGGGCGTTCCTCCCGGAACAAAAACAGGGGTCTCGGCCCTTATCAATTTCCAGTATATATACTGCCTTGAAATATTCGCAGGGATGCTTGAAGCTCTGGGACAGCGGGACAAAGCCGTAAGCCTGAAAAAAACCGCATCCGCGCTGAAGAAAAAAAGCAAAGCTGTTTTCTGGGACAATAAAAAGGGATTGTTCAGGGATTCGCCGTCTTATCCCAGGGATTTCAGCCAGCTTGCCAATGCCTGGGCAGTGTTATGCGGAGCTGCCGATCCTGCCTGCTATAAAAAGATCGCTGCCGCGCTTGAAAACCCGGATGGCCTGTCAAGGGCTTCTTATTTCGGGCTTTTCTACTGTTTCAGGGCTCTTTCCAAGATGAACGAATATGACAGGGTTTTCAATATGCTCGAACCCTGGAAGGAAATGCTTAAGCTGGGGCTTACGACCTGGAGCGAGGATATAGTCAGCCAGAGGAGCGACTGCCACGCCTGGTCAGGCGCGCCCGCATTTGAGTTTTTCAACGAGGTGCTGGGCATCAAGCCCTTACTGCCGGGTTTTAAAAAAGTGCTGATACAGCCCAGGCCAGGGCCGCTAGAGCACGCTGAAGGCAGGATCGTGATACCATCATTAAAAGATTACCACGGAGGCCACGCCTTAAAGATTGGCGGGCGCGGCACGGAGGCACAGAGAAATACAATTGAGGTAAGCTGGTTTAAGAAAAACGGTTGTATGGTAATAAAAGGAAAGCTGCCTGCGGGAATTACAGGCTTGGTTTCTTTCAACGGCAAAAGCGTTAACGTTACCCAGTCTTTTAAAACCATATTTAAATGATCACCACAGAATTTAACCACAGGTCAATACAGGTAAACACTGTTTTGAGTAACTCAAACCTTCTCGAAGACCCGCCAATCTTTAAGGAGGGAGGTTTGATATCAGGGCTGAAGCCCTGAGTTACAATAAAATTCCATGCCGTTGATTCATAACTCATAATTCATAACTCATAATTATATTTAGCGGAGCAGCGATGAAGGCGATATCGTTCGGCGAAGTGCTTTGGGACATAATCGAGGGAAAGGAATACCTTGGCGGCGCCCCTTTTAACCTTGCCGCGCACCTCGCGAAGCTGGGATGCAGTTCCCGGATGATCTCAAGGGTCGGTGAGGACGAGCGCGGCAGCAAGGTGCTTGAAGAAATGAAACACCTTGGCGTGGACCCCTCTTTCATGCAGAAGGACAAGGACCACCCAACAGGCACGGTCAACGTCAGGCTTTCATTCGCAGGCGAGCCGGAGTTCACCATAAACAAGAACGCGGCTTATGATTTCATAGAGTTTGATAAAAAGCTTGAAGCCGGGATAAAAGAAGAAAAATTCGACGCATTCTGCTTCGGCACCCTTGCGCAGAGGAGCGATGTCACTAAAAAAACGCTTTACACCCTTCTGGGCAGCGTGAACTCAAACCTGTTCTTCTACGACGTGAACCTGCGCCAGAAATATTATTCCAAAGAGATCATTAATAAGTCCCTTTCAGTTTCAGGCATAGTGAAGCTTAACGATGACGAGGCAAAGGTCCTGCCTGAGATCGTTTTCAATAAGAAAATGGATGAAAAGGAATTCGCAACAGAGCTGTGCCGCGGATACCGGGTAAAGATCGTGTGCGTAACAAGGGGCGGGAACGGGTGCGCTGTATATTCGGGCGGTGAATTCAGGGAGATCCCGGGCATAAAGGTGAAGGTCATAGACACGGTCGGCTCAGGTGACGCTTTCAGCGCTGGTTTCCTTTTCAAGCACTGCTCAGGCAAAGACCCGTTTGAAGCCGCGGAATTCGCCAACAGGCTGGGCGCGTTCGTCGCCTCAAAGCGCGGCGCGATACCGGACTACGACCTTAATTATGAATTATGAGTTATGCCCCTCGGGGCATTATGAATCAACGGCAAGGATATTTATTGTAACTCAGGGCTTTAGCCCTGAATACGAATATATAAGTGGTTTAGGGTAGCGGTCCCGATTTATCGGGACATTTTCGCGTAGGGGCGGGCTTGCCCGCCCTTCGTAGGGCAAGGCTTTAGCCTTGCGGAACGTCATTGCGGCCCGCTGAAGAGGCGGGGAAGCAATCCCGCGGGAGAGAATTTATTATGCCAGTTTCGTTAACTTCTCAGGAACTGAAGGATATAACAACTGATTCGTTCAGTCTTTACAAGAGAAATCTGCCCTTATTCTTTAAGATATCCATATTCTATTTAGTATCCTACACACCGCTTATGTTTAGAGCTTCATTAAATTCTCCAAAAATTCAAACGTTAGCTATATCTATTCCTGTTTTATTATCTGGTATTTCATTAATTTTATCATTACTTCTTAATCTTATGGTCACCGATACAGTATCAGGTATATATACAAACCGGAAAATCAGCTTAATACATTCATACAATTATTCCATTAAGCATTTCTGGCCGTTTTTAGGGATAAATCTACTTATAGGTTTAATTGCTCTATGTATTTTTATCATATGGTTGATAGTAGCTGGTTTTCTTTTTAAGGGTTTTTTTAGCAAAGTTGCATTTTGGTGGACCAGTATTTTAATTATTATTATAGCGATGATTATGATAAGGTTTATTTTTGTCCCGGCGGTTTTTGTCATAGAAAATAATACGAGTAAATTAGCATTAAAGAGAAGTGCGGAATTAGCCAAAGGCGTAAAAACTAAAATAACTGCAATAGAGATATATTTACTATATTTTATTGTTGGATATTTCCCTTATTTCTTTGTCCCAAAGGAAACCTGGAAAAATATAAGTCAAATATTATCGCTTCACCGTCGGAGAAATTGCACGCGATAGTATTGCCTGAAGACCAGCTGCCCGTTCCCGTGGCAGAGAACCTTCCGAATACCGAGGAAGAAGTGAACGTGCAGGGATCATTGAAACCGAAAGCCCTCATACCGTTGGCAAACTGCGCCTGGGCGCTTATCGTATCTGAAACTCCGCCTGCGTCCACGGTTCTTTCAGACGTGGAGAATACAAGCGCCGAAGGCCCGGATCCCGCGAATGAGATCCCGGGGATACGCTTCACCCTGGTCGAATCAGTCCAGCCTTCCCCCGCAGGATCGTCTGTCTCGTTATACCAGCATGCCGCGCATATCCTGATCTTCGCGCAGGTGTCAGGAAAAGTCTGAGAAGCGCCTGAGCCTGGTCCGCCGTATGTGCATGAAATATATTTCCAGCTCTGCGTGGAACCAATACCTTCAAGCTTATGAAGCCCCGCGGGATTATTTATTTCGTCGTAATAATAAACCTGCACTGTATAAGTTCCTTTTATAACGTTTGCCCTGATGAATGCCGAAACTTCATACACCGAGTTCGCGTCGTTTGAAACCGGTATCCAGTCACCGTCCTCACCATCGGATAAATTGCCTGAACCGTCATCATAAAGATACAGGGACCTGCGGCCCGAATAAGCCGTATCGGACAGGACAGCCGCTGC
>Ga0210031_1000415_pt1 | contig 24810 bp, 27 predicted proteins | sample CryGeyCG2014_080_FD_185455 | JGI IMG/M metagenome (GOLD analysis project Ga0210031, IMG submission 185455) | Groundwater microbial communities from aquifer - Crystal Geyser CG03_land_8/20/14_0.80 (SPAdes) (version 2) | ecosystem: Environmental > Aquatic > Deep subsurface > Groundwater | place... | reverse complement strand
CTCAAATTCTCGGGGCAATTTAGAAAATATGACTATTGGCAATTAAGGCTTTGGAGTGCTATCTCAATTTTCGTGTCCAAGGCGGTCGTGGCAATATCCGAGGCGACCAAGTCAGACATTGTACGACACTACCCCTTTGCCGCGAGAAAAACTTATGTGACCCCCTTGGCTTTTGACCCGACTAAATTTAACCGGTTCGTTTCGCAAAAGGATATCCGGCGGGTCAAGGAAAAATATACTATAGTCGGAGACTATCTGCTCTTTCTAGGCACGCTTAAGCCCAGCAAGAACACTGAGACCTTGATTGAAGCGTTTTCAACCATTAGCCATCAACCATTAGCCATTACTTTGGTAATTGCCGGCAAAAAGGGTTGGCTATATGACGCGATTTTTGAAAAAGTTAAAAAACTGAAAGTTGAAGACAGAGTTATTTTTACCGATTATGTGCCGGATGAGGATAAACCGGCCCTGATGGCCGGGGCTAAAGTTTTTTGCCTGCCTTCTTTTTGGGAAGGCTTTGGCTTGGATGTTCTTAATGCTCTGGCCTGTGGCGTGCCGGTGGTGATTTCCGACAAAGGCAGTTTGCCGGAAGTTGCCGGGGAAGCCGGAATCTACGTTGACCCGGAATCTTCAGAGAGCATTTCCCGCGGAATAGCAAAAGTTCTTTCTCTGGGGAAATTAGAATATAATAGGTTAGTTGAAAAAGGTTTCGAGCAGGTGAAGAAGTTTTCCTGGGAGGCTACGGCCAGAAAAACGCTGGAAATATGTTTAAAGACAAAAACGGGAATAAACTGACTTTTAGCCAAGCACTGCCTAAAATTGTAAGCAGAGTAGCTAGCTGTTGGCTGGATTTTGAACTGATGATATTGCGGTGGGTTGGACATATTCCCATTCATTTCAAAAGAAAGTGGTTCTATCGGCTCTTTGGCCTAAAGATTGGAAAAGGCTCAACGGTTCATATGTGGGCAAATTTTTTTCAGCCTAAAAATATTGTCATCGGGGAAGATACAATTGTCGGGGACCATGCGTTTCTGGACGGTAGGGCGCTCCTGACAATCGGAAATCATGTGGATATTGCCTCATCAGTTATGATCTATAACTCCGAACATGATTTAACCAAAGAAGATTTCTCTGCTTCAGAAGAACCGGTTGAGGTAGGCGACTATGTTTTTATCGGTCCCAGAGCGATTATCTTACCGGGTGTCAAAATCGGGAAAGGAGCGGTGGTTGCGGCAGGAGCGGTGGTGACTGCCGATGTTGCTGATTTTACGATCGTCGGAGGAGTCCCGGCAAAGGTAATCGGTGAAAGGAAAGACAAAAATCCCCATTACAAACTTGGCCGGGCCAGATTATTCCAATGAAATATATTTTAATCGCGGTTTTTTTGGGGCTGGTAATTTATATTTCCTTTCCTTCCCCTAAATTTCCGGAGCCGATGGGCGATTTTTACCAGTCAACGGAGCCGGCGGATACGGAAACCCCATTACGGCGTGGTTATTACACTAATGCCACCAGACAGGAGGTAATTGAGCACTACCAAAGTGAATTCAAGGGTTACAGGCTTAACTACCCTCCTGAAGAAGCCCAAACTATTATCAGAGACCAAACCAAGAGCACCTTTTTAGAAGAAATAGTTCACCCCTTGAGAGAATCTATTTATATCAACGGATTTGAACCGACCGATCCGCAATACGCCATTGTGATCAAAGGCACTCCCTGGCGGCAGAAAGTTATTGTCAGGTATGTTCGCAGTAATTTATTGGCTAGATTACTGGTAGTGGCTTTGTCAGGTGTTGCTGCGGTTTTATTAATAAAACAATGGGCAAAAAAGAGCTAGATTTATCAATTATTATCGTCAGTTACAATACCGAAAAGCTTACCCGGGAATGTATTCAGTCGGTGTTTAAATATACGAAAAATATCGCCTATGAATTCTTGGTGATGGATAATGCCTCTAAAGATGGTTCGATTAAGATGCTTAAATGGCTGTCCCAAAAACTTCCCCTTACTTTGATCGCCAACTTCGGAAATATTGGTTTTGGGGCGGGGAATAATCAGGGCATGGAAAAAGCCAGAGGGAAATATCTGCTTCTTCTTAATTCCGATACTTTGGTTAAGGATAATGTCTTGGGTGAAATGGTGAAATGGATGGATAAACACCCTAAAGTCGGGGTTTCCAGTTGTGCTTTAAAAAATACCGACGGATCTTTACAAGGAACCGGAGGTTATTTCCCCACCCTTTTTAAAGTTTTTTGCTGGATGTTTTTTTTGGAAGATCTTCCTGTGATTTCGAAGTTAATCAAACCCTATCATCCCATGCATCCCAAATCGCCCTTTTACAAAGGAAAAGATTTTTTCCTTAAATCCCACCAAAGAGATTGGGTGACCGGAGCTTTTTTCCTTTTCCGGAAACAGGTATTTGCCGATGTCGGTTTTTTTAGTAAGGATTATTTTATGTATGTTGAGGAGGTTGATTATTGTTTCCGGGCTAAACAGAAAGGCTGGCAGGTTTGGTATCTGCCTGTCTGGAGTATTATCCATTACGGTGGGGCGAGCGGGACCAGCGAGCTTGCCCTTTTATCCGAGTTTAAGGGCATCAAAACCTTTTTTAAAAAATACATGCCTGCATGGCAGATGCCGATTTTAAGATTCTTCCTGAAATCCGGAGCTTTCTTAAGAATATTTATTTTCGGGAAAATATATGCCAAAGCTTTTAAAGAAATTTGAAGGATTACTTAAATACTCTCTCGCGGCAGTTTTGATTGCCGTGCCTTTATATCCGAAATTCCCGTTTATCAGGATCCCGGGAACTTATGTTTCGGTGAGACTGGAGGATTTTTTGCTGCTGGCCCTAACCGTCATCTTTGCGACCATTTTTTTCAAGGAATTGCCCAAGCTGTTGAAAAACAGGCTTGAGTTTTCCGTCGGCGTCTTTATCTTTGTCGGCCTTGTTTCTTTAATCTCCGGGATTTTTTTGACCCAGACCGTTCCCCCGCTTTTGGGAACCTTAAACTGGCTAAGACGAATTGAGTATTTTGTCCCGTTTGTGATGGGGCTTTTGTATTTTAAGCGCTACGGAGGGGAGGATTTGGAATTTTTCCTGAAAGTGATTATGGCGGTTATCCTGGTGGCCTTTATTTACGGGTTGGGCCAAAAATACCTTACCTGGCCGGTAATTATTACCCAGAACGAAGAATATGCTAAAGGAGTGGCCTTAAGGTGGATCCCGGGGAGTCATATCAATTCAACATTTGCCGGTCATTATGATCTGGCTACATTTTTGGTATTTTTCCTGCCGTTTGCAATTTCGCAGCTTTTTTTGTTAAAGGGTTTTTGGACCAAATTGGCTTTATCCGGCGTCGTTGGGGCCGGCTTGTGGCTTTTGGCCAACGCGGTTTCCAGGATTTCAATTGTCTCCTATCTTTTGGCCGCCGTGGTAACCTTGCTGCTTATTAAGAAATACAAGGCCATATTTATGGTTTTGTTGGTCAGTTTAATCTTCTTTATTTTATCCGGGACACTACTCTCCCGGTATAGACAGATTATCAGTGTTATTTTTGCTGCCGAGGAAAGCTCTTTTCCTCAGAGAATAAACCAGACCAATATCTCAAAACAAACGATTTCGGTATTTGAGGATCGGTCGATGTCGATCAGGCTTAACGTGGAATGGCCTAGAGCCCTGCGCGCATTTGCCAAAAACCCTGTTTTGGGAACCGGGTATACTTCAATTACCCTGGCCACCGACAACGATTTTTTGAGGTTATTGGGAGAAGTCGGGCTTTTGGGTTTTTTGGCCTTTACCTTTGTTTTAATAAATTTAGGAAGTTTGATCAGACGGATTTTGGCCAAATTAGGTAGTTTGCCGGCTGTTGAGCAGGGATTTATCGCAGCCTATACGGGTGGTCTTATGGGCGTATTATTAAATTCTTTGTTTATTGATATTTTTGAAGCCTCAAAGTTTGCGATTGTCTTTTGGTTAATTACCGGTATGTTCGTAGCGCTGGTCAGAAAGCACATTTATGCGGAAAATAATTGATCGAGTAAAAAAAATAAAATACCTAGAGTACATAATTTTGTCTTTTATTCTTGTTTTGGGCTTATTTGCGAGATTTTATAAAATTTCAAACCCTGTTGCCGATTGGCACTCGTGGCGTCAGGCAGATACGGCTTCGGTAACCCGGACTTTTTTTCAAAAAGGGTTTAGTTTTCTTTACCCGCGGTACCACGACATTTCCAGCATCCAGACCGGCTATTTCAATCCCGAGGGTTATCGTTTCGTGGAACTGCCCCTTTTTAACGCTCTTCACCTTTTTTTCTATAAAATTTATCCGAAGTTTACTTTAGAGGTTTGGGGAAGGTTAGTTTCTGTCTTCTCGGCCTTAATTTCCGCCTTTTTTATTTTTCTGATCGGCCGGAGATTTTTGGGTAAGAGGGGGGGGTTATTGGCCGCCTTTTTCTTTTGTTTAATTCCTTATAACATCTATTTTACCCGTGTGATTCTGCCCGAGCCTCTGGGGCAGACTTTTGCTCTTATCTCCCTCTGGCTGTTTATGAGATTTATCGATAAAGAAAACAGTTTTTGGCTTTATTTTTCCGGCTTGATGTTAACCCTGGGTTTGCTCATCAAGCCGTTTTTATTGTTTTATGTTGTTCCGATGGGTTATTTGGCAATTGAGAAATACGGATTTAACGGTATTTCTAAAAACCCCAAAAATCTAATCAGGTTTTTGGTTTTTGCCGACATCGTTCTGGTACCGCTTCTTATCTGGCGGAGCTGGATCGGGGAGCATCCGGAAGGAATTCCGTTTTTTACCTGGGCTTTTAACGGTGACAGGATCCGTTTTAAGCCGTCTTTCTGGCGCTGGATATTCGGAGAAAGATTGGGAAGATTAATTTTAGGGGTTTGGGGGCTGGTTCCTTTCAGTATCGGCGTTTTGACCAAGAGAAAGAATTATTTTACTTTAAGTTTTATGGCCGGAGCCCTGGTTTATGTTTTTACCGTGGCTACGGCTTCGGTCAGGCATGATTATTACCAAATATTTTTAATTCCTCCGATTTGCCTGCTTTTGGCCGAAGGGATCTTATGGATTTGGTACCAGAAAGTCTTTATTAAATGGCTGGCCCGCTCGATCGCGATTTTTGCGGTTTTGCTGATGCTTATTGTGGGTTGGGATCAAGTCAAGGAGTATTACAAGATTAACCACCCGGAAATTATTGCGGCCGGACAGGCTGTTGATCAAATGGTTCCCAAAGATGCTTTGGTAATTGCTCCTTATAACGGCGACACCGCATTTTTGTACCAGACTAAACGTTGGGGCTGGCCGGCAGTGGATGATTCGATTGAGAACATTATTCAAAAAGGAGCAAGCTATTACGTGTCAGTTGATCTGGGAAGTCCGGATACGAAATACGTAACGGCGAAATACCGAACATTGGTAAAAACGGATCAATACATTATTGTTAATCTGACCCAAAAACTATGAAGGTTTTGATGCTCACGCCCTATCTGCCATACCCTTTAATGTCCGGAGGGCAAACCAGATCCTTTAATTTAATTAAAAACCTTTCCCAAAAGCACGAAATCACACTTTTTTCTTTGATCAAAAATGATGATGAGAAAAAATTTATTCCTTTTCTTTCCAAATACTGCCGAAAAGTCAGTGTGTTTAAACGTTCGCGCTCGCCGTGGACTTTCAGAAACATTCTCCTGACCGGTTTTGGCCCCTACCCGTTTCTGGTTATCAGAAATTTAGCCCAGGAAGAAAAAGAGGCAGTTAAGCAAGAGCTTAACAAAGAAAAATACGATTTAATTCATGCCGAGACTTTTTATGTCATGCCCCATCTTCCCAAGACCGAGATACCGATCTTGTTGGTTGAGCAAACGATCGAATATTTGGTTTATAAACACTTTGTTGAGAAGCAGTCGCCTTCATTTTTGCGGCCGATTTTGGCTTTAGATATTCTTAAACTTAAGTTTTGGGAAACCTATTTTTGGAAACACGCCAGGAAAGTCGTGGTGATGAGTGAATCGGATAGAGGTCAGATGAGAAAACTCGTCCCCGGGCTGGCCATAGATATTGTTCCTAACGGTATAGACGTTGGTTATTTTGCGGCCAAGAAAAGGAACGGGCCTCCGGGTAAAAAGGTTTTATATGTCGGCAACTTTAACTGGCTGCAAAATACCGAGGCGGTGAAAGTTTTGATGAAGGATGTCTGGCCAAGAATTAAAAAAAGTGTTTCGGATTCCAAATTGTGGATTGTGGGAACGCACATGAATGCCGGAATTAAAAGTTTGCAATCGGACGATATTGAAATTTCAGAGGGTTTGGAAGATATCCGCGAGGCCTATAAAGGGGCATCGGTCTTGGTTGCTCCGATTAAAGGCCCGGGGGGGACGCGTTTAAAGATTTTGGAAGCAATGGCTTCGGGATTGCCTGTGGTTACCACTTCGGTCGGAGCCGAAGGATTGGGTGTTAGGGAAGGTGAGGAGGCTCTTATCAATGATAATTTTGGAGATTTGGCCCAAAGTGCGATAGAAGTTCTTCAGAATAAATATTTGGCGGAAAAATTGGGAACTTTTGGTAAGAAGTTCGTTGAGCTAAACTATACCTGGGATAAAAGTGCCAGGAAGTTAAATGATATTTATGAGGAGGTGGTTTGTGATAAATAAACCGGAGCTTTCAATCATTATTCTTAATTACAATACCAATAAGCTTTTGCAAGACTGCTTGAATTCTCTGGAAAAGTGTAAAAAAGAAATTTCTTTTGAAGTCATTGTTTCGGATAACGCTTCTTCTGATGGCAGCGCCGAAATGGTTAGACAAAAGTTTCCCGGAGTAACTTTACTGGAAGGTTCTAATGAAGGTTTTTCAAAGGGAAATAATCGGGCCAGGAAGTTTATTCAGGGCCAAATGGTTTTGTTTTTAAATCCCGACACCAAGGTAAATAAAGGGACTTTATCGGCTACTGCGGCTTACCTCAAAGCCCATAAAGATGTCGGTGCTTTAAGTTGTAAATTGGTTTTGCCTTCGGGAGAAATAGATAAAGATGCCAGAAGGAGATTTCCAACCCCCTGGATTGCCCTTAAGAGGTTATTTTTTGGGAACGGCCGGCAATATTGGTATGAAGATGTGAAGCCGAATAAAATTCAGGAAGTTGATGCCATTCAAGGGGCTTTCTTCCTAACCCGGAAGAAGGTTTTGGATAAAGTGGGATGGTTTAGCGAGGAATATTTCTTTAATGGTGAAGATCTGGATCTTTGTTGGAAGATTAAAAAACAGGATTTAAAAATAATCTATTATCCCAATGTTTTTATCTATCATCTGAAAGGCGCTTCAACCGGAAAAAGTAAGTTTTGGAAGCCCAAAATTGCGCCGTCGCATAAACTGAGAGTCAAAATGTCTGCGGTTGAAGCAATGGAGATATTTTATCGAAAGAATCTTTGGCCCAATTATCCGCTAATTGTTAACTGGCTAGTTATAGCCGGAATTAAGACTTTTAAATTATTTAGATGGTTTAAATTTAAATTTTTCTCCAGATGAGAATAGTCATTGACGCCAGATTTTACGGTCTTGAGAACGCGGGCCTGGGCAGATATACGGTTAATCTGATTGATCAGCTCCAAAAAATAGATTCCCAAAACGAGTTTTTCGTTTTGCTTCGAAAGAAGTACTTTGACCGGTTGAACTGGCCGAAAAACTGGACGCCGGTTTTAGCAGAAATTCCGCACTATGGCTTAAGCGAACAGATTAAACTTCCCCGAATCATCAAGTCGCTTAAACCCGACCTCGTTCATTTTCTGCATTTTAATGTGCCTGTTTTTTATCGTGGAAAGTTTATTGTTACCATTCATGATTTACTGATGCATAAACAAAAGGGAAAAGAAGCAACGACCCTTACCCCATCGAGGTACTTTTTCAAAAGACTCGGTTATAAATTTGTTTTTGGACTGGCGGTTAGGCGTGCGGTTCGGGTGATAGTGCCCAGCCAGACGGTCAAAGACGAAGTTGCCTATTATTACAAATTAGATCCCGACAAAATTATTGTCACGTATGAAGGAATTTAAATTTTATTTTATTTACGTCGGTAATGCCTATCCTCACAAGAATTTGGAAATGCTAATTAAGGTTATGGTTTTATTGAATAAAGAAGTCAAAGAAGATGTAGGTTTGGCTATTGTTTCTTCAAGAGGTGTTTTTACTAAGCGTTTAGAGGCCGTAGTCTGTAGACTGTCAGCCGACAGCTATATCCGGCTTTTAGGGTTTGTGCCGGATGAGGATTTAACAAAGCTCTACCGCGCCTCTGTGGCTTTTGTTTTTCCGTCTTTCTCTGAAGGCTTTGGTCTGCCGGGCTTAGAGGCGATGAGGGCCGGCACTCTGGTTTTAACCTCTGATATTCCGGTTTTTAAAGAAATCTACAAAGAAAATGCTATTTATTTTAATCCCTTTGATATTGTGGCCATCAAGGAAGCGATGAGAACTGTTTTGGGGATGGATACGGCCTGTCGAGCCAAATTAATTGCCAAATCCCAGGTTTTTATCAAGCGCTATTCTTGGCGTAAAATGGCTCAAGAAACTTTAAAGGTATATGAAGATAGCGTTGGTATATGACCGGGTGAATAAGTGGGGAGGGGCAGAGCGAGTCTTACTCGTTTTGCATGAGATGTTTCCCGAGGCGCCGCTTTATACTTCCGTCTATAATCCCAAAACAGCTCCTTGGGCTAAAGTTTTTTCCCAAATTTATACCTCTTTTTTACAGAAATTTCCTTTTGCCAAAAGCAATCATGAATTTTATGCTCCTTTAATGCCTCTGGCTTTTGAGAGCTTTGATTTTGGTGGCTATGATTTGGTAATTTCGGTGACCTCCGAAGCGGCCAAGGGGATAATTACCAAGCCGGAGACCAAACATCTCTGTTACTGCCTGACCCCGACCCGCTATCTCTGGAGCGGCTACGAAGAATATTTTAAAAGCAGGTTTTTAAAAATTGTTTCCCAAAAGGTAGTGGCCTTTTTGCGGGATTGGGATAAAGTGGCGGCGCAGCGGCCGGATAGGATCATATCCATCTCGAGCGCAGTCGAGAGACGAGTCAAGAAATACTACGGCAGGGATTCGGAAATTGTCTTTCCGCCGGTTGAAATTCCCGAGGTGGCAATAGTAAACCACCCCCGAGGTGGGTATTTTTTGATAGTTTCGAGATTGGTGGGTTATAAGAAGGTTGATCTGGCGGTTCGGGCTTTTAATAAATTGAAGTTGCCTTTGGTGGTTGTAGGAACAGGAAGCCAGGCTAAAAGCTTAAAGCAAAAAGCCAAAAGCAATATTAAATTTGTCGGGCAGCTGTCGGATGAAGAACTAGTTAAATACTACCAAGGGGCCAAAGCCCTGATTATGCCCCAAGAAGAAGATTTCGGTTTGGTGGCTCTCGAGGCCCAGAGTTTTGGGGTGCCGGTAATTGCGTATAGGAAGGGGGGAGCGGCGGATACCGTAGTTGAGGCTAAAACAGGTATTTTTTTTGACAAGCAAACTCCCGAAAGTTTGATCAGGGCAATAAGAAAATTTGACAAATGGCATCCCAATAAGGAAGAATTAATAACCCATGCCGCAAGATTTTCAAAGGAAATTTTCAAAAGAAGGTTTTTGAAAGTGATTAAAAATTTATGAAAATAGTTATTTTCTGCGGCGGATATGGCACGAGGATGTGGCCGGTAAGCCGTAAATCCAGCCCCAAACAATTCGCCAAAATAATCAAAGGAAAATCTTTTTTTCAGCTGACGGTTGAGAGGTTTAGAAAGGTCTACGCCGACAAGGACATTTTTGTTTCCACCGAAGAGAAGTACTTGCATTTTGTTCATGAACAGGCGCCGGGGGTTCCCCGCGAAAATATCATTGCCGAACCGGAAAGGAAAGACAACCTGGCTGCGGTGGGGTTGGTAACTGCTATTATCGAAAAAAGATTCCCGGGTGAGGTGATGCTGATTTCCTGGTCGGACCATTTTATCAGCAAAGAGAGCTTATTTTTGAAAGCGGTTCAGGTTGCCGGCGAATATGCCGCCCAAACCAGGCTGATTGTTTCCGTTGATGAAAAACCGACCTATCCGAGTGTTCATAACGGTTGGGTGGAATTGGGAAAGACGTTGGTAGAAAGAGGCGAATTTAATATTGTCGGCATTACCAGACACGTTGAGAAGCCGGACGAGAAGACAGCCAAAGAGATGTTTAGCTCCGGGAAATGGTTGATTAATACCGGCTACCGTGCTTGGAAGTCGGAGGTGATGCTTGCCTATTTCCAAGAGTATGTTCCCCAGATGTATCAGGGTTTAGTCAAGATTATGGAAGCTGACGGCAAAGCCGACGCCCGAGAAGTTTTGGAGCGGGAATATCATCAGTTTGAAAAAGAATCGGTCGAATATGCCATTTTTGAGAAATTACCCAAAGACAAAAGAGCGGTTATTCCGGTTGAGGTTGGCTGGGAGGATGCGGGTACCTGGGAGCTTTTTTACAAAGCCCTGATTACTCCCCAAACCAAAACAATTATTGAAGGCGGGGTTCAAACCGAACTTCTTAATTCGGAAAGAAACCTGATCATCGGCTCCAAGAATAAAGTTATCGCTGTAGTGGGTCTTTCGGATATCGTGGTGATCGATACCAAAGACGGGCTTTTGGTTTGCAGCCTGAAAGATACGAATCTGGTGAAAGAAGTTTTCAAGAAACTGGAAGCAACAAAGAAGAAGTTTGTTGAATAAGATGCTTTAGTGTAAAATCCTGCCCTATATGTACGAGATAGTTAAAAGAATAATAGATATCTTCGGCTCGGTCTTTCTGGCAATTGTCTTTTCCCCGGTTCTTTTGATTACCGCTATTTTAATCAGGTTAACCTCTGCCGGCCCTATTTTGGTGGAAAAAACCAACCGGCATATGAAAAGGATGGGCAAGGGGGGTAAAATCTTCAGGCTTTATAAGTTTAGGTCAATGGTGGTTAAGGCGGATGTTTTGGAAAAGGTCAAGCCGGAATACCGAGAAGCCTATCTTGAAAAGCACTCTGGCGGAAGTTATAAGCCTAAAAATGACCCGCGGATAACTGCTGTCGGCAAATTTATCAGAAAACATTCAATTGACGAAATGCCCCAGCTTTTAAATGTTTTTAGAGGGGATATGAGTATTGTCGGACCTCGGCCTTATTTGCCGGAAGAGCTTGAGGAGCAGCAAAGGAAGTTCTCCGGTACAGGAAAATATGTGACCCAGATGCTTTCGGTTAAACCCGGCATTACCGGTTTCTGGCAGGTTTCGGGTAGAAGCGAGGTTAACTTTGACAAAAGAGTCAAGATGGATGCTTTCTATGCTCAAAAGAAATCACTAATCTTTGATTTTTTGATAATGCTCAAAACCCCTTGGATGATGCTTTCGGGAAAGGGTGCCGTATAGTATGATGAATTAATATGCCCGAAGACCCGGTTATTCCCCAGATAAAAGTTGAGAATCGTCCCGTCGCCGCGCCGCCGCCGGTTGCGCCCGTTGTCGTGGCCAGGAAACCCAGAAAGGCTTTATGGATAACTTTAGGGATTTTTGCGGTTTTGTTTATTTACTCTCTGATTTCGGGACTAATCGTCTACAAAAAAGCGCTGGTTTTGAAGAATTCGGTTTTAGTGCTTAAGGCCGCAGCGGAATCCAAAGACCTGCCCAAGATCAAAGAAGGGTTGGCTCGGACCCAAGCCTCGCTTAAGTCTTTGAAGTCCGGCTATAGCCTTATTGCCTGGGGCCGAATAGTGCCTTTTTTGGGGGGATATGTGGCTGACGGGAAACATGTCCTCAACGCCGGCACCTACAGCTTGGAAACTGTGGATATTCTCTTAACCACAATTGAGCCTTATGCCGATCTTTTGGGCCTTGCCGACGGCAAACCGGAGGCAGCTAAAGACGGAGAAAAAACCGCCAAAGATCGAATCGATTTTATTGTTAAATCAATTCCGGATTTAATTCCCAATATAGATCAGATTGCGGGTAAGGTTTCTTTGATCGAAAAAGAGCTTAAAGAAATTAACCCCGACAGCTATCCGGTCAGGATCGGCAAAAACGAAGTCAGGGCCAAGATCAAAATCGACCTGGAGATGTTTGGCAATGCCGCCGGTTTTATCATCAACGGCAAACCGCTTTTGGAAACAGCTCCTTATCTTTTGGGAATCGAAGAGTCCCGGACTTACTTGGTTTTGTTTCAAAACGACAAGGAACTGCGGCCCACCGGCGGCTTTTTAACCGCCTACTCGATTATGACGGTTGATAAGGGTAAGTTTTCCCCGGTTGCCTCCAGTGATATGTATAATTTAGATGCCAAATACAAACCCACTCTGTCGGTACCGGATCCGATTGTCAAATACCTGAAAGGTCCCTATGTTCTTTCTCAAAAATTAAGATTAAGGGATATCAACTGGTCGCCGGATTTTAGCCAGAGCATGAAGATTTTTACGGATGAGGCAGCCAAAGTCGGGATAACCGAGATAGATGGAGTAATCTCGGTTGATACCCAGGTTTTGGTTTATCTTTTGGACGCTATCGGGAAAATCGGGGTGCCCGGGTTTGGCAATTTCTCTACCGAGATAGAGCCGAAATGCAACTGTGCCAATGTCATTTACGAACTGGAAAGTTTTGCCGATATTGAAGGGCCGGTGGTTTGGGACCCGGCCGGAACCGGAAAAATAATCTATGCACCTCCTAACTACGACAACCGCAAGGAAATTATTGGCCCCTTGATGAATTCGATTTTAGCCAACGCCATGGGTCAACCCAAAGATAAATTGCCTAAATTATTTGAAGCCGGATTTAAATCCTTAATTGAAAAACATATTCTTTTTTACCTTTTTGATGCCAAAACCCAAGAGGCAGTTGAAGCCTTCGGGATTGCAGGGACAATTAAGGAAACTCCAGCCGGGGTAGATTATTTGCATATCAACGATGCCAATTTGGGCGGCCGGAAATCCAATCTCTACGTGACCCAGTCGGTGGAGCAGGAGTATGCGGTAGCTAAAGACGGCTATTTGGAAAAAACGATAAACATTTCCTATTCAAATCCGGAAAAACATGACGGCTGGTTAAATTCGGTTTTACCCGATTGGGTCAGAATTTATGTACCCAAAGGCAGCACTTTGGTTTCTTTCGACGGGGTAGAGGATAAAGCCGAGCCTTATGAGGAATTCGGCAAAACCGTTTTTGCCGGCTTTTTCCGGTTAAGGCCGGAAGGAATTGCCAAAGTAACCGTTAAGTATAAACTGCCGTTTAAATCGTCAAATGACTTAAAATTATTGATCCAGAAACAGCCAGGTACGGATGCGCCTTTGTATCAGATAAAAGTTGGTAAAACATCCGAAGAGTTTTACCTCAAAACCGACAAAGAAATACCGATCAGGATATGATCCCGCGTTCTTTTTCCGACGAAGGTATAGTCTTGGCCCGTCGGAACTATGGTGAAGCTGACCGGATTCTTTCTATTTATACCAAAGAGCACGGTCGGATTTCGGTTATTGCCAAAGGCGTCAGGAAACCGGTTAGCCGTAAAAGAGGCCATATCGAAGTTTTTTCCCAGATTAAGTTTCAGGCCGTCAACGGCAAGGGATTGGATTTATTAACCGAAGCCGAAACTGTCGAAAACTTTGCCGAAGTAAGAAAAACCCTTCCCAAAAGCTCTTTGGCCTACTTTTTTATGGAAGTGGTCGGCCGGACCACCCGGGAAGGCGAACCCCATCCGGAATTGTTTGATCTGGTTATCAGGTATCTTGATGATTTAAAGTTTGCTACTAAACTCAAACAGCTAAGAACTAACTTCGTCTGCGAAGAACTGGAAACTTTAGGCTTCTGGCCGAGAGGCAAACCCCTGGATAACCCCGACGCCAAGTTAGAAGAAGTCACCGAGCGCAATTTCTCCTCTTTACGGGTCGGGAAAAGAGTACTTGAGTAGGATGTTATAATCCGCTTATGAATCCGGAAAGAGAATATAGAATTTACGCCCCTGCGGACAATGCCGGCAAAGAATGATCGAACATGCCGACAACGCCCTGATTTTAATGGTTAATCCACACGGTGAAATCGCCGAAATAACCTCGCTTAAATTAATGCTTCCGAAAGCTTTTACGCCGTCGAATCTGGGAATGTAATATTTTCTTCCCAATCGGTAAAGTCGGCTTGCCTCGGGAAAAAGTGATCCTTGGCAAAATTCAGAGTAGGATAGAGACAATTTCATGAAGGCAATCTTTTTAATCTCGCTTCTTGCCTCATTTATATTCTTGTCCTTTTCAATAGGAACAAGTCCTACCTCGGTAAAAATACCCGAACCTGCCACCCCCATTCCAAGTTCAGAATCCGAGCAACTTGGGATATCGACAGAAAGTCCGACGGTAGCCCAACCCCAAAAATTCAAGATTGTAAATGTTGTTGACGGCGACACGGTAAAGCTGGAAAGTGGGGAAACCGTTCGCTTAATCGGAATTGATGCGCCGGAGACGAAGGGGGATTGCTATGCAACCGAAGCAACCAAAAAGTTAGAAGAGCTCACTTTAAATAAAGAAATCGAGCTTGAAAAAGATGTTTCCCAAACAGACAGATACCAGAGATTATTAAGGTACATCCGAATCGGGGATAGTTTTATAACAGCATTCAAGAACACTCCGCAGTTTACTGCGGAGATGAATTGAACGCTGACAATGCGGTAGCAGTGCCAAGCTTCGCTTATATGTCATCCTTGTTTGGAGGGATACCCCGCTCTTTAGAGCGGGGAGGATGTCATCAATAATGGTAGAATAAAGGATACGATTATTGACCAGATATCGGAAATTGTCAATTTCCCTGATCCGTTTTGGCTTGAACATGGGGAGCAAATTCGGACCATCAGAGAAGTTTTGGAAACTCCTAAAACTAGAGTTGGCGAGGAGATATTGAAAAGTGTTTTCGACCAGCCGGTTTTTATGGTTTACAACCGTCTTCACCCGATTTTTTCCTCATTAGTAACTTTGGCAGAATATGACGAAATCGGTAAAGCCGAAGGAAAAAGCTATTTTTCCGAACCCTTAAACCAAAGAATAATTTTAAAAGCCATGAAACTTTTGATTGAAGATAAAATTAAGCTCCCTTATTCTGAAGAAGAAAAAAAGAAATATGAAGATTATCGTGAGTTTTTTGAAGGGGTTACTTTGAGATCAGGCCAACTTGATGAACAAATTCAGACAGGCCAAAGACCCCCCAATTTTGTTAACTCCTTAGCAATAATTATTAGCCAGGAAACAACTAAGTTAAAAGGGGTGGAGAATTTTGGTATAAATATGGAGGGAGCCAGAAAGAAAATTGCGGATTATTTACCACAATTGGCGCAAATTGATGATGGGGGAATACTTTCTGAGATTAAAGCCCGATTGGAAAGGCCTTTAATTGGCCAACCTCAAGATAAATAAATTATGACATTAAAAGCTTACTTTAAACGACTTCTTTTCCCTATTTACCTCTTCCCCATCAAACTTCTTATCTACTCTACTTATTACTTTCTGAAATTTCTGATTAAATTACTTTTTGCATTGGTCGGGTTAATTATTGATTGTATTATTTTCCCCTTTAAATCCCTCAAAAATTTCTTAAAATCTCTTGTCTATTTGATTGTTGCCATATATCTTTTTTTCTCGCTTCTTGTCATTGGGGATTATGTTAAAAGACAATACGGATCATTTAATAAAATATTCTGCGGCTACGGAATTAACGACAAGCTTAAAAAATCCGTTGTCAGGATTGTGGGGGAAAATATGGAAGGATCAGGGTTTTTCATAAGCGAAAATCAGGTTTTGACCAATTTCCATGTCATTGCCGATGAACCCAGTCCAAAAATAATATTTCCCGACGGAAAATTTATAACTCCTAGTAGAATTATCGGTGATGCGGATGCCGATCTGGCCCTGCTTTTTGTCGATGATAAATACCCCGATTTGGTCTATCCCCTGCCCGAGAGGTTAGGCTTTACCGACAATGAACCTTTGCTTTCTGCAGGATATGCACTCGGAACGGATATTAAAGGGAATGCAACCATATTAAAGGGAAATTATATCGATTACAGAACCTCAAAGCATTATTCCGTAGGCTATATCCAAACTAACATAAGCTTGGTTGCGGGAATGAGCGGAGGGCCATTGGTTGACCAGTGTGGAAGCCTTGTAGGAGTAAATACGATGGGTTTGGCGGGACTGTCGCTATTTATTGGTGCGCAGGACGTTTCAACCTTGATTCCCAATTTTACCGATCAAAAAGTCGCAAAAATAGAAGTTGATCCGTCTTCCTCCCCGGAAGAAGCGGTCCGAGCCTTTTATACCTACCTTAAAGCCAGAAGAATGAAAGACGGATTTGATCTTTTAAGCAAGAAATATCTGGAAAAGACCAATTTTGAAGAATGGACGGCAAGATTTACCAATATTCTGGATGTGGGTATTTACAAATCCGAAAGATATGAAAAAACCCGGGATACTGCATTTGTTAAGTTTTCTACCAAAAATTGGGTGGACGGAGAAATTGAAATACATTATTACGAGGGTACTTGGAAAACGGTTAAGGAGGGTGGTGTATATAAAATGCTTCAGAGTAAGATTAAGGAAGTATTTGAGCCGGGGTGGGATTGGTTCTACGAATAAATTGCAAAATGGCCTTGTTGGTGGTATATTATGGGTTTAATGAGCCAGGTTGAATGCGCGAATTTAAAAAGAGCCGAGCAGATAGCCAGAGAAAAGGGGCTGTTGGCGCGGGGTAAAAGTCTGAATTGTTCTTACGGTAATGCCTGCGACGGATTAAAATGCCCTCTTGTGTCAGAACCGCAAACAAGGACCATATGGATTCCTCAGACTGGAAAAGTTGAGCTTCCAAAACCAATTGACACTTTTTACGCTAAGCTTGAGGCGCACGAAGAACTTAAAGAATCTAGAACCCATTAACGGTTTCGCTTCGGGCCGCGGTGTAATATAATGGGTTAATGTATAAACTTTCGCCTTCGGATTTTAAGTATCTTTACGAAGACTGCAAGCATTGCTACTGGCAAAAAGCGAGGGGAATTATCAAGGAATTGCCGTCAATCGGGATGCCGGGGGTCTTTAGCCGGATGAATGCCCTTTTGCAAAATGCGATTGTCGGCATGGATTTAAGGGAGATAAATTCAGCCCTGCCGGCCGGCAAGATTGAAGTTAAAGAGGGTTTTTTAAAATCAAAGCCCATTCCGCCGGATAACCTCTGCTACATCGGCGGGCGGTTTGATATTGCTTCCAAACTCGACGACGGGACTTATTCGGTGATTGATTTTAAGATCACCGACCCCAATGGAGACAAAATCCAGAAGTTTTTTACCCAGCTCCACGCCTATAAGTTTGCCCTGGAGAATCCGGCTTTCGGGGAACCGAAAAAGGTGAGCAAGATGGGAGTGGTGGCAATTAACCCCGAAGAAATTACTTTTCCGGGTGATATCGTGATATTTAAGGCCAAACCCCAATGGTTTGAAATTGCCGAAGATATGGACCGGTTTTTTGCTTTTATTTCCGAAGTGGCCAGACTCTTAAAAGGGCCAGTCCCTGACGAAAATCCCGATAAATGCAAGTGGTGTTATTACCGAATCTGCACCCGAAAGCCGAGAAATGAAGAGCAGGAAGAAATCCCCTTCTAAATGGTCGGGGGAGGTGACCAGGCATTCATTCGCCCTTGATTTGGAGGAAGGGGTTTTTACCTGGGATAATCCGGAAAAGATCGCCCAAAGCCTGAAGCGTTCGGCCGAAGAAAGCTTTCGGAAAAAAGCCAAAACCCCGTATCAATCGGCCATGAGCATGCTGAATTTCTACATCAATCGGGCCGGCAGGAATCTAAAACCGGAAAGAAAAAGGGTTTTGGAGAAAGCCAAGACAGAATTGAAGAAACTTTTTGGGAGAAATTAATGCTAAAATACTCCTGATGGACAAAGATGTTCTTCTTTCTGTTTCCGGCTTAAAAGTAAAGTTTGACCACCATCTCATCTTGGATGATATTTCTTTTGAGGTTGAAAAGAACGAGACTTTGGCGATTATCGGCCCTAACGGCGCCGGCAAAACGGTTTTGTTTAAAGCCCTGTTGGGCCTGATTCCTTTTGCGGGAGAGGTCAAATGGCAATCGGGTTTGAAAATCGGCTACGTGCCCCAAAAACTGGCCCTGCCCCGGGATTTGCCCCTGACAACTTTGGAGTTTTTGCGCTTGAAGGAAAATAATTTGGCTAAAATATATAAAATTCTGGAGCAGGTGGGCTTTCAGAAAAATAAGCCTCACGAAGGCCATCTTAAAAAGCATGTTCTGGAAACCAAGGTCAGTGTTTTATCCGGCGGAGAGGCGCAGCGGATTTTGATTGCCTTTGCCCTTTTGGAAGACCCCGATGTTTTGCTTTTTGACGAGCCAACCGCCGGGGTGGACATCTCGGCGGAGGAGACAATTTATAGTCTTTTGCATAAACTTCGGCAGAAGCAAAGCCTGACCATGCTGCTTATTTCTCACGAGCCGGAAATTGTTAAAAAATACGCGGATAAAGTTTTGGATTTGGGTAAACAACAGAAATGAATAACTTATTATTTTTGATTTTGGTCGGAATTGCGGTGGCTGCTGCGGCGGGCTATCTGGGTTCTTTTATGGTTGTTAAAAGAATGTCTTTGGTCGGGGATGCTTTAACTCATGTGGCTTTGCCCGGCATGGCTGTGGCTTTGACTTTCGGCTTTTCGCCGATTTTGGGGGCCTTTGCGGCTTTGGCTCTGGCAATTTTCGGCGTCTGGTATTTGCAGGAGCACTCCGAAATTTACCCCGAAGCTCTCATCGGAGTTGTCTTTACCGCCAGTTTGGCTTTGGGAGTTTTGATTACACCTGAAGCGGAGCTTTTGGAGGCGTTATTCGGCGATATTGAAAAAATCACACCTATTGAGGGCCTTTTGGCAATAATCATTTCCTTTTTGATAATCCTGATTACCCGGAAAATTTCTAAAAAAATGATTTTAGGGGTCATTTCCGAAGAACTGGCTAAATCCGCAGGGATTGCCATTTCGAAACTTAATTTGGTCTATCTTTTATTGGTCGGAGTGGTGGTGGCTTTGGGGGTGAAGTTTGTGGGGACGCTTTTGATGGGGGCTTTGGTGATTGTGCCGGCCGTCGCTGCCAAAAACATCAGCCGCAGTTTTAAGAATTATTCCCTTTTTTCGGCTTTAATCGGCATTTTGTCGGCTGTTATCGGAGTTAGCCTGGCTTACCTTTTTCAATTTCCGGCCGGACCGGTGATAGTTTTAACCAGCGCGGCTATCTTTGTGCTTACCTTTTTCTTGAGGAAGGGAGAGAGTGTGTGCTAGTATAATCTAATTATGGATGTTAATAAGCGGAGCTTGTCACCTACGGTGATGGAAAAAATTTCTTCTTTAGCCAAAAGGCGGGGATTTATTTACCCGGACAGTGAGATTTACGGCGGTTATCAGGGCTTTTGGGATTATGGACCTTTAGGGGTGGAGCTTAAAAACAATATTAAACGCCAGTGGTGGAAATCCATGGTTTATAACCGGGAAGATATTGTAGGAATGGATACCTCAATTATTATGAATCCGGTTGTTTGGGAAAAATCAGGACATCTTAAAGCATTCACCGACCCGATGGTTGAGTGCAGGGAGTGCCACAAAAGATTCAAAGAGGAAGATAAGAAATCACACGAGCATGATGATTGGACCGAGCCAAAAATTTTCAACCTGCTGACAGAGGTGCTTCTGGGAACCACCGAACCCAAAGAAAAAGCCTACCTTCGGGGAGAGATTACCCAAGGAGTTTTTACCAATTTCGAAAATGTGGTTGCCTCCTCACGGGTGAAAATTCCTTTCGGGATTGCCCAGATCGGCAAAGCCTTCCGAAACGAGATTACCCCGGGGAATTTTACCTTCAGAAGCAGGGAGTTTGAACAGATGGAACTTGAGTATTTTGTAAAACCGGATGAGGCGGAAAGCAAAAAGATTTTTGAAAATTGGAAAGAACAAAGAATTAACTGGTACGAATCTTTGGGTATGACGGCAAAGAAATTAAGATTTCAGGATCACAAGGATAAAGAAAAGGCACATTATGCCAAATATGCCACTGATATTCAGTACGAAGCTCCGTTTGGTTGGAGCGAATTTGAAGGGATTCACCATCGGGGCGATTTTGATTTAAAAAATCACGGCCTTTCTTACCTCGATCAGGAAACCCAAGAGAAATATATTCCCTGGGTGATTGAGACTTCAGGCGGAGTTGACCGGGCCACTCTTTTTTTCTTAATTGATGCTTACTATGAGGATGGTGAAAGAGTGATTTTAAAACTTCACCCTAAATTAGCACCTATTAAAGTGGCAGTATTTCCGCTTCTTTCTAATAAGCCCGATTTGGTTAAAAAAGCAAAATGGCTCTTCGGCAAGCTTAAGATCGCGATCCCTCCGGTTGCTTGGGATGACCGGGGCAATATCGGCAAGCGCTATTTTAGTCAGGATGAAATTGGCACGCCCTGGTGTGTAACTGTCGATTTCCAGACTCTGGAGGATGAGACGGTGACTATTCGCGATCGTGATACCGCGAAGCAGGAGAGGGTGGGGATTGATAAACTTAACGAGTGGTTTAGTGCTAAATTGAATGATCCCACCTCTGAATGATCCCACCTCGGGAGTGGGATTTATTCTAAAGTAAGATGTTTAATGTTTTCTAATTCTTTTTGATAATCTGCATTATCCAAAACAAATTTTTTATAACTTTCTTTATTTTTAAAATTGCCGATTATATTTTTCTTGGAACATAGATTAAATAAAACTTTATCCAAATATTCGGAAAGAGAAGACCACTCATATTTTTGTAAAGCATTTAAATCCTTAACAATAGCGGAAGAGTATGGGTTTAAATGAATATATCTTGAGACGTGTAGTAATTGCTCTTCGCTGTCGATTTTAACCGCCTTAAATTGACCTTGAAAGAGATGTCCAATTCTTTCATTTTTGACGTTAAAATATCTCGCATAGCTGTTTTGGAGATTCCCTAATAATTTTGATATTCCGTTTTCAGAATTTTGTTTCAGCAGTAAATGAAAATGATTAGGCATAAGACAGTAAGACAGAATATCGGTGTGTGTTTTTTCATTATCGAGCCTATTCCAAATTTCTTTTCTTTGATCTACTGATAGTTTTATAAATTTTGAAAACTTAACCGGATATTCAAGGGAATTATAAAATCTTAATAGCGAAAGAAACCTGTTATATTCGTACTTGCTTTTAAAGATTAGTCTTTTATTTACGCCGCGATTGAAAACGTGGTAGTAATAGTTTTGAACAAGAGGAACAAATCGAGCGGGCATATTTAATTATTCGTGATATTTACCGAGGTGTCAATAGCAATCCACTCCCGAGGTGGGATGGTTGTTGACAAACTGGTTAAATACTTTGAAAATAAATTAAGGTGAGAAAGTTTTTACCGCTGATTCTTTTAGTTTTGGGAATCGGGGTTGTGATGGCGGTTTATTTTTTGGTCATCAGAAAGCCGACGAAAACCACGACTTCCGAGGAAACGAGTACTTTAGTTGAATTACCGCTGGTCCAAAGGCCGATTGCCTCATTGGTTCCTTCCGCCGACGGACACTATTTGAATCTTAAGATAGAGAAATTAAACCAAACTGCCGCTTCGGTTGAATATGAGCTTTTGTATAACCTGCCGGACGGACGCACTCAAGGGGTGCCGGGGATGATCCAGTTGGCCGGCCAGAAAGTGATTGAAAGAAGTCTCTTGTTAGGCAGCGAGTCGTCCGGCAAATTCAGGTATGATACCGGGGTTAAAGAGGGGACCTTGACCGTCAGATTCCGCAATGAGGCAGGAAAACTGGTCAATAAATATTCAACCAAGTTTGCCCTTTTATCAAATATCAAAGAGCTGACCTCAATTGACGAGAAGTTTACCTTTTCTCTGGCTAAGCTTAATTCCAAAGATTTCTTTGTGGTCATGGATACTTTCGGAGTGACCAATGAAGTCCCGGCGGCTTTAGTGGCCGGGCCGGTCGGGGTTTTTAGCTCCGCCAAGATCCCTCTGGCCGGTACGGTTAAGCTTGACGGGACAAACATTTATAAAGAGTCTGCTTCGGGTTGGGCCAAGCTGGAGGCGGGTAAGTCTTCAGATATCGGGGTCTTCATCGGCACCGAGTAGTACTTCAAAGAATTTTAGTGAAAAGTGTGAAGTGGTACTTGACATGGTCGTGAAAACATATCAAAATGGTTTGTAGTGGTAAAAAGTGGTGACTGCCCAATCACACTTTAATTATGTTGATCGGATCATATTTGGGCAATTTAAGTAGCGCCAGACGCGTCGCAGTACCTAAAAAATTTTTAAACGAGTTGGGAAATAAGCCGATTCTCGGAAAATGGTATGAGAATTGTCTGATTTTAGTGAGCCAGGAATTTTGGCAGCGGCTTTTAGTCAGACTCACGGGAGGCTTAAAAGTTATCGGTTTGGGAGTTAGGGATATTGAAAGGTTTATTTTGGGATCGGCTTTTGAAACCGAGCCGGATGCTCAGGGGAGAATTGTAATACCGCAGTTACTTGCCGAGTATGCCGGTTTAGAATCCGACCTGGTGTTTGTTGGTCTCGGGGATAGGGTTGAGATTTGGCCGAAAGAGGCTTGGGATAGAAAAGCGACAGAGCTGGCCGGAACAACGAAAGAGTATATCGAAGAATTGTCAAAGAATGAAGGAGGTTAGCTATCATGAGTCGGTTTTAGTTAAAGAAGTTTTAAGTGAAGTAGGCGCACCTTTAAATAAGACAAAAATAATCGATGCGACCTTGGGGACCGGCGGGCATAGTTTGGTTTTGCTTGAAGCCGGGGCCGAAGTTCTTGGGATTGAGGCGGACAAAGTGATGCTGGAAATTGCCAAAAAGAGGCTGGAAAAATTTCCCCAGCGGTGGGTTTACGGCAATTTTAGAAATATCGCGCAAATTGCCCGAGAAAACGGTTTTGAGAAAGTTGGTGCGGTTTTGTTTGATCTGGGTGCAACCAATTTACAGTTAACCGGCCCGGCCAGGGGTTTTTCTTTTACCAACCCCGAAGCAAAGCTGGATATGCGGTTTGATCCGGAAAGCCAGGGAGTGACAGGAGCGGATTTGCTTAACGGGTTAAGGAAAGATCAGCTGGAGGAGCTTTTTAGTCAAGTTCTTGACTTTTCCGCTGCCAGATGGGTGGCGAAGAAGGTTGTCGTAGAAAGAGCCGTAAAACCGGTCGTGACGGTTGGGGATTTTTTGGAAGTTTGCCGAAGCTTGAGGTCCAAACCAAGATTAAATCCTGCCACTTTGCCTTTTTTGGCTTTAAGAATGGCGGTAAATTGTGAGCTGGAGAATTTGGTTGAGGCTTTACCCGGGGCATTTGCCATTTTGGGGAAAAACGGAAAGCTTTTGGTAATTACTTTTCATTCGAAAGAGAGGGAAATAATCAGAAACTTTTCCAAGGGTTTTCGAGGTCCGATTAAGCCGTCCGAAGAGGAGATCAGGCAGAATCCGCGGAGCCGAAGCGCCAAACTTTTTGTCTTGAAGAAAGGATAAATGGTGAAAAAGTTTAAAAATTATCTGTTGATTTTTGTTTTAGCCGTTATCGCGGCAGCAAATATTTTTTATTTAATCGGAATTTCCGCCTACGGGGCGGAGATGAGCGAATTGGAAAACGAAGAAACCGCCATTTCCGGCCAGATCCAGAATTATAAAGAGCAGATTATGAACAAGAGTTCTTTGGTCGAGATCGGAAAAAAGGCCGAAGAGCTCGGTTTTGGCAAACCTCAAAACGTGATTTATGTGGCAGGCGAGAGCGCGGTTGTGGCCAAACTTCCCTAAATGCCGATAAGACTTAAAGTCGTCACGGTGTTTTTTGCGGGAGTATTTCTTCTTTTAGTGCTTAAGCTTTTTATCTGGCAAGTGGTTACCGGCGGCAATTTGGCCAAAGAAGCGAAAAACCAGTACCGCAGCGGCAAAGTTATCAGCGCGCCCCGGGGAAATATTTATGCTGCCGACGGCAGTATTTTGGCCGGCAGGAAAGAGGCTTGGCTTTTATACGCGTCAGTGCCGGATTTTAAAGAAGGGCCGCCCGAAATTGCCAAAAAGATTAGCCCGATTTTAGAGGCGGATTATGAAATACTTAAGGATACTTTAGCGGTTAAAGGAGCAGTCTGGATACCGGTGACGCATAAAATTTCCTCCGAGGTTAAAAACAATATTGAAGCTCTTGATATTGCCGGGCTTGGGTTCGAGCCTGAAGAAGATCGTGCTTATCCGGAAGCTTCAGCGGCAGCTCAGCTTTTGGGGTTTGTGGGCAAAAATGCCGAAGGCGAAGATACGGGTTATTTTGGCTTAGAAGGATACTATAACTTGCCTCTTTCGGGCAGGCGCGGCTATTCCTCGACCGATAAAGATGCCAAAGGCAACCCGATTTTATTAGGAGATTTTCAGGAAGTATCGGCTCTGGGCGGAGTTGATTTGATGACAAATATAGATAAGACCGTTCAGCTTATTTTGGAAAAAAGATTAAAAGAAGGCATTGAAAAATACGGGGCCAAAGGCGGCAGCTCCATGGTGGCCGATCCGACCACCGGTGCAATTTTAGCGATGGCCTCATACCCTTCCTTTGATCCGGCCCAATATCGGGAATATAACGACAGCTTGTTTAAAAATCCGGCTATTTCGGATACCTTTGAGCCAGGATCTGTTTTTAAGGTGGTGGTGATGTCAGCCGCGTTAGACGCGGGGGCGGTGGAGCCGGAAACAATCTGCGATATTTGTACC
>Ga0210031_1000410_pt1 | contig 24901 bp, 19 predicted proteins | sample CryGeyCG2014_080_FD_185455 | JGI IMG/M metagenome (GOLD analysis project Ga0210031, IMG submission 185455) | Groundwater microbial communities from aquifer - Crystal Geyser CG03_land_8/20/14_0.80 (SPAdes) (version 2) | ecosystem: Environmental > Aquatic > Deep subsurface > Groundwater | place... | reverse complement strand
CCTTGTTTCTCACTTCGTTCGAAATAAGAACCTTGCCTCCGGCAAGAACCTTGTTTCTCACTTCGTTCGAAATAAGAACCTTGCCTCCGGCAAGAACCTTGTTTCTCACTTCGTTCGAAATAACCGTTAATAAATACCAATTAAAATCGCGAATTCATACGAATTAAAAATATATTATTTACTAGTGACTATTCGTGATTGAGATTCGTGATAAATATTTGTGGTAAAGAAATCAGAAAAAACAACCGAATACACAGCAAAAGATATCTATGTATTAGAGGGTCTTGAGCCTGTGAGAAAAAGACCGGCAATGTATATTGGATCTACTGGCCTTGATGGTTTGCACCATTTAATCTGGGAGGTTGTTGATAATTCTTTGGACGAAGCCATGGGTGGACATTGTAATGAGATAGATGTATCTTTACTGTCCGATAACAGAGTTATGGTTAGAGACAACGGTCGTGGTATTCCGGTAGATAAGCATCCACAGACAAAAAAATCAGCCCTCGAAACTGTAATGACCACTTTGCATGCCGGAGCCAAATTTGGCGGAAAAGCGTATCAGGTAAGCGGCGGTTTGCACGGCGTTGGTGTTTCGGTTGTTTGTGCTTTGTCAAAATGGATGAAAACTGAAGTTTGTCGCGACGGTTTTAAGTATTTCCAAGAATACGCCAAAGGAAAACCAAAAACAGCTGTCAAAAAGCTCGGCGCTTGCCGGCAAAGAGGAACTATTGTTACATTCGAGCCTGATGCAGATATTTTCAAAGAGATTAAATTTGATTTAAAGAAAGTTTTTGATCATCTCCGGCAGCAAGCCTATTTGACTAAAGGCGTAAGAATAAATATCTCTGATGAAAGAGGAGAAGAAAAGAAAAATTATACTTTTTATTTCGAAGGCGGGCTTCAGTCCTATGTTAAATATCTTGTCCGTGGCATTAGCCCGCGCCATCAAAATATTTTCTATTGTCTTGGAGAAAAAGATGGAATAGTAGTGGAAGCTGCTTTTCAATATACCGATGAATATGAAGCATACGAGGAGGGTTTTGCCAATAATATTTGGACGCAAGAAGGCGGCACTCACGTTACTGGCCTTAGAACTGCCTTGACTAGAAGCTTTAACGATTACGCGAGGAAAAATGGTTTTTTAAAAGAATCAGAAGATAATTTGAGCGGCGAAGACGTGAGAGAAGGTTTCACTGGTATTGTTTCAGTAAAAATAAGAGAGCCACAGTTTGAAGGTCAGACTAAGGCAAAACTGGGAAATCCAGAAGCAAAAGTTGCAGTAGAAGCAGTTGTTTCAGAAACTTTAGCAGATTTCCTGGAGAGGAATCCGCAAGATGCGAGAGCGGTAATTGAAAAATGTTTATTGTCGTCTAAGGCTAGAAAGGCAGCAAGAGCTGCTAGGGAAACCGTTTTGAGAAAAGGAATTTTGGAAGGGCTTGCTTTGCCGGGAAAGTTAGCCGATTGTTCTTCTAGAAAACCAGAAGAGTCGGAACTATACATTGTTGAAGGCGAGTCAGCCGGAGGATGTTTAGCTGGAGATACAAGGATTGCTTTAACTGACGGGAGAAATTTAAGTTTGAAAGAATTAATAAAAGAAAATAAAAGAGGGAAGAAAAATTATTGCTATACAATAAAGGAAGATGGCAGAATAGGGATTGATTTAATTCAAAATCTAAGAAAAACCCGAAAAAATGCTAGAGTTATAAAAATTATTCTTGATAATAGAGAAGAGATTGTTTGCACACCCGATCACCGCTTTATGTTAAGAAATTATTCTTACAAAAGAGCAGAAGATTTGACACAACAGGATTCTCTAATGCCTCTATACCGAAAATATTCAAAAATTAAAGGCAGAATTAAAATCGAAGGCTATGAAATGGTTTATGAGCCCAGAAGTCATAAGTGGATTTTTACGCACCTTTTGGCTGATGGATATAATTTTAAAAATGAGAAATATACAAAAGAGAAAAAATCTTGCATTCATCATATCGATTTTAATAAATTAAATAATAATCCAGACAATGTGATAAGAATGGATAGAATGAGGCATCTTTATTATCATGGGAAAATCGCAAGGCAAAATTTGTTTCGAACGGATGTCCAAGAGAAAATAAAGAAAATTCATCAGTCAAAAAAGTTCAGGGAAATGATTAGGAAAATAATGTTGAAGCCAGAGATGAGAAAAATATTGAACGAAAGGGCAAAAAAACAATGGAAGAATGAAGGGTATAAGCAATATATGATTCAAAAATTCAAGGAATTTTATCAGAAAAACAAAAAATATCGAGAAAAAAATAATGAAATCTTATACGAAAATCAAAAAAAGTATTGGGGTAATCCTCGAAATAGAAAGAACTGGGCAAAAAAGGTAAAAGAATATTTTGAGCGGCACCCGGAGAAAAAGAAAGAACTTTCAGAAAAAGCAAAAAGACAGTGGCAAAATCCTCAATTATTAATCTGGCGAAGCCAGAAGACGGGAGAACAATGGACTTCAGATTTTAGAAAGAAAAGAAAAATGGCTTACAATAATACCTACAAAAGGAAAGCTCTTAAACTGATGAAGGAAATTTTTGAAAAAAATGGAAAATTTAACCACGAAAAATACAATAAAGAAAGATTAAAAAGGAATGATAAGAGTTTTTTAAGATATGATACGATTTGCCAGCGCTTTTTCAAAGGTAACGAAAAAGAGCTAAAAGAAGCTATCTTAAGTTACAATCATAAAATCAAAAAAATAGTGAAACTGAGAGAAAAAATAGATGTTTATGATTTAGAGGTACAGAATACTCACAATTTTGCCTTAGCTGCGGGTGTATTTGTTCATAATAGCTCGAGGCAGGCAAGAGACAGACATTTTCAGGCGATATTGCCCTTGCGGGGCAAGATTCTAAATGTTGAGAGGGCTCGTTTGGATAAAATACTTGATTCAAAAGAGATAAAATCGTTGATTATAGCAATGGGCATGGCTATTGGAGAGGATTTCGATATTACAAAAGCAAGGTATCACCGTATTATAATTATGTGCGACGCTGATTCTGATGGAAACCACATAAGAACATTACTGCTGACTCTTTTTTATAGGTATTTCAAACCCATTATCGAGCAAGGTTATTTGTATATTGCTCAGCCGCCATTATATAAAATTCAGTATGCCAAAAATGTTGAATATGCTTACACAGAAACAGACAAAGCAGAAATTTTGGAAGAAATAAAGGCCGCCAGAAAAAAAGAGCAAAAAAGTGAAGACGAAAAAATATCAGGAGTAAGCATGCAACGCTATAAGGGTTTAGGAGAGATGAATCCCGAACAACTTTGGGAGACAACAATGAATCCAGAAAACAGAGTTTTATTAAAAGTGACCGTTGAAAACGCCAAAGAGGCTGATAGAATTTTTGACATTTTGATGGGAGACGAAGTTTTACCAAGGAAGAAGTTTATTCAGATGCACGCCAAAAAGGTAAAGAATTTGGACATTTAAAATTTTGACCCCGCACTAATCCTTTATTTCTCGCCTTCGGAAAAGCAAGTGCCGGAGCCGAAGAGGCGGCTTCGCCTTACGGTTTATTAAATTTTATCAGTCTGTGGAGGGGATTGGTGCGGGGTTGACATCTAAACTAACCTGGATTATTATAGAGGTGTAATGGCCACCTTGAGGCCATTTTAAAATACAATTGATCAAAAGACATGAATATTTTAAATAAGATAATCTCTTTTTTGAAAGAAGTTAGAATGGAGCTTAAAAAAGTGAACTGGCCAACAAAGCAAGAAACTTTCCGATATACCCTTATTGTCATGGGGATATCTGTTGCCGTGGCAATATTTTTAGGCGGCATTGATTTTGTTTTTACAATGCTGATGAATAAATTTGTACTATAAAGAAATAAATATCAGCGTCAATCAGCTATCATCAGTGTAAATTGATAAAACAAGTATCAGATTGGATAAAATGCTGATGACCACTGATTAATAGCCGATTTTCACTGATAGTAAAAATGCCAAAACAACAACTTCCTCAAGAAAGAAATTGGTATGTAATTCATACCTATTCAGGATATGAAGATGCGGTGGCTAAAAACTTAAAACAACGTATCGAGTCTTTGGGTATGGAAGATAAAATTTTTAATGTTTTGGTGCCAAAAGAAAAAAAGATTAGAATAAAAAACGGCAAAAGGAAAGTTATTGAGGAAAAGATATACCCGGGATACGTCTTAGTGGAAATGATGGTTACCGATGATTCTTGGTACGTTGTCAGAAATACTCCTAATGTAACTGGTTTTGTGGGAGCAGGCATTACACCTGTGCCAGTTTCGACAACCGAGATTGAGTTTCTAAAGAAAAAAACCGGAGTCGAAGAGCCTCAATTTAAGATTGAAGTTAAGGCCGGTGATCTAGTAAAAATTGTCGACGGTCCTTTTAAGGATTTTGATGGAAAGATTTCAGAGGTGGATCAAGAACGGGGGAAGATAAAAGTTTTAATAAATATGTTTGGCAGAGATACGCCTGTCGAACTAGACTCTTTGCAGATTAAGAAAGTATAATGACATAATCCTAATCTACGAATGAAATCCGAATGCTTCGAATAAAAATTATTCGTGTCATTCGGATAAGATTCGGATGGTATTCGGATTATATTTATTTATATTCATGAAAAAGATTAAATCCATTGTAAAATTACATATTCCGGCAGCTCAGGCAACGCCAGCGCCACCAGTGGGTCCGGCTTTGGCACCACATGGACTAAATATTTCCGAATTTTGTCAGAGATTTAATGAGGCAACAAAAAGTCTGCAAGGGTTTAAAGTTCCAGTAGATGTTACGGTTTATGAAGACAGGACTTACGAATTTAAATTGCATCAGCCTCCGGCTTCAGAGCTTTTAAAACGGGCGGCTGGAATTGAGAAGGGCTCAGGCGAGCCGCAAAAAACAAAAGTGGGCAAAATAACTCGTGTTCAACTTCGCGAAATCGCTGAAAAGAAAATGCCAGATCTTAATGCTGACAACATAGAAGCCGCAATGAAAATTATTGAAGGAACCGCCAGGCAAATGGGCATTGAAATAGAATAATCCAAGATTCTTAGGGAGCTACTCTTGAGTAGCTCCCTTTAATTTTGTAGAATGATAAAATATGTTGCGAGGCAAATAATTTCTTCCTTCGCCTGTCGGCAAAGACTAAAAATTATGGAAACAAAAAGACCATCAAAAGATCAATACTATTTAAAAATTGCAAAACAAATTGGACTGAGATCAACTTGTTTTCGCAATCGAGGAGGATCGATAATAGTTAGAGACGATCAGATTATTGCCACCGGCTATATCGGTGCTCCCAGAAAAACAAAGGATTGCTTTGAGAGAGGAGAATGTTTAAGGGATAAGTTAAAGATTCCCCACGGAAAACAATACGAGATGTGTCGAAGTGTTCATGCCGAAATGAATGCAATAATTAACGCTGCCCGGGCGGGGGTAAGTCTTCTTGGAGCAGATATTTATACTTCCTTTGAGAATCCGAAAGATAATACACCCAGAGATAGCTTCCCTTGTTTCATTTGCAAAAAAATGATTATCAATTGCGGTATTAAAAGAGTTGTTTGCACCAACAGCAAGAATGAAATGGTTATATTCAATGTAGAAGATTGGGTTAAAGACTGGCAGGAAAAAGATATAGTTGATGATCAATATCAATTCGGAAGCGATTTAAATATTAAGGAAGGTTTAAATTAACCCTTAGTATGCCTAATAAAATCATCTGCATTGTCGGTATGGCAGGGGCAGGAAAAAGCTTGGTTTCTGACGAGTTGGTTAAAAAAGGTTTTTCATATTTACGATTTGGTCAGATTACCCTTGATAAAGTCAAGGAAGAAGGCCTTGAACCTAATGAAGCTAACGAAAAAAAGATAAGAGAGGATTTTAGAAAGCAATATGGCATGGGAGCGTTTGCCATTCTTAATATTCCAAAACTTGACGAGTTGCTGCAAAAGTCCAATGTGGTAGTCGACGGTCTTTATAGTTGGTCTGAATATAAAATTCTTAAAGAAAAATACGGAGATTCAATGTATGTGGTGGCAGTTTTTGCCCCGCCAAAATTAAGATATGAAAGACTGTCAAATAGGGGACGCGATAATGATACTAAATTACGTTTCAGGTCTTTTACTAAAGAAGAAGCAAAAGCCCGCGACTTTGCCGAAATTGAGAATATAGAAAAAGGCGGGCCAATTGCAATGGCAGACTTTACGATAATTAATACCGGCGTATTTGAGGAGATTAAGAAAAAGGTAGAAGAAATTTTATCATCTATTGAAAAAGATTTATGATTTCAATAAAGAAAAATCCATATCCCGGAAAATTCATAGTTTTTGACGGACTGGACGGTTCTGGACAGTCAACGCAGGCTGAAAAATTATTTGATTTTTTGAATTTGCCAGAAAAAAAATTAAAGCTTGGTCAGGCAGGGGCCCATCTGACGAAAGAGCCTACTCCGAATTTAATAGGCGGTCTTATAAGATCTCAACTTAACCACGACTGGAAATCTTCGCCAGAGTGTTTGCAGCTTCTTTTTTGCGCAGACAGAGCCCATCATTTAGAAAAAGAAATAATACCTTTGTTGGAAAAAGGAGTATCTGTTGTCTGTGATAGGTATATGTTTTCAACAATAGCCTTCGGTTCATTTCAAATCGAAGACCGGGACTGGCTGATAGCCTTAAATAGTAAATTTTTGCTGCCCGATTTAACTTTTTTTCTTAGGGTTTCTCCAAAAATCTGCATTGAAAGGATTCAGGGCTCAAGGTACGAAGTGGATCTGTTCGAAAAATTAGAAGTCTTAACTAAGGTTTGGGATAATTACGAGAGGTTATCCGGAGAATTTGAAAATATCCATATTTTAAACGGGGAAAGACCGATAGATGATATTTTTGGAGATATTAAAAAAATCGTCGGCGAAAAAATAATAAACCAGAACTAAATTTTCCCAAGTTGTCAGAAAAATCTGAAAATGTTAATTTGAATAATGGCGAAAAAACAATTAAGGAGGCATTTCGCTAAACAAAAAAAGGTCTTTTCAAAGAAACTTAAAAACTAAACCCCGTTAGAATGATGGTTTTTCTAACGGGGTAAAAGGAGACAAAAAATGGCAGAGGTTTTACAAAACGCAGGCTCCCATCGGATTTTGGCTATTATGACGGGAATTGCCGGAGAAAATCCATTGCAGTTAATTGAACTGGCTGGCAGAACTTCTTATCAAAGCCGAGATAAAATCACAGATGAATCTGCGTCAAAATTTGTTGAAATGATAAGAAAACGAGGACACGAGGCAGTAATTGAGCACTCGGCAATGATGGTAGAGTTTAATAACTGTTCAAGAGGATTTACTCATGAACTAGTTCGCCATAGGATAGCGGCTTTTCTTCAGGAATCGACCCGTTACGTTGATGAAAGTAATTTGCGGGTTGTTATTCCGCCGAATAAAGATGCGGATGCCAAGCTGGTTGATCTGACGTTATCTGATGGCCATGCGATAAAGGTTTCTTTCCGGGATTGGGTTGAGTTGAATGAACAAATGTATCGTGGTTTAAGAAAAGCTGATTGGGTTCCGCAAGACGCAAGACAGGTTTTGCCAACTGGAGTAGTTGCTCAAATTGTAATGACGGCTAATTTCCGCGAATGGCGTCACGTTTTTACCTTGAGATGCGCTCCCGATGCCCACTGGGAAATTAGAAGAGTAATGGTTAACTTGCTGAAAGATGTTAAGCAGAGAGTGCCGGTTGTTTTTGATGATTTTGAAATTGACGAAGAAAAAACTACTGCCGTGTTGAAAAAGTAACCCTCCTACAAAAATGGCTTTCGAGATAATCGAGAGCCATTTCCTTCGTCCTCCGACTCGGCCTTCGTAGCCGAAGCTACTTCGGCGAAGGAGGCAGCTTTAGCGAAGGAGGATTGATTATATATATTGTTTTGTTAAACTTAAACTAATATTCCGAGCGTCAGCGAGGAACAAGGTTTCCGCTGAAGGCGGAGTTCTTATTATGGTCCTTGGAGCCGAACAAATTTTGAAGTTAGTCAAAGAAAAGAAACTAGTTGAGAATCTTTCGGAACGAGAATTGAAAAATCCAGAAGGGGCAGGCTTTGATTTGAGAATAGGGGAGCTATATAAACTAAACGGCAAAGGTTTTTTGGGAGTGGAAGAGAGAGCTACTCCCGAAATGGAACTGATAGCTAAATTTGAGGAAGGAAAAATCGTTAAAGTTTTCATCCAATCCAACGAGTATCTCGCATTGAAAACAGTAGAAAGCGTTAACATGCCAGAAAACTTGTTAGCTATAATGACGCCAAGATCTACTCTTTTCAGATCAGGAGTTTATGTTTTTGGAGGACAAATTCCGCCAGGTTATAAAGGAGGTTTAACTATGGGCATTTGTAATTTAGGAAAAGAAGTTTTTGAACTGGAGATGGGAGCAAGAGTCGTTCATATAATGTTTTTTGAAGTTAAGGGAGAATCGAATCTTTATCGGGGACAATGGCAAGGGGGCCGTGTAACCACAACGGAAAAAGAAAAACAAGTTTAACAAAAAAATAATATAAGAACCTGTCCTTCGGGCAGAACCTTGATTTTCGCTAACACTCGAATTATGGAAATTGCTAAAAATAGATTTCCAGCATAGCTGGAGCCTTGATAATTTTTGTTTATATATTTTATGGATGTTGCAAAAATTATAGATCAAACATTTTTAAAAAGAGATGCAACCGAGGAAGAAGTAGAAGCTGTCGCTGAGGAAACAAAAGAATATGACTTCCGCGGTCTTTGTGTTTTTCCGGTGCATACTAAAATAGCAAAAGAAGTTTTGGCTGGTAGTGGGGTAAAAGTTACCACTTTAATTGATGAGCCGACCGGCGCCAGTTCTCATGAGGCAAGAATGAAAATGGTCAAAATTGCAAAAGATGCGGGAAGCGACGAGGTAGATGTGGTAATGAAAATAGATGATTTTAAAAATGGAAAATACGAAGAAGTATTGGCAGATTTAAAAGAAATAACAAAAATTTTACCGACAAAAGTAATTATTGGATCTGGTTATTTAACTGACGAAGAAATAAAAAAAGCCTCAGAAATTGTTAAAGAGTCCGGAGCTATTTGCGTAAAAACAGCAACTTTAAACGATCCCTTGGATAATTCAGAATTGGCAGAAAAAGCAAAACATGTGAGAATTATGAAAGAATCGGCTCCGGGTTTGTTGGTTAAAGCCGCAGGAGCGATTAGAACACTATCTGATTTGAAAATGATGGTTGAGGCTGGAGCTGATATTGTTGGAACAAGTTCAGGAGTAGAAATTGTGAATGAAGCAAAGGGAAAAGGAGGGGAGCTGGCGGAAGAATGGAGGAGGATAGAGTAGCGAATTTAATTGTCCAATTTTCAATGATCAATTTTCAATGAATTTTCAAATGATTCAATTTTCAAAATGTTTGATAATTTGGAAATTGATAATTGATTGATAATTGAAAATTGTAAATTGATAATTTTTTTATAATGTATTATCCAACCATTGGTCTCGAAATCCATATTGAATTGAATACAAAATCAAAGATGTTTTGCGCTTGTTCAAATGATCCAAACGAAAGGCATCCCAATGTTAATATTTGTCCTGTTTGTATGGGTCATCCCGGAACTTTGCCCGTAATAAATCACGAAGCCGTAAAAAAGGTTATAAAAACTGGATCGGCTTTTAATTGCCAGATTCCGGAACATTCTAAATTTGACAGGAAAAATTATTTTTATCCTGATTTGCCAAAAGGATACCAGATTAGCCAATATGATATGCCCTTATGCAAAGATGGATTTCTGGAAATAGAAGGCAAGAAAGTCAGGATTAGAAGAGTTCATTTGGAAGAAGATACTGGTAGATTGTTACATCCAGCAGGAGAAAATTATAGCTTAGTTGATTTTAATCGCGCCGGAATTCCCTTGATGGAACTGGTAACCGAGCCCGATATTGAGTCTGGAAAGGAGGCTAGGAAGTTTGCCGAGGAGCTTCAATTAATTTTGAGATACCTCGGAGTTTCCGACGCTGATATGGAAAAAGGGCAAATGAGAGTTGAGGTTAATCTTTCTTTAAGTAAAAAAGAAGGAGAACTTGGAACAAAAGTTGAAATCAAAAACTTAAATTCTTTTAGATCTGTTGAGCGGGGGATTGATTACGAAATTGAGAGACAAACAAAAGATTTGGAAGCTGGTAAAAAAATAATTCAGGAAACTCGTGGTTGGTCAGATACGAAAGGAGAAACTATTTCTCAACGAGAGAAAGAGGAAGCGCACGATTATAGGTATTTTCCGGAGCCTGATTTGCCTCAGCTATATTTCACAGAAAAAGAAATTTCGGGAATTAAAGCTGAAATTCCTGAGTTGCCGCAGAGCCGACGAGAAAGGTTTGCCCGGGAATACGAAATAGACAAGGAGGCAATAGAAATTTTTGTTCAAAACAAAAGCCTTGGAGAATATTTTGAAAAAGTTGTTTCGGAATTCGAACCAAATCTTAACCGAGAAAAATTCAATTCTTTAATAAAATTAGCGACAAATTATATAACCAGCGACCTTTTGGGTTTAATTCAAAAAGCTGTAATTGTTGATTTAACTAATGATTTTTTAATTACTCCAGAAAATTTTGCAGAGTTTATAGCCTTGATAAACGACGGTAAAATTTCCAGTGCCGTGGCGAAAGTTGTTTTGAAAGAAATGTTCGGGAAGGGCGCTGATCCCTCGCATATTATTGAAGAAAAAGGATTAACGCAAGTTAGCGATGAAACAGAAATTGAAAAAGTAGTGAAAGAAGCAATTGAAAATAATCCGGAGGCGGTTCAAGATTATAAAAAAGGAAAACAAAATGCTTTTCAATTTTTAGTAGGCCAAGTAATGGCCCAGACAAAAGGAAAAGCGAATCCTGAAGTTTCAAGAAGAATACTAAAGAGATTATTGACAGAGTGAGTCTAAAAAGCTATTTTAAACTAGTCCTTTATAAGGAGAGTAGAATGCAGATATGGAAATGCAGGTTCTGCGGTAAAGAATTCGGAATAGACAAGGAGGGAGATCCAGAGTATCTTAAATCGGTAGTTGCACATATGATGAACCACGCCAAAGATCCAGAATATATCCAGAGATTTTTCAAGATAGAAGAAGAGAAAAGGAGGCAGGATAGTTATAAAGATAACTAACGATTTTGGAGGAAATGAAGAGGCCCTTTCGGCCTCTTTTTCATTTATTATCTAATTTGAAGAGAGATGCCTTTGATTTTAGCTTTTCCGTCATTGACAAAAATAACCAAAAGATATATAACATAAAATCATAGTTATCTCCATTTGTAGCTTCGATGTTTGAAGCGAAGGGAGAGTTGAAAAATAAATAAGGAAAGCTAGAATAAAATCCAAAAGAAAGGAGAGATGAGATGGCACGCATGCTGTATTTTCGACCAAGCAGGCGGGGTTTTGAAGCTGATTCACGCGTCGACGAATTCGGTAGGGCGGATTATGCTGAAGGTTTTCACGTACGTTTATGCCAAGGCTGCCATCAGTGCTCTGGACCGCCATCACTGTTCATTGTAGGGTTTCTTAATGTAGAGTTGGAGCTCCGTTCTTCGTTTTTCGGCTTAAGGAGGTTTTTTCTTGCACATCCGGTTCGATCAGGCGTTGAGTCGCAAGTCCCGGCACCAGTAGTAGTTCGGGAACCTTTGCCGACTCTTCTTGCATTCGATTCGGTTAATGCGTTTATCTATTCCAATCCTCAAGACCCTTCGCAGACTTTCTTAGTTGATTGCGGAGTTGGTTTTAGCGAGGAGGGGAATGGAAACGGCCTTCAACTGGCAGCTACGATCCCGAGACTTCTTCAAATAAACTGGGATCTAATCAAAGCGGTTGTCCTTACTCACCCTCATCAGGACCACTGGAATCTCCTCAAGTATAAACCCAGTGGTATTCCCGTTTACTGTACGCCATTAGCTCGAGAATTCCTTGAGTTCCAGGCTAAGTTTGATCCTGGCATAGGGTATGTACTAAGGAATGTGCACGTTTTTGATCCTAACTCAGCTCCGACGATATCCTTGGGTTCGTTGGAGCTTCGAACTTTCCTTGTGCCCCATTCGGTCCCCGAGTCTGTTGCTCTTAGCTTTAGGCTTGGGAATAAAAGAATAGTGCATTTGGGAGAGTTCAAGTTTCAGGGTTTGGATCCTCGAGAGAGAGTCCGGCTTGAAAACCATCTCCGAGCGCTCGGGGAAGAAGGCGTGGATCTGGCGGTGATAGATGTCCAGAATATCGAAACGCCAGGCTTTACTCCTTCGGAAAGCGAAATTCTCGAGAGCTTGAGAGATGTCTTAGCCAGAATCACCAGTCCTCGCATATTCCTTACTTGTTTCAGTTCTAACCTTGAACGAATTCAGGGATTATCTCTCTTGGCATTTCAGCTAAACATGAATTTCGAGCTGGTTGGAACCGGGATGCGTAAGGCGCAAGATTTGGCGCATCTCTTTAGATCGACACGGATCGATTTCTCCAGGCGGACTTTATATCTCATTACTGGATGTCAGGTGGAAAAAGGTTCAGCTCTCTGGAAAGAGATTCACAATGCCTATGGTTTCTATGGTTATTCGCTGAATATAGGGCAAAGAGATACGCTGATCTTTTCTTCAAGAGCCATTCCTGGCCATAACGAGAGCCGCGTAAGAGACTGCATTCAGACTTTTCAGCGAAGGGGCGTTCGGGTTATTGTTAACACCGGCCAGGTTGAACGCCTAGGATTAACAGACGTTCAAGAGGCTCTAGTCCATACATCTGGCCACGCCAGTCTGGGGGACGTGAAACTCGCTCTCCAACTTCTCAAACCTCGATACGTTGTTCCGCGACCGCCGGTTCAGAGCGTTGTTGAACAACTTCGCCTGGTCGCAGAAGAGAAAAGTAAGGGCCGAATCGAGGTGCTCTCCGAAAGTCGTCCTTTAATAAAGGTGGTGCGCTTGTTTTCATTAAGAGCGCACCACCTCACAACCATCATTCGATGGTTTTTTTATTTACTTCTGAAGGAAACAAAGTCCCTGAGCGAGAGCGAAGGGTTTTTATTTAAAAATTTTTCTGCCAACTTTTCAGCCTCTTTTCTGTTTTTTATCCATTTTATTCTTTTGTCTCTTTTTCCGCCAGAGGCGGATCCGCCATGGGCGGAAAACCATGTCATTTGGCGTTTGGCGAAATGCTCGATATTTTTTTGCAGTCTTTCAATCATTTCTTGATATGATATTTTTTTTTGCAGAAATCTTGAAATCCAGCGATATTCTGAACCAAAATCTTCCAGTTTTTTCCAAGATAAACCAGATTTTCTTAATTTTTTAATTTCAGCGACCATCCCTTGTTTTAGTCTTTTCAGAAGTCGTTGTTTAATTCTTTTTTTTAATTCGGCAGGTGTTTTTTTTATCCCAATCATCAAGACATCAAACTGTTGAATGGTTTTTAATGAAGGAATTGGTTTTTTTGTTTTTAAAACTATTTCCAACGCCCGAATTAATCTTCTGGGGTTATGTTTGTCAATATTTTTCGCTCTTTTAGGGTCAAGTTTTTTTAATAATTCAAAAAGCTCTTCATTGGATTTTTTTTGTAATCTTTTTCGCAGTTTCCAATCGGGTTTCACTTTGGGAATTGCGATTCCTTCAACAACAGCTTGGATATAAAAGCCGGTTCCGCCGCAAAGGATTGGAATTTTTCCTTTTTTATAACGAGCGGTACGCCCGATATACTGAGCATTCTGCTCACTATAAATTTTATTAATTGCCGCTAGGGCTAATTTTTGGTATTGGGCGACTGTAAATCTTTTTTTAGGAGAGGCAACATCTAAAAGATGATGGGGGATACCTTTCATTTCTTTTTTTGTGATTTTGCCCGTGCCAATATTCATTCCTTTATAAACTTGTCTTGAGTCAGCCGAAATTACCTCGCCATTGAATTTCTGAGCAAGTTTTACCGCTAAATCGCTTTTTCCCGAAGAAGTTGGCCCTAAAATAACAATTAATTTTTTCTTTAGCATTTTATTAAAAACTGACCAAAATTCCTTTTAGCCCCCAAACTAAAGCTTCTTCTATTTTTACATTGGCTAATCGACCAACTAAATTCTGAGGGCCTTTAAATTTTATTGTTTTATAATTCCTTGTTTTTCCGATCAAAAAATTTTTCTTTTTTTCCTCGACTAAAACTTCGAGAATTTTTCCAATAAATTTCTTATTATTTCCCAAAGCAGTTTTTTTCAAAATTTCCGTAAGTACTCTTCGTCTTCTTTCTTTTTCACGAAGCGAAACATCGTCTTTCATTTTGGCTGCTAAAGTTCCAGGCCTTGGAGAAAATTTGGCAATGTAGGCCATATCATATTTTATTTTCTTAAAAAGACTAACAGTATTTTCAAATTGCTTTTTTGTTTCTCCCGGGAAACCGACAATTATATCAGTTGAAATCGCAACTTCTTTTTCAAGCCCTTTTCTGTATTTTTTAAAGGCATTTCTAATTTGAGAAATCAGTTTTTTATATTTCTCAATTGTATAAGGCCGTCGCATTTTCCTTAAAATTTCATTATCTCCAGATTGTGCCGGTAAATTTAAATAAGGAGTCACTTTTTTGCATTGCGCCATAGTATTCACCAACTTATCTGAAAAATCTTTTGGATGTGGGCTAGTAAATCTTATCCAAAAATTTCCCGGAATATCATTTACCATCCTAAGAAATTTTGCAAAGTTAACTTCCGCGTTTTTCCGCGTTTTAATCTGCGTCAATCCGCTTCTATAGTTATTCACGTTCTGTCCCAATAACCAGATCTCTTTATAACCCTTTTTAACTAAGCATTTAATTTCTTTTAAAATTTCTTTGTGGTTTCTGCAAAATAGTCTGCCCTTCGTATATGGAACTGCACAATAAGCGCAGAAATTATCACAACCATTGGAAATTGGCACAAAGGCGCTGAATCTGTTTTGATATTTCGGCTGGATTTTAAAATAATCAAATATTCCCAATTCCTGCTTCTCAATTCCTAAAGCTTTTGACCATTTTGGCAATCCTTTAATATCCAGAATATAATCAAACTGCTTTTTAAGCTTTATTTTGTCTGTCGGTAAAACACAACCAGTCAGAATAGTTTTTAGTCTCTGGTTTTTAGCTTTTAGCTGTTTGAATTTTGGTTCAAGGCCAAAAATTCTGTCTATAGCAGTTTGTCTGACAGAGCAAGCGTTCACAATAATAAAATCAGCCTCGTTTATATTTGAGGTCAGTTTAATTTCATTTTTTTCGAAAACGGCAGCAATTCGTTCCGAATCTGATCTATTCATCTGACAGCCGTAAGTTATAATATAGTATTTCATGAATTAGATTGGTTTATTCATTCTTGCCCCGTTGAATCTCAAGTAAAACGAGAGATTCATACGGGGTGGCATCCATATGTAATAAGAACCTGCCCTTCGGGCAGAACCTTGTTCCTCACTGCGTTCGGAATAAGAACCTGCCCTTCGGGCAGAACCTTGTTCCTCACTGCGTTCGGAATAAGAACCTGCCCTTCGGGCAGAACCTTGATTCCTTGCTAATGCTCGGAATTAAGAAAGTATTTCATCGAGCTATTTTACAACAAAAAATCAGCCCCGCACCAATCCCTCGTCGAGTCGGTGCATAATGACGGTTCGAAGCCGATAGGCGGCTTTCGCCTTAATGCTAGTGAGAATTCGCTGACCGTTGCAAGGATTGGTGCGGGGCTGCTTTTTTGTAAACCACCTTACACCTTATATCTTATTTTCGTTCCGCGAATACCACGGGCATAGCCCGTGGATACAGCTAAACGGAAAGAACTCGCCGAAGGCGAAGTCTGAGAATACCACGGGCTTTGCCAGTGGTAGTTCATATCTAAAATCTATCTTACCACCTGCTCGCATTTATTATTCACGCAAATAATAGTTAAGTGTCCGGCAATTCCAGAGCAAAAATCCGGGCATTGTTGCGAGGTGTTAACATAACTTTTATTTCCGAAAAAGCAATCTCCAGTGACTTTATGTTTTCCGCAAGCACAATCCTCATTTTTGTCACAGAAAACTTCATTATTAATTTGTGGGGTTATATTCGGCGCGCATTCTCCTTTAAATGCTACTTGAACTTTAGCCGCCTTGGCAAAACATTCATTTGAGTAAGTTTTATTATCAACGCCGCAAACAGGATTCCAATCGGCGGTACAGGCAATTTCCTCTTTTTCCCCTAATAAACCTTTAATCAATGTGATAACTTTTTCCCTTTGGATAAAGGCAAAAATTATTGCGCCCAAAAGAATTAAAAATAGAATTATTTTTATTATTTTAGCCATAGTTTTTGGATAAACTCAAAAATATTATTCAATTTCAGCCTTTTTTTCTTTAAGATATCCGCGCCAAGATTCTACAAATTCAAAAAATGTCTGCAGCGGCGCTTCAAAAAACAGGTTTAGCAACAGAATAAAAATATTATACTTTTGTACTTTAACAGATAACCACTTTCCGACCCTAACGAAGGGCAAAAACAAAAGATCTATTAAAAATGCCGCTATTCCTTCTTTCTCTGGAGTTATTTTTAGTTCTTTTGTCCACTGTCGGATTTTTATGGCCGAGAAGGAAATCAAACAAAAGAAAATAAGAAAAATTAAAATACTTAAGACACTGAGATTCATCTTGGCAAGAATATAAATCATTATTCCAAAAACAGCCCCTGAGACAATAAAATTTATTAAGTTTAAAAAGGTACTTAAAAAGAAGCTTCGTTTTCGTGAAGGCCTTATCTCATAAGTTTTTGGATTCTGCGTTTCTTGGATTACTTTCATCGCCTCCATTACAACCTGTGGGGCTGCTTCGGATTTCGGAACCTTAATGGTTGAAATTATTAAAAACATTAACGATACCGGAATGAAGATATTTATCCCCATGGCTAAATATGAGAATTTTTTGGTAACATAAACATCAAAAGGTATCTCGATTAAAAAGGCTAAGGCAACCTTTGATAAAAATATGGAGATCACAGATCTTATTCCGGATCTTTGGATTTTTTTTCGACAATTCTCATGTCTTTCGCTATAAGCCTTGAATAATTTCTGATCTAAAACTTCGGGTTTTTCAAATAAAGAAGTTGTTTCTTTTGGATTTTCAGAAACGACATCACCGATTATCAAAAAAGGAGCAGTATATTGAGAGACTATCTCCAAAATTTTTTTACTCAAAGAACTGCTTATCTCTTCATTAATTTTATCCTTTAGAGAATAAATTTCCTGAGAAAGGTCTGTGAATCCTTCCTCGTTAATTTCGGACCAGTTTGGGATATAACGTTGAAAAACCCTAAAAGAGATTAAGCTTTTGTCTGATTTTAACAGAGCTTTTTGACAAGCGATAAAAATATAGAAGTTTTTCTTTTGTTCCGTAATTCCATTGATCGCGCTTATCTTTCCCTGCATGGTTTCATACATATATTCCAATAGGGCTTTTTCTTTCACCGGAGGAGATAGAATTTCTTCAATCTCACAAGCTGCCAAGCTCTGCAACCATAAAGATAACTGATTTCTTTCAGAGGAATCCAAGGTTCCAGGAATATTTTTTATCAAAAAGATATATTTTTTTAGAGCTTTTTTTACTTCTTCAATTCTTATCTCGGGAATTTTATCATTAGGAAAGTATCCTCCTCGGATTAGTTCATAAACGAGAGAAGAAACTATTTCTTCAGGGTCTGAGCTTAAAATTAATCTTCTTTTTAATATTCTGTCGATGGCATTTTTTCTCAGAAGATGTTCTTCCTGGAAATCAATAACTTGGCGAAGTTTTTCGTATAAAGTGGCAAATTTAGATGCAACGTAGTCAGCGTGAATCTTAGGAAGGGTTTCTTCTTCGGTTTTTGGCAAATCAAAACTCGCCATTGTCTGCAAATATTTTTGTGTCGGTTTAGACAGCATAAAGGCTAAATTACTATTTTTTGCCTTCGTTTTCTTTCTTAGCTTTTTTTTGAAATTTATTCAGCTTCATCATTCCCAAATCTTTGGATTTAGCTCTCACCCTAACTGATTTTACTTTCATTTCTTTATCGCCCACAACCAAAAGATAGGGGATTTTCTGTATTTCGCCCTCTCTTATTTTCTTGGAAACAGTTTCGTTATCATCCTTTGCTTCAGCTCTTATATTACTCGCCTTCAATTCTTTAACGATTTTTTGGGCATACTTTTTGTGTCTGGAAGCAATCGGAATTACCCATACTTGAGTTGGAGCTAACCAAAGAGGGAAGGCGCCGGCATAATGCTCAATTAATGTGCCCACGAATCTTTCCATAGCTCCCAATAATGTCCGATGAATCATTACCGGTGTATGTTTCTGGCCATCTTGCCCAATATAATTCATTTCAAATCTTTGGGGAAGATTAAAATCAAGCTGGATCGTAGTTCCTTGCCATTCTCTGCCCAAAGCATCAACAGCTTTTAGATCAATTGCTGGACCATAAAATTTTGCGCCCCCAAAATCTTCTTTGTATTCAATTTTCTTTTTCTTTAAGATTTCTTTTAATACTCCTTCAGCTAATTTCCAAATTCTGTCATCTCCAACATATTTTTCTTTATTTTGCGGATCTCTAACAGAAAGATAAGTATTTAATTTTTTGAAACCAAAAACTTTGTTTATATCAAGGGCAAATTCCAAAACTTTATTTACCTCTTCAACAAACTGATCTTCCCGGCAAATAATATGGGCATCATCTTGAGTGAAACCTCTAACTCTTAGCATTCCATGCAAAACTCCGGATTCTTCATATCTATAAACTGTTCCTAATTCACACCATCTTATTGGTAATTCTTTATAACTTCTGATTTTGGAATTATAAATCTTTACATGAAATGGACAGCTCATCGGTTTTACATAATAGGTCGTTTGTTCTTCCTTGTTTTTTGTTGCCATAGACATTGGCGGATACATTCCTTCTTTGAAAAAGCTTAAATGTCCCGAAGTTTCCCAGAGTTTCGACAGCCCTATATGAGGAGTGTAAATATACTGATAGCCTCTTTTACGGTGTTCCTCTCGCCAGTAATTTTCTATTTCTTCACGGACAAAAGAAAGTTTTGGATGCCACAAAATTAACCCGGGACCAATATTTTCATCAATGCTAAACAAATCTAAGTCTTTTCCAATTCTTCGATGGTCTCTTTTTTCAGCCTCTTTTTGTAAAAAGAGAAAGTCGTCTAATTCTTTTTTGTTTTCAAAAGCTATTCCGTAAATTCTAGTCAGCATTTTATTTTTTTCATCTCCCCGCCAATAAGCGCCGGCAATTTTTGTCAGCTTAAAAGCGTCGGGGTTTATTTCTTTTGTGGACTGGACGTGTGGCCCTGCGCAAAGGTCGGTAAATTCGCCTGATTCGTAAATTGAAATATTGTCTTCTGGTAATTCTTCGATTAGTTCCAGCTTATACGGCTGGTCTTTAAAAAATTCTTTAGCTTTTTGTTTTGAAATTATTTTTTTCTTGAAAGCAATATTTCCCTTTATAATTTCTTTCATTCTCTTTTCAATTTTAGGCAAATCTTCAGGGCTTAAGCCCTTGGGTAAGTCAAGGTCATAATAAAATCCGTTTTCGATTGTAGGCCCAATACCGAATTTTAGTCCCGGGAATTTTTCGTTTACGGCCCAGGCCATTATATGTGACAACGAATGCCGAATTTGTTCAATATTGGTTTCGTTTTTCATAATTTTGAGCGAGAGCGAGGAAATTATTTTTAAGCCGTAGGCGAGAAAACAAGGTTCTCGCGAAGCAAGGTTCTTATATCGACGTAGTCGCTATAGATTTGTTTAGTTATTTAATTAACTTATTATAGCAACTCTCACGCGAATTTACGAATTTTTCCTACGAATTACGAATAAGTACGAATATGCGAAAGAAAAATTTATCGTATTAGTATATTCGTAATAAATTCGTACTTCGTAGCCATAAAAAAACCTCTTTTTTAAAGAGGTTAGTTTAAGAATCTTAATTTTTTATGGATTCCTAAACTAGCCCCAAAAAAAGGTGGTAGTGGTTATTGTATTCGTATTTAACTTTGCCTTATGCTTAAAATTCATATCTAATTCCGAGCGTTAGCGAGGAACAAGGCTTTCTAAGTGAAAAGAGGAAATTCTTATTCAAGATTAACAAAGAGAAAATTCTATGTCAATAGAGTTTGACTAACTTTTACACATGAACTAGTATTAAAATATTAAATCCGCGGAGGTGGAGCATGACGGAATTGGTAGAATACTTAAGACTATTAATGAGGGAAGCACGGAGGGTCAAAGCCCTAAGAGAGAAAAAAGCAGAGCAAGTAACCGATGGAAAAAAAGATGCAGAAATGGTAGCCAAAGAAATCGCTTCTCGGGTAATAAAAAACCTTCAGGAAATACTTTTAAATGCTGTTATCGAGGGTAAAGACGCGGCAACGGCGATGATCAGCACTGACCACAATGAAATGCAAGCTATGATTATTGTGAAAAAGTTTTGCGAGGAACTTGGATTAAAAACTGGGTGGATGGCCTCTGATTGGCCCTCTGACATGGGTCCTTCAGAGACATGGTTAAGAGTTTCTTGACGAGAGTAAGGGGAACAAAAGATAGTTCTTTCATCAGCCGCTTGCAAAAATTGCAAGCGGTTTTCATTTTACGAAAAATCCAACCCCTAGCGTACCTCGGCCGGTAACATATCCTAAAATGGGGCTGAATTCGGTAATGAAAATTTTTGCTGAAGGATAAATATTTGATATTTTTTCCTTAAAACTCTGGGCTTCTTTTTCGCAGTCAGCGTGAGTTAGCCAAATTTCAGAAGTATTTTGATCCCAATTGGTTTTTAAAAAATTTAAAATTTTTTCTGTACCGCCTTCTTTGGAGCCTGAAATTCCAAAAATTGCTAACTTCCCTTCAGAGAATTTTAAAACTGGCTTGATGGGCAAAAGCGATGCGATTTTCGTGGCGCTTTCCGGGAAACGGCCAGAGCGATGCAGATAGCGGATTGTTTCCAAAACAAATAAAACTTGAACTTTCTTTTTCAGTGATTCTACTAAGCTTACAATTTCTTCCAAGTTTTTTCCTTTTTCAATTTCCTGGATTGCAGTTGAAATTAATATTGCTTCTCCAGGTCCTGCAAAAGTGCTGTCTATAACTTCGATTTTCACTTCCGGAGATTCGCTTTTTATTTGTTCTTTTGCCATTCTGGCTGAATTCCAGGTGGCGCTTAATTTTGAAGTAAGGCCTATATATAAAATTTCTTTAGCGTCGTTGTCAATTAGTCCGCGGTAGGCGACCAAAAAGTCTCCGGGCGACGGGGCTGACGTGGAAAAGGTTTCTGGATTCTTCTCAATAAAACTATAAGCTTGATTAGCTGTTAGATTGATCCCATCTTTATATATTTTTCCTTCGAAAAGTAAATTCGCTGGCACAACTTTAATACCATATTTTTCAACTATTTCATTTGGCAGGCAGGCTAGGCTGTCTGCTACGAGGGCAATTTTCATAAATAATACTCGACGCCAATATACTAATAATGCGCCAATGTTACAAATAAAATAATTAGTATTATTGGTGTCAATTCGTAAATTGGTGTCGGGTTATTGTTCGGTAATTTCTTCGATCTCGTCGCAAATAATTTTGGGCATATTGTCGCGGTGGTCGACCTTACCAACGACAAAGACAATTTTATTTTCCTGAAAGACAACGGGATTTCTTTCAATTATTCCCGGAAAAACTATTACTTCGGTTTTATCAGTCAAATCCTCAATACTCATAAATAGCATTGGTCTTCCCTTTTTAGTGATAATTTTTTTGACACTGGAAATAATGCCGCCAATTCTTACTCTTTGGCCCGAATAATGGTTTTTAAGAGTGCTGATAGGAGATGCTTTTCTTTCAAAAATTTTTCTGTAATCCTCCAAAGGATTTGATGTTACAAATAATCCCAGCAGTTCTTTTTCCCAAGTTAGTTTATCATAATTTGAAGCGGGAGCCGCGGCAAGCAAATTTATGTCGTGATTAAAATTAGAATTGCCTCCGTCAAAAAGACCTTTTTGGCCGTTTGATTTTGTTTTTTGCATATCCCTCGACCATTCCAACAATCTTTCCATATTTGATAATAACTGATTTCTTTCAGCCAATCTGTCAAAGACGCCAGTTTTAATTAAGCTTTCAAACGATTTTTTATTTAGGTCTTTGGAAGCGAGTCTGTTGATGAAATCAGCTATTGATTTAAAAGGTCCATTTGTTTTTCTTTCTTGTGTTATTGCTTCAACTATCCCTGTTCCAACATTTTTGATAGCCGTTAGACCAAAGCGAATCTTTTTTTGGTTAGGGACTACGGTAAAGTTTGCCAAGCTTTCGTTAATGTCCGGAGGCAAAACCTCAATTCCCATTTTTTTGGTTTCATTGATTAAAAAAGCAATCCTTTCAACATCCGCTTTTTCAGAGGTTAACAAAGATGCCATAAATTCAACAGGAAAATGAGTTTTTAAATAAGCAGTTTGATAGGCGATTGTGGCATAAGCTGCTGCATGAGAATTATGTACAAAAATATCATTGGCAATAAAATTGTGCTCTTTTTCCATTGAAAGATCATAGGTTATTTCTTCGCCCGCGGGTTTTACTGAAGTAATTCCATCCCAGTAGATATCAGATTCTGAAATTTCTTTCAATGCTTGACTTTGAAGTTTTTCTGATAAGAAGTCAACAGTTTCTCTCAAGAATCCGATTTTTCTTTCATCTTCATATAGAAGTCTTTCGGCAAAATTATTTTGAGTAGCTAATTCCCGGCGCGATATTGTGACGTTGGCGGCGATGGCGTTACTAATCAACGGAAAAACAAGATTACAGGGAATAGTATCTTTACTGCCCCGGGCCGACCATTCTTTTAAGGTTTTATTGATAATTGGATGAGTGCGGAGAATAGTCTGAGAATCAGTTCTTTTCTTGCCAATAAAATATAGACTAAAGTTTTTAAGAAATTTATAAATATTGTCAAAACGCGAAACTGACACGGTATAACCCTTTTTAATAGTCTTTCGGTATTTGAATTTTTTAAAATGAATGGTTGAAATAATGCCAAAACGTAGGAGCAGATGCTGAAGACCAGAGGCGATTTGCATTGAGGAGGTTGCGTAGAAAATTTCAGGACCTTTTTTCTGTAAATTTATACAGCCGTCACCTTGGAACATTTTTCCGATCAAAATGCTTAAATTCTTATTAGAAAGTTGAAACACAACTTGAGGGAAAAATTTATCGGTAGCTTTTTTATTTCTTAATCCCAGATTGTTAATCCATTCTACTGCTTCCGACGAGATTTTTTTATTTTTTCTTTTTGAGTATACAGCAATTGCTGATTTCGAATTATCTATGCTCGCTATGGTATTATCGAATTTTTCTAAATTTGTAATATAGTCTTTAATTTCTTCTTTTGATGAAGAATAAAAATAGAAACCGTAGGGATGACAGAAGTTTCCTTCGGCTAAAAGATAACCAAGTAAGGCTAATTTGCAGTTTTCTATATCGATTGGTATTTGTGGTTCTGGGAGAGATCTTGGTGTGGCAATTCGCTCGCCGATCCTTATATTTTTCAGAATTTGCCAACCATTGGAAGTTAAAAAGGGATGATTTTCAGTGGCTTTAAGTTTGCGGCCGTTTCTTGTTATGACTTCGAACACAGGCTTTACGCCGTTATTGATTATATCCAGAATTTTATTTTCGAAAATTTTATGCTTTTCGTTAAACGAAAAAGTTTTTTTAACTAAATTTCTATCTTGATAGAGCTGTTTTATAGTAAAAATTTCTCCCGTTTCGGAATTCTGGATTTTTACATCTCCACTTAAACAACGATTGAATCCATAACTGGCGAAGGGCAAAACCCATTCCCAGATTTTTTCAGCTATGCTTTTCTTTATGCCGTTTTTTGTCATCCCATTGATTAGTTTTTCCTTTTGTTCTTCAAGCAGACTTTTAATCTTTTTACCAACAGCTTTTCTTAAAACATCAGCTTCTCCAAGAGTAAAACCCGCCATTTGCTGGGCAACTTGCATCAATTGTTCTTGGTAAATCATTATTCCATAAGTGTTTTTTAAAATCTGCTCCATTTTTGGATGAAGGTATTCAACTCTTTTTCTTTTGTGTTTTCTGGCAATATATTCTGGTATCAATTCCATTGGGCCCGGCCTAAATAATGAAATCATGGCGATAATGTCTTCAAACTCAGTTGGCTTCAATTCAACTAAATATCTTGTAATACCTCCCGATTCCAGTTGAAAAATTCCCGCTGTTTTTCCTTCCTGTAAAAGTTTGTAAGTTTCTTTGTCATCACGCGGCAGGTTTTCAATATTAATTTTTTTATTTTGGACAACATAAACTCTTGACAAAGTATCTTCAATAATTGTTAAATTTTTCAATCCTAAAAAGTCCATTTTCAACAATCCCAAATCTTCAATAGCATGCATTTCGTATTGGGTGACAATGTTTTGGTCGTTTTGGGTAGGATGTTGCAGAGGCACAACATTTTCCAAAGGCTCGGCTGAAATTACCACTCCGCAGGCGTGAGTTGAGGCGTGACGGGCGACTCCTTCTAATTTTTTAGCAAAATCAATTAATCTTTTTGCCTGCTCATCAGTATCGTAAAGGTTTTTAAACTCTCTTACTTTTTTAAGAGTGTCATCAAGAGTAAATCCAAATGGAATCATTTTAGCCACTTGGTCGCAATAAGAATAAGTGTATTTCAAAGCCCGTCCCACGTCACGGATTACGGCACGAGACGCCATTGTCCCAAAGGTTATAATTTGGGCAACTTTATCTCTGCCGTATTTTTGCGCCACATAGTTAATCACTTCATCCCTTCTGCGGTCTGTAAAATCAAGGTCAATATCTGGCATTGCAATTCT
>Ga0210031_1000406_pt1 | contig 25008 bp, 24 predicted proteins | sample CryGeyCG2014_080_FD_185455 | JGI IMG/M metagenome (GOLD analysis project Ga0210031, IMG submission 185455) | Groundwater microbial communities from aquifer - Crystal Geyser CG03_land_8/20/14_0.80 (SPAdes) (version 2) | ecosystem: Environmental > Aquatic > Deep subsurface > Groundwater | place... | reverse complement strand
CTTATCTTTATCCCGGTTTGACCGAAACTCCGATTGCCAACCCTGGTTTAGAATCAATAAAATCAGTTTTAAATCCAGAGAAAACAGATTATTGGTATTATCTTTCCGACCCTAAAACTAAAAAAACGGTTTTTTCAAAAACCTTGGATGAGCATAATAAAAATCGAGCCAAATATTTATATTAATTAAATTAAATAAAAAATCATTGACCGTTTCTTAGCCGGGTAATTTATTTTTTTAATCTTTATTTAAGTATGGTAAAAAACTTACCTACCAAACTTTTTTCGTCTCATCCCGAGTCGTTCATCAAACAACAATTTTTAGCCGAAATCCAAACCACTTCCTGGGATTGGTTTGTTAAAAAAGGATTAAAAGAACTTTTTGACGAAATATCGCCGATCAGGGACTATTCCGGAAAAGATTTAGAACTCTATTTTTTGGATTATTATTTTGATGAACCCAAATATGATGAAGAAACCGCCCGGTTTAAAAGCCTATTTTACGAGGCGCCTTTAAGAGCAAAAGTCAAATTGGTCAATCACCGGAATAAAAGTACCAAGGAACAGGAAGTTTATCTGGGAGATTTTCCGATAATGACCAATCGGGGCACTTTTATCATTAATGGTATTGAAAGAGTGGTGGTCTCCCAGCTGATTCGTTCAGCCGGGATTTTCTTTGCCGCAGACGCTTTCAAGGCGCGAAAACTTTTTGGAGCCAAAATTATCCCTAACCGGGGTGCTTGGTTGGAATTTGGGACCGACCCTGACGGTACGGTGAACGTCAAGATTGATCGTCACCGCAAGACACCGGTAACCAATCTCTTAAGAATCTTTGGGCTGGAAAAAAATGAAGAAATTATAAAAACCTTCAGCGACGTGGATAAAGGTCCTTTGAAATTTATTGAAGCGACTCTTAAAAAAGACGCAGCCAAGAGCGTCCCCGCCTCCTATACCGAAATTTACAAAAGGCTTCGGCCCGGTGATTTGGCGACTCCGGAAAATGCAAAAAGTTTGATTGATGCGATGTTTCAAAGGATTGACCGATACAATCTTTCCAGGGTGGGAAGATTTAAGTTTAATCAGAGATTGGGAATTAAAAACAAAGAAAGCCAAGTCCTTGACCTCCAGGATTTAATTTTAGTTGTTAAGGAAATCATCAAATTAAACAACAGTCCTTTGGCTGAACCGGATGACATTGACCATTTGGGCAACCGCCGAATTAGGGCGGTCGGTGAATTGCTCCAAAACCGACTTTACGTGGGTTTTGCCAGATTGCGCCGAATTATTCAGGACAGAATGTCTACTTTAGATTTAGAAACTTTAACAGCCACCCAGTTAATCAATGCCCGGCCATTAGTGGCCATTATTAAAGAATTTTTTGCCTCTTCACAACTCTCGCAATTTATGGACCAGGTTAACCCCCTCTCAGAATTGGAACATAAACGCCGACTCTCGGCCATGGGTCCGGGCGGCTTGACCCGGGAAAGAGCCGGCTTTGAAGTGCGCGATGTCCATATTTCTTATTATGGTCGGATTTGCCCGATTGAAACGCCCGAGGGACAAAACATCGGTTTAATAAGCCACTTGGCCAACTATGCCCGCTTAAACGAATATGGTTTTTTGGAAACTCCTTATCTGAAAGTTAAAAATGGAAAAGTAACCCAGAAGGTTATCTGGTTAAACGCTTTAGATGAAGAAAAATACAAAATTGCCCAAGGAAGCACCGAATTGGACAGTAACAAAAGAATCATTAAAGACAACGTGGAGGTTAGATTTGGCGGTAAGCCAGAAACCTATCCTAAGGAACAAGTCGAACTCATTGATTCGGCACCCAATCAGATGGTGGGTGTGGCCGCTTCTCTTGTCCCTTTTCTTGAACACGATGACGCCAATCGGGCGCTGATGGGCTCCAATATGCAGCGTCAAGCCGTGCCCTCAATAAAACCCCAGGCTCCTTTGGTCTCAACGGGCATAGAAGAAAAAGCGGCTTTTGATTCCGGTCGGCTACTCATTGCCGAATCTGACGGAGAAGTGTTGGAAGTTGACGGTCGTTCCATTGTCGTTGAGGAGGCGGGGAAGAAAAAAAGAAACTACCTGATTCATAAATTCAGAAGGTCAAATTATTACACCTGTATTTCTCAACGACCGTTGGTGAAAAAGGGCCAAAAGATAAAAAAGGGAGATGTTTTGGCTGACTGCGCTTCAACTGAGGCCGGCGTCTTGGCCTTGGGTCAGAATCTTTTAGTAGCTTTTATTTCCTGGGAGGGCGCCAATTTTGAAGACGCGATTATCCTTTCAGAAAGAGTGAGAAAAGACGACTTATTTACCTCAATCTATATTGAAGATTTTTATTGTGACATCAGAGATACCAAATTAGGACCGGAAGTGACCACTCCGGACATTCCCAACGTGCCCGAAGACAAACTTAAAAATCTTGATGAAGAGGGAATTATCAGGATTGGCGCCGAGGTAAATGCCGGAGACATTTTGGTGGGTAAAATTTCTCCCAAAGGAGAAGTTGAACTGACCTCTGAAGAAAAACTGTTGCGAGCGGTTTTCGGCGAAAAAGCGGCTGACGTCAGAGACGCTTCGCTGGTTTTGCCTCATGGTAAATCCGGTCGGGTGGTCGGCATTAAAATTTTTTCCCGTGACCGCGGCGACAAACTTGAGCCGGGGGTTATCAAAAAAATTCAAATAGACATCGCTCAACTAAGAAAAGTCAGAGCCGGCGACAAATTGGCCGGCCGGCATGGCAATAAAGGAGTAATTTCTCAGGTTCGACCGGCTGAAGACATGCCTTATCTTGAAGACGGGACGCCGGTAGACATTATCTTAAATCCCTTAGGCATTGCCTCGCGAATGAATTTGGGGCAAGTTTTTGAAACGCATTTGGGAATGGCTGCTCATAAACTTGGTTACCGGGCCGTTACTCCGGTTTTTGTCGGAGCCGATGAATATCAAATTAAAGATGAGTTGAAAAAAGCCGGCTTACCGGAAACGGGCAAAATCACTCTTTATGATGGCAGAACCGGCCAACCCTTCTCGCAGCCAATTACCGTGGGTTATATCTATATGATGAAACTCAACCATTTAGTGGAAGATAAAATTCATATGCGTTCCACCGGTCCTTATTCATTGATTACTCAACAGCCCTTGGGCGGAAAAGCCCAATTTGGAGGTCAGCGTTTTGGCGAAATGGAGGTTTGGGCGCTTGAGGGTTACGGGGCAGCCCATTGTCTTCAAGAGATGTTAACCATCAAATCAGACGATGTTTTTGGCCGGGGAGCCGCCTTTGAATCAATTATCAGGGGCGAACGAATTAAAAACCCAAGCATTCCTTCAGCCTTTAATGTTTTAGTCAATGAACTCAAGGCTTTGGCTTTGGGGGTGGAGGCAGTAAAGAAAGAAAATTTAAAACACGAAACACAAAATCCAAAACAAACGGATTTATAATTTATGGAATTTGACGCCTTAAAACTTAAAATTGCTTCCCCTGAAGAAATTCTCCTATGGTCTTATGGAGAGGTGCTTAAAGCGGAAACGATTAATTACCGAAGTCAGCGGCCGGAAAAAGACGGTCTTTTTTCCGAACGCATTTTCGGTCCAACCAAGGATTACGAATGTTATTGCGGCAAATATCGCCGAATTCGCTACAAAGGAATAATTTGCGACCGCTGCGGGGTTGAAGTCGCCAGGGCGTCCGTGCGCCGCGAAAGAATGGGTCATATTAAATTAGCCGCGCCGGTAACTCACGTCTGGTTTTTAAAAACCATCCCTTCAAAGATAGGCCTGTTTCTTAATACGCCTCTTCAAAGATTGGAAAAAGTAATTTATTACGCGGCTTATATTGTTACCAACGTCAAAGAGGAAAATAAAAAGCAGGCCCTGGAAGAATTGGAGCGGGAATTTAAATCGCGGAAGAAGACCGATAAAGGCGGCTTGGAAGGATTAAAGAGCGCCATGTCTGAAGCCAAAGAAGAATTGCTTTCGTTGAAACCGGGAAAAATTCTCAGCGAGGTTGAATATTTCAATTTGGCTCGGCGCTTTGCCAATGTTTTTGAAGCTTCAAGCGGCGCTGAAGCGGTCCGAAAAATTTTAGAAAACATTGACCTTAAAAAAGAAGCTTTAAAAATTGAGCAAGAACTGAAGGGAGTCAAAGACATTACCAAGGAACGTTATTTACTTTACCGTCTTAAATTAATCCGTTCTTTCATTAAAAATAATGTACGGCCGGAGTGGATGATTTTAACGGTTCTGCCGGTCATGCCTCCGGACCTAAGGCCGATGGTGGCTTTGGACGGAGGTCGTTATGCCACTTCCGACCTAAATGACCTTTACCGCCGGGTAATTAACCGCAACAACCGACTGAAGAAGTTAATGGAATTAAGAGCTCCGGAAATTATTATTACCAACGAAAAAAGAATGTTGCAGGAAGCAGTTGACGCTTTGGTTGATAATACCGCCCGTCTTGGCAGCCAGCCGCAACTTTCCAGTCAGCGTCGGCCCTTGAGATCTTTGGCTGATATACTCAAAGGAAAACAAGGAAGATTTCGCCAAAATCTTTTGGGCAAAAGAGTTGATTATTCGGGCCGGTCGGTTATCGTTGTCGGCCCGGACCTGCGGCTTAACGAATGCGGTATTCCCAAAAAAATGGCCTTAGAACTTTTTAAACCTTTTGTCCTCAATAAAATCATCGAAAGGGGAATGGCCCACAACATCCGTAATGCCAATCACTTGATTGAAATGGCTTCGCCGGAAATCTGGGCGATTTTAGAGGAGGTGATTGCCGACCGAAAAGTTCTTTTGAACCGCGCCCCAACGCTTCATCGCTTGGGCATTCAAGCGTTCAAACCGATTCTTATTGAAGATTTATGTATCAGGATTCCTCCGATGGTTTGTTCGGCTTTTAACGCCGATTTTGACGGGGACCAAATGGCGGTCCATTTGCCCTTAACCGAAGAAGCCCAAAAAGAAGCGACTGAATTGATGCTTTCCAGCAATAATATTCTGAAACCGGCTACCGGTAACCCGATTACCGCTCCTTCTCAGGATATTATTTTGGGCTGCTATTATTTGACCAAGATAAACCCCGTTAGAAATGATATTTCTAACGGGGTAAAAGAAGCAGGAGCTAGACAGGCAAGAATTTTTGCCAGTCCGGAAGAAGCAATACTTGCCTACGATTTTGAATATCTAAAAATTAACGAACCGATTCGGGTGAAAATAGACAAAGACTTTGTTGAGACGAGTGCCGGCCGTTTAATCTTCAACGGTGTTTTGCCGAAAGATTTCAATTTCATCAATAAGACCCTTAATAAAAAAGAATTACAAAAATTTGTCACGGAGTTAATAGAAAAATACGAACTTAATCAAGTTTGGCAAATCTTGGATGAAATCAAAAGACTGGGATTTTATTACGCGACTTTGTCCGGCATCAGTTGGGGAATGGATGATTTGGTCATTCCTCCCGAGAAAAAGAAAATTTTAAAAGAGGCGGAAAATGAAATAGCTTTAATCAGAAAACATTATCAGGACGGTCTTTTAACAAGTTCCGAGTGTCGGATAAAAATTATCGAGGTTTGGGAAAGGGTCGTGGGTGAGGTTGGTCGAAAAGTTCCTCTTTATCTGGACCATTACGGCCCGGTTTATTCTATTATTGATTCCGGAGCCCGAGGCGGTTGGTCGCAGCCGGCTCAAATGGCGGGAATGAAAGGATTAGTCCAGAGTCCAAAAGGAGAAACCATTGAGTTGCCGATCAGAGCCTCTTATAAAGAGGGATTAAACGTCTTGGAATTTTTCATTAATACCCACGGCGCCAGAAAAGGTCTGATTGATACCGCCTTAAAAACCGCTTCGGCCGGTTATTTAACAAGACGTTTGGTTGATGTGGCTCAAGATTTGGTAGTTAAGGAAAATAACTGCGGAACAACCGAGGGAATTGAAATTTTTCGCTCCGATGGCGAGGAATTTAGTTATGGTTTCGGTCAGCGCCTGTTCAGCCGGACAGTAGCCGAAGACGTTAAAGTCGGTAAAAAAATAATTGTCAGAGCCAACGGAATTATTACCCGAAAAATCGCCGAGGTGATTGAAAAATCAAAAATTCAATCGGTTAAAATTCGTTCGCCGATTACCTGTAAAACTCTGCAAGGTATTTGTTCAAAATGTTATGGTCTTGATTTGGGAAGAAACGAACCGGTTAAATTGGGCGAAGCAGTGGGTATTATTGCGGCTCAGTCAATCGGTGAGCCGGGGACTCAATTAACGCTTCGGACCTTTCACACCGGTGGAGTGGCGGGCGTTGATATTACTCATGGTTTGCCGCGAGTCCAAGAACTTTTTGAAATAAGGATTCCCAAAGGTAAGGCTCCTTTGGCTGAATTTGACGGCGTTATTGAGGACGTCGAGGAACGGGGAACGCTGAAAGTGATTAAATTGAAAGTTTCGGCTGGAAATAAAAAATCCAAAAAAGCTAAAGTTATGGAATATACGGTTCCGCGGACCAATATTATTTTTGTCAAACCGAAGCAAGTCATGAAGAAGGGCGACCAGATTTCCGAAGGCAGTATCGACATCAGAGAACTTTTTGAATTGAAGGGCCGGGAAGCGGTTGAACGGTATATCACCAACGAAGTCCAGAAAATTTATGTTTCAGAAGGAACTACCATCAGCGATAAACACATTGAAATCATCATTAAGAAAATGTTTTCGCGAGTAATGATTAAAGAGCCCGGAGGAACTGATTTTATAATCGGAGAAATTGTCGAAAAATCGAAGTTTCTTGAGATTAATCGCGAGGCAAAAAGAAAGAAAAAGGAACCGGCCCGGGCAAAACAACTTTTAACCGGCATTACCAAAACGGCTCTTTCCACCGAGAGTTGGCTCTCAGCCGCTTCTTTTCAGGAAACGGCTCGGGTATTGGTGATGGCAGCGGCCGAAGGAAGAGTGGATAATCTCAGGGGTCTGAAAGAGAACGTAATTATCGGCCGTTTGATTCCAGCCGGAACCGGTTTTCGTAAAACAAAACCGAGCGATGAAACATAGACAATTTATCGATTATCGTGTACTATGGTGAATAATATGATCGAAGAAGGAGAAGGAAAAAATTATGAAGTCGGTTTTTTAATTAAATCCGACTCGGATAAAGGAGGGCTTATTAAAATTTTAGAAGACAACCAATTTTCGATTATTAATGAGGGTCAAATATCAAGGATAAAATTGGCTTACCCCATTAAAAAAGAAAATTTTGCCTATTTTGGCTACCTGCATTTTTCCGGCGTTCCCGCAAATATCCGAAATTTAAGCGACAAATTAAAGACCGAATCAAAAATTTTAAGATTTTCTATCATTCCTCAGTCCGTGGAAGAAACCGAAAGCAGGATTTCCGAAGAGATTTATTCAGCTCGGGCAAGACATTTTCCAGAGCGCCAGAAAGTTCAGGGAACTCCTTTTCAGCCGTCGACCTCTCAATTACCCAAAAAGCCGGCCAGAACCGAAGCGCTCAGCAACGAAGCATTGGAGAAAAAATTAGAAGAAATTTTAAAGTGATAATAATATGAATCTCAACAAGGTTTTCATTCTCGGTCGGTTGACGGCCGATCCCCAACTCAGGACAACGCCAACTGGCCAACAGGTGGCCAGTTTCGGAGTAGCCACCAACCGGATTTGGAATGACAAAACCGGCTCCCGCCAACAGGAAGTTGAATACCACAATGTGGTGGTTTGGGGCCGACAAGCGGAAATTGTCAGTCAGTTTTTGACCAAGGGAAGTTTGCTTTTGGTTGAGGGTCGGATGCGGACAAGAACCTGGCAAAATAAGCAAGGTCAAAATCAAAGAACCACCGAGATTATCGGCGAAAGGATTCAGTTGGGACCGCGGTCAAGCCAAAGCCAAACTGGATTTAACAAGCCGGAAGCCGAAGAGACAAAAAGTGTTTCCCCTAAGAAAGAATTACCGGAAATAGATATTAACGAAGAAGATATTAAAGCAGAAGATTTACCATTCTAAAAAGCAACTATGCAATGTTTTTTTTGTTCTCAAAACTCAAAAACCATAGATTATAAAGAAGCTGAACTGCTTAAAAGATATATTTCGTCTCAAGCCAAGATTATTAATCCCCGCTACACCGGTACCTGCGCCAAACACCAGCGAATGTTGGCCCGGGCGATAAAAAGAGCCAGAATTATGGGGCTGTTACCTTTTGTCAGGCGATAAATTATGAAAAAAGACAACGAAAAATCCACTGACCTTGATAAACTCCTTGATTCTCTTCAGGATAAATTTGGCGAAGGCGCGATAATGAAATTGGACTTCGTTAAAAAAGTTGATACTGATGTGGTTTCAACAGGTTCTTTTTCTTTGGATTTGGCTTTGGGGGTCGGCGGTTTGCCGATAGGTCGGATAGTTGAAATTTACGGTCCGGAATCAAGCGGCAAAAGCACAATGGCGCTTCACGTTATCGCCGAGGTTCAAAAAAAAGGCGGCAAGGTGGCTTATATTGACGCCGAGCATGCCATGGACCCGGATTACGCAAAAAAACTTGGAGTTAAAATCGAAGACCTTTTGATTTCTCAGCCGGATTGCGGCGAAGATGCTTTGAATATCTTGGAAAGCCTGGTGCGCTCCGGCATTATCAGCGCCGTTATTATTGACTCGGTGGCGGCCCTGACTCCGCGAGCGGAAATTGAAGGCGAAATGGGAGCGCAATTCATCGGGCTTCAAGCCAGAATGATGAGCCAGGCGCTTCGCAAAATCACCGCTTTGGCTGACCGCTCTAAAACTTTGATTGTTTTCATCAACCAACTCCGCGATAAAATCGGAATGATGGGTTACGGCGAACCGACCACCACTCCGGGCGGCCGGGCTTTGAAATTTTATGCTTCGGTACGGATTGATTTAAGGCGCATCGCTCAGATTAAAAAAGGCGAGGAGGTGGTTGGGAATCGTACCCGCGCCAAGGTGGCGAAAAACAAAGTGGCGCCGCCTTTCAAAATCGCGGAATTTGATATTATGTACGGCGAAGGCATCTCTTATGAAGGCGATGTTTTGAATATGGGAATTAAAAGCGGGGTAGTTAAAAAAACCGGCAACACCTATAGCTTTGAAGACGAAAAATTAGGCGTGGGTTTAGAAGCGTGTCGGGAAAAATTAAAGCAAGACAAAAAACTTTTGGGAGAAATCAAAAAGAAAGTTCTTGAATCTTTAAAGAGTTAATTACAAAAATTTTGGCCACGATTTTTCTATTAATTTTTTTGTGTATTAACCCTATGTGCCAACCCCTTCGGGGCAAGCCCCTCTTGGTACTATGCTATAGCATAGTACCAAGACCTTTATCGGTTCAATTTAATAGGGCATACGAATCGTTCCGTACTTTGTACGGCGCAGTCTGCCGTAGGGTTTATTTTTTGATTTTTTAGAAACAGGGCTTGGACTATATTTTCTCTTTTTTCTTCCCTTGTGGCTGCGTTCCAAATAACTGCGGTAGGCTTTTTCATTTATAGCTTTTTTAATAACGCTGATAGTTTGGGGTGAAATCCATAATTCCTTGCCAATTTCCTGATAACTTTTACCGGAAATAATTTTATCCATAGCGGCGGCGCGATTAACTAAATCGCGGCGCTCGTGAGAGGTAATAAGTAATGACAACAATTCTTTAGATTCCAATATTTCCCGCCAGCAAGCAGTTTCCCATTCCTGACGAGAAGAATAATTGTCAATTGGCGGAAGAACTATTAATTTTTCCTTGTCCATAAAATAAGTATATCATACCACTATGCTATAGCATAGTGGTATGATAAAGAGAAGAATATTTTTTCATCATCACTTAAATTTAATTACTTGGGTTTAGTTTGTAGAAATTTTCAAAAATCTTTGCCACCAGTACTGGGCCGGTGCCGTCGGGAGTCGGAGTATACCATAAATTTCCAATTTCCAATTTCCAATTTCCAATTTTTGACGAATCAAAGTCGCCGCGAATTTTACCGTTTTCATCAAGCGAGTATCCAAAATCAATAACACCGGTACGTTCTTTTAACATCTCTGGTTTAATTAAGCCTGGCTTGCCAACGCCGGTTATCACCAAATCGGCGTTGTTTAATATTGAAAAATCACTTCCTTGGTCTAAGAGATAAATTTCCGGACATTTTCCCATCAGCCAATTTGCAATCGGCTTACCTACTAAAAAACCCAGACCCACAACCGCTACCTTTGAAGTCGTAAGTCGTAAGTCGTAAGTCGTAAGTATTTTTTCAACAACTCCCACAGCTGGCGGCAAAACTGGATTGCGACCGGCATAAAAAGCGCCTAAAGCTCGCTCGCCTAAAACATCAACATCTTTTTTTCGGGGAATCACATTTAAACTAGAATGAGGGTTGATATTTTCCGGCAGCGGCAACTGGACAATTGTTCCGCCAACCGGTTTTTGATTGGCAATCCGGCCGATTTCATCCCGCAAATCATCATTTTTAATGGTTTCAGGAAATTTATAAATCCGAAAATCAACCCCTAACTCCTTCGCGGTTTTTTCTTTTTGTTTCAAAAAGGTTATAGAAGCCGGATTTTCGCCGACTAGAACAACTGCCAAGATTTTTTTTGGCTTTGGTCCCGATTTTAAATGGTCAATAATTTTTTGGGCTATTTCATGGCCGGAAATTTTTTGCATATCTTTTTAATTTCTTTCTCAATTGAATTAGAATTTTCTTTTTTAATCAAAGCCCAATAAATCAAATCAGCTAATTCTTTGATAATACTCGATAATTTGGTTGACTTCAAGCGTAAATATATTTTGCGATAGATGGGTGTCTGTTACAAAATATATTTAGTTTTGCGACAGATTTTAAAAATGTTAGAATAGAAATATGCCAGACGTCCAAAAACTTTTAGATGATTACCTTAATTATTTAGAGATAGAAAAAAATCGTTCCATCAAAACGCGAGAAAATTACAAGCGCTATCTCGACGCTTTTATTAATTTCTCTAAAATCAAAACCGAAAAAGATATTTCTGCCGAAAAGGTTCGGGATTTCCGGCTGCATCTGGCCCGAGTGGAAACTCCCAAGGGAGAAAATTTAAAAAAGACCACCCAGAGTTATTACATTATTGCCCTGCGTAATTTTCTTAAATATTTAATCAAGCGCGATTTTGACGTCTTATCTCCGGACAAAATTGAACTGCCGAGAATACCCGGCCGGCAGATTGAAATCATTGAATACCCTGATTTGGAGAGATTGCTGGCTGCACCCAACGGTTCTGACTTGCGCAGTTTGCGCGACAAAGCAATTTTGGAAACTTTATTTTCGACTGGCTTGCGAATTTCCGAGCTTTGTAGTTTGAACCGTCGTTTTGATATAAATCGCGGCGAACTGACAGTTCGCGGCAAAGGCGGAAAATTAAGAGTGGTTTTTCTTTCCGAACGATCTAAGAAAGCGATTAAAAATTATTTAGACAAACGGTTTGATACCGAAGAAGCGCTTTTTATAAGTTTAACTAAATCAAAAAAGCCGAAGGTTATCGCTAGAATAATACCGCGGACTATCCAAAGAATTGTTGATTTTTACAGCCGAAAAGCCGGCATCACCAAAAAAGTCCACCCTCATACCATCCGTCATCTTTTTGCCACAGACCTTTTAATTGGCGGCGCTGACTTACGTTCAGTCCAGGAACTTTTGGGTCACGCCAGCATTTCCACCACTCAAATTTACACTCATCTAACCAATAAAGAACTCAGGGAAGTACATCGGGCCTTCCACGGCCGCCGCCGGGAATAAACCATCCCATCTACTTTATATTCTTAATTACTTTATAAATTACTCTAATATTATGCGATCGCATAATATTAGAGTAATAGTAGCAGTATAAGCAAATTAAAATCTTTATTTTAAGCAATATGCTTTAAGCTCCCTGTTTTTGTAATTTCAAAAATCTCCACAAAATCGACTAACTTCATTTTAAGCAAATCATCTAAAAATTCTTGTGGAATTTTCACCTTACCCATCCAAACGCTTTTCTGAACCATTTTAAGTCCTAAATTATCTAAGGCAGCCCTTAACCAATTCCTTTTCCTTTTTTCAACTTCTGGAACATCAAAAATCACAACAATAACTTTATCGGCCTTCTCTTTAGGATAAGGAATTTCCGGCAAGCGTTTCTCATTTCTCTTTCTAAATAAAGTTAACTCGTTTTTTCCTTTTTTAGTTAATATCCAAAATCTTTTCTTGTCTTTCTGCTTTTTTTCTATTAAACCATCCTGTTTCAAAACGTACATCATCTTATAGTATCTCTGTTTAAGTTGTTTTCGCTGTTCTTGGATAAATTCTTTATTCTGTCGTTCTCTTTGGCGCTTTGATAATTCATATTGCATTCTGCCATAAGAGGCGCCGTAGCCCGAGCTTAATATTGCGTCAAAAAGATCAGCGGTATTAATCATAGTATCCTTAACCGATTCTAATATTTTTAAAGTAATTTCCCCTTTCATTTTTTATTTAAATTTTATTTAAAATTCATTATAACTCTAATATTATGCGATCGTCAAGTATTAGAGTAAGTACTGACGGCGATGTGGGGAATATAGTAATACATAGTAATACAATGTATGTGTCGAGGGCGGGAGTCGAACCCGCAAGCCTTGCGGCAATAGGTTCTAAACCTATCGTGTTTCCCAGTTTCACCACCTCGACAGAAATTAGAAGATAATTATATTCAATATCTGATAAAACTGAAATAGCTTGACTTTTTTGTTATTTTATGCTACCTTTTAGGTAGTTTCAAGAGTGTAGAAGCGGATTGACGCAGATTAATACGCGGATAAACGCAGATGTCTTGAAACAAGTACATTGTCAATTTTATAAGGAATGAACTGAAAAAACAATAAAACTTGGCCGAATGGCCGGAAAGGAGGAAGAAAGATGGAAAAGAAAAAGAAAGGGAAGATTTTATCTAACCGACTGGCGATTATATTAATTGGTGCAGTCGCTGTTTGGTCGCTAATCCTCGGATTAGTTATTGATGGTTACGCTTTTACACTGCTCGGATTGGGGACAATCGCAGCGATTTTGATTTTTAACGCTGTGGTTATCGTCCCTGTGGTCCATTTTGGAATACCGACCAGAGTGGGAAAAAGAATCAAAAAGGCAGATGGGAAAGTAGTTATTTTGCATGAGGGACTTGATTTTGTCTTGCCTCTCATCGATGACTTGGAGGAAAAGAACATTATTTCCAAAAAACTTACCACCAAGGAGATAAAGACAAAAGCTATCTCAAGAGACCGGCTTGAGGTCTTTCTGGTAGGGTCATTACAATATAGCCCCTTCGATCCCAATACTTATATTGAGAGGGAGCCAGAAACGATAAGCAAAGGATTAGTTGATGCAATTGAGAGTGAATTTGGTAAGGTGTGCGGCACCAAGGACGCTGATGCTTTTGTCAAAAGCCGTACAGAAATAGAAGTTCTTATTAATTGTGTTTTGCGACTTAAGCGACCCCCTCATTATTTCTTCAACGAAGCAACCGAAATGACCGAAAAATTTAAGCAAGAATTTCCATTGCTTGAAATCGTTGCTAATAAGTTTGTGGGAAAAATAAACGAACTTGCCAATATAGATATAGATAAAGAAGAGGCAGGTAAACTGTCTCCAAAAAAATGGAAATTGAAAGAATTAGAGAAAGAAGGTGAGCCCGAATCAAAAGAGCCAAAAAAGGAAGAGAAAGAGATTGATATTCTTGCTTTCTATCGGGACAACACTACTCGAATCAGTCTTATACTTGACTTATTAGAGGAACAACAACCTTCTCCGATAGAGGAGTTATACGGAATCAAGGTGGCAATATTTCGTGCTGCCAAGATTGGTTTTTCGGAAAAGGTGCAAAAGGCATTCGAGGAGGAAAGAAGTGCGATAGCGGAAATGAAGGCAGCTGAGGTAAGATTCAAAAAGAAAAAACAACTTCTTGAGGGATACATTAAGGCAGGAATTTCTCCGGAGGCGGCAGTTAATCTTATTGAGACCACTACTGATGTTAAGGGAGTAGAAAGGCAGATTATATCAGTGGAAGGGTCTCATTCAATGGATTTACTTGCTTTTGCCAAACTTTTGGGAGGAGGTGGTAAGAAATGACGATGAAGGAAACGAAGGAGACGACAAAAACGAAGGAGGCGAAGGGAGCGAAGGCAAAAAAAGCGAAAAAAATAGTAATTGCAGGGATTGTTGCAGTATTAGCAACTATCTTATTTGTCGCCGGGATAGGAAGACTTATTCCTAGTGGTAAAATAAAAGTAAACTCTCCACCGACTGAGGCGCGGGTGGCAATAGCCCAGAACCAGAAGAAAGTCGTTTGGAAAAAACTACAAGAGATTACAGCGCCTGCTCAATGGTCTAAAGAATATTCCACCCCCAGCGGACTCTTCAAAATTATGCCCGCCCCCGGAGAAAAAGCAGAAGTGCTTTTCTCCGATGGTAAATATTTTCTAATAGATTCTTCTGAGCAGATAGATATGGGAGCGGTAAGCGAAGGGTTCAGGCTCCGCGGGATCGGAAAAGAAACAGTTGTTTTTCTGTATGAGGGACGATACTAAGTAATTAGTGGCAACCCCGCTGACTGAGCAATGCTCGCGTCTGTGGGGTTGTTTTTTTATTAAATAATTAATTTTATCTAACTCATTATTCTTAAAAGTATTAAGGCTACGCCTTTAGAAATTAAAATAATAGTAAAACCAATCACCGCATACATAAGGGTTTTTCGTCCGCTTTGAATTTTTTCGGGATTATCGCGGGCAATGAGAATCTGAAACCCGCCAATTAGAATCATTATAGCCAGAATCGGAACGCTGATGTAGATAAGATAATTTAAAACATTATTAATAATTTGGATAATATTAGTCGTGCCTAAAGGATTTGGAAGTTTTATTGGTCCTGTTCCAACTCCTCCTCCCTGCGCCAAGACTTTATTAGTCATTAAAAAAACTAAGCCGGAAAATATTAAACTACCCAGCCAATAAAAAGGATTTTTTATTTTTTTAGACATTATTAAAATTTTAATCTTACAAGGTTCAGTCCCGCTTTTAACGGGACTGAACCTTGTTCCAATTTTATATTTAATATAATCTTATTTAAACGCTTGGAGAAGTCAGAAAGTTTCTGATAATTACTTCAAAGCCAACCGCCAACAAAGCTACTATGATGGCTATGGCTGCGTAAATAACTCTATTTTTTGCTGTGGTAATCTTTTCCGCATCGCCTCCAGCTGTCAGATAGCTAAAAGCCGCAAATAGAATGAACATCACTGCGATAACAAAGAAGATAATATAAATCCACCTGATCACACCTTTTAAAACATCCACCAAGCCTCCGACAGTTGTCGGACCAGTCTGCTGTATTCCGGGGATTTGGGCGACTTGGCCAATGGCGACATTTCCTAACAACAATAGACCAATAGTTGAAACCACAAGAGATAATTTAGCAATTTTTGACATTTTCATTAAACATTAATTTTGAATCCTCGACCTTTTTGATTTTATTTTTAATTTATTATTTTCTTAAATACCAATAGGGCCTTCTCTGTCTTCTGGCCACCAACCCTTGGGCGGCTGCCACGGAGGCGCCAATCCTTTTTGTTGTTGAGGTTGTTGAGTCGTCTCATCTTTTTGTAGTAGGAAGTTTTTAATAATTGTTACTGCGCCAACTGCCAATAAAGCAATGGCAATAGCAATGGCTGCGTATATTATTTTGGTATGAGCGCTTTTAATTTTTTCCGGATTGCCGCCAGCCGTCAGATAGGTAAAAGCAGCGAACAAAATAAACATCACTGCAATAACGAAAAAAACAATATAAACCCACTTGACAATGTTGGCAATAGCATCTAACAATCCTCCAGGTGTTTTTATCGGCGATTCCGGGGTTCCCAATTCTTTGGCTTCGGGAATAGCGCCGGGGGTAATGGCTCCAACCAAAAAAGGCAAAAATATGAAAAAAATTATTAAGCTGATAAAAATAAAATTTTTCCCGGACATATTTAAGGCGTGATAAACGCTTTAATAATTTGAGCCGCGCCGACTGAAATCAAGGCAATGGCAATGGCGACTATGGCCCAGGTAATCTGGCTTTTTGCGCTATTAATTTTTTCTGGATTACCCTGGCTGGTCAAAAAATTAAAAGCCGCCACAATGATGAAAATAACAGCGACAATAAAGAAAATGGTATAAGTATATTGAACAACCTTTGCCAGAATTCTAAAGATGTCACTCGGCTTTTTTATTGGTGAACCTTGAGCTAGGTCTTTGGCTGCTCCTTGCCAGTTCTGAGCCAAGACCGAATTAATCAAAACAGGCATTAATAAATTAGTCGTTAGCGAGATAACGAAAATTCCTTTTAAAATATTTCTTTTTCTTATTTTCTTCAACAAGTTAATTTATTCCAGGGGCCGATTCTGCCACCGGTAAGTAGCTTTATTATCATATCAATAATTAACCAAGAAAGCAAGGCAATCAGAAGCCCGACCACCGCGGCCGTGACAATCTCTTTGCCTTTGGCTACTCTTTCGGTTGAGCTGCCAGCGGTCATAATCATAATCCCGCCCACCACAATCATCACCGCAGCCAAAGGAATAACAATATACATTAGAAAATCAATGATATTTTTAATTAACTGTCCTAAATGGCACCAAGTGCAAGGAGGTGTGGTGCTAGTGCCGCAAGGAACTAAGGCTGCTATCGTTACCAACGGCAGCAGCGCGAAACTGACACTAAACAAAAACGTAAAACTGACGCGAAATATTTTAGCGATATAACTCATTAATTTCATTTTCCGCTTGTCTTAGGGCTTGTTCCGGACCGAGTCGGCCGCTCAAGATTAATTCTATCATACTGGAAAAAGTTTGTTTAACAACGGCGCTATCAGGTTGTCTCCACGAGCGGGCTGTCAAAGCTTGTCTGGTAAAAACTCCCAATTCAGGGTCATTTTTATATTTTTCTATCAACGAGCGAAGGCCTGGCGGTTTTTTAACGGCTTGAAGATAAATTTCGGATATTTGAGGATTGGTCGTTGCCGAGAAAATGAAATTCCAGGCCAAATTTGAATTCCGACTTTGATTGGAAACGCTTAATCCCCAATAATTGGCATAATTAATTGGCGTGCCCTGAACGCTGTCAAAGGGCTGAAGCATCAGACTAACACCGATATTCAAATAAGGATTTTTTGCTTTAATTAAAGGAAGGGAGGAGGCGTAATTAAAAATAATGGCAGTTGAGCCCTCGCTAAAACTATCCAAAGAATAACGCAGGTTATTATTCCAAGTATAGTAAGGACTGGAAGGATTGGCGAATTGAAGGTAAAAATTTAAGGCGGATAGTCCCTGGGAACCGAAATTTATCTTTCCGTACTGGTCAATCATTTGACTGCCAAATTGAAGCATTAAAAGACTTAACAAATTCGAGGCTGAGTTGATGTTTTTTTCCGAGCCGCCGAGAGCCGCTGCCGGCTTAATAATTTGATTAAGAATATTTATTTGCCTTAACTGAGGAATCAAATTTTGAAATTCCTGCCAGGTCTTTGGCATTAGAGCAATGTATTTGGCGTCAAAAATATCTTTATTATAAAGAAGAGCCAGGGTATCGATGTAAAGAGGTAAGGCATAAACCTTTCCGTTAAGCACAAAGTCTTGTTCAACTACTGTCGGAAATAATTGCCGGAACTGGCTTAAAGGAAGGAATGTTTCGGGGACCGGCGTAACTTTGTCATAATGTTTTGGCAGCCAGCTGCTGTGGAACATAAAAATATCCGGCGCCTGACCAGTGGCTAAGGCATTTAAAAGAGTCTTTTCGTAAACATCTGTATCGTCAAATCGGCGGTAATTAATTCTGGTATTTTTATCTATTAACGAGTATTCCTCAATTATTAATTGAATAGCGTTAGAATCATCGGCTTCGGAGACCCCCCAAAAATTAAGTTCGTTTTGAGAGCCGGTTGACAGCCCAAAACCGCCACCGCCTTGCTTTTTTAAGCCGGGGATTACCCCTAAGAGAAGTAAAACAAAAAACAGGACAATTAAGCCAGCGATGCCGATGATAATGATTTGATTGCGAGTGAGATTCACTAATGACTATGACTATGACCTATGACTATGACAGTTTTTATTTTGTCATCGTTATTGTCATCGTCATTATTTTATAAGCATACCACTCCCGCCACCCTATCTCCTTCTTTCAGTTTCATAATCCGGACGCCGGAGGTGGCTCGGCCAGCGGTCCGAATGTCGGAAATTTTAGTTTTGATAATTTGTCCTTTGATGGAAAGAGCCAATAATTCTTTTTCGTCAGTAATAATTTTGGCATTAATAATGGCTCCGGTCTTTGAGGTTATTTTAGCGGTTTTTATTCCCTGGCCGCCGCGACTTTGAACTTTATATTTTTTAAGCGTTGTCTGTTTGGCAAAACCATTTTCCGTCACCACCAACAACTTGTCTCTTGTCTCTTGCTTCTTGTCGCTTGTTTTAATTATATCAAGTCCAGCCACAAAGTCATCCTTTTTCAACCTGATGGCCCTGACGCCCGAGGCGTTGCGGCCCATGGACCGCAGCTGCGATTCTTTGAATCTGATAGCCTGGCCTTTGGTTGTCGCCAGGATTATCTCATCTTTACCCGAAGAAAGTCTTACCCATTTAAGTTTGTCATTTCCGACGCTTCGGTCGGAACTCCGACCCTTTGGCGTCGGGGGTTTTTGAAGATTAATGGCGATAAGGCCGCTGCGCCTGACGTTGGCAAAATCTTCAAGCGAAGTTTTTTTGATGACGCCATATTTGGTCGCCATTACAAGATAGCCGTTTGTCCCTTGTCCCTTGCCTGCCTGCCGGTCAGGCAGGTCGCTTGTCGCATAAGCGATGATGGCGCTGATTTTTTCGTCCGGGGGAATTTCCAAAAAGTTTTGGATTACTTTGCCTTTGGCCGTGCGGGAGCCAGCCGGAATTTCATAAACCTTGGTTTGGAAAGCCCGGCCCCGGTCGGTGAAAAACAAAATATTGTCATGGGTGTCGGCTGAAATGAAATGGGTGATAAAATCTTCTTCGCTTACTTCTGAACCGAGAATGCCCTTGCCGCCTCGGCGTTGAACCCGAATGACGGTCGGAGCCACTCTTTTGATATAACCGCTTTGTGAAAGAGTAATCACGACTTTTTCTTGGGGAACCAAATCTTCTTCTTTAAATTCTTTGAGCCCGCCAGCCACTACTTTTGTCCTCCGTTCGTCGCCGTAAACTCTTTTTAATTCCACCAGTTCGTCTTTGACGACGTTAAGAATTTTTTCCGGGCTTTTCAGTAATAATTGCAGTTTATTGATTAATTTTCTTTTTTCTTTTAACTCGTCCTCAATTTTTTGGCGTTCCAGGGCAGCCAAGGTCTGGAGCCGCATTTCCAAAATGGCGTTGGCCTGGATGTCGGTAAAACCAAATTTTTTAACCAGATTTTGATGAGCTTCCTCGCGGTCTTTCGATTTTTTGATGGTAGAAATTATTTGGTCTATTACTGACAATGCCTTTGATAAACCCTCCAAAATATGGCTTCTTTCTTTGGCTTTATTCAGATCAAATTTAGCCCGACGTTCCACCACTAATCGGCGATGTTCTATGTGAGCTTCCAACACTTCTTTGAGCGACAAAAGTTGGGGCTGAATGCCGTTGTCAACCAAAGCGATCATATTAAGATGAAAATCTTTTTGTAGGTCGGTATGTTTATAAAGCTGGTTTAAAATTTTTTGAGGTGTGACGTCGTTTTTGAGTTCAATGACAATCCGCATTCCCTCCCGGTCGCTTTCATCCCGCAGGTCGCGGATTCCCTCAATCTTTTTTTCCTGAACCAGTTCGGCAATTTTGATGATAAGTTCCGCTTTATTGACCTGATAAGGAATCTCTGTGATTACAATATTGAATTGACCTTCTTTTCGTTCCTCAATTTCAGCTTTAGCCCGACAGGTAATTGGCCCCCGGCCGGAAATATAAGCCTCGATGATGCTTTTCTTATTATAAATAATGCCGCCGGTGGGGAAATCCGGTCCCTGAACGAATTGCATCAATTCCTCGGTGTCGGTCTTAGGATGGCCAGCCAGATAAATGAGACTGTCAACAACCTCGCTCAAATTATGGGGCGGAATATTAGTGGCCATTCCAACGGCAATGCCCATGGAACCATTAAGTAGGAGATTGGGAAGTTTAGCCGGTAAAACCTTTGGCTCCTGACGGCTGGAATCATAATTCTGTTGCCAGTCAACAGTCTCTTTTTCAATGTCAAAAAGCAGTTCTTCGGCGATTTTTGACAACCGGCATTCCGTATATCTCATGGCAGCCGGCGAATCGCCGTCAACGCTTCCCCAATTACCCTGGCCGTCAATCAAAAGATAACGCAAAGAGAAATCTTGGGCCATTCTGGCCAAGGCGTCATAAACAGCGCTATCGCCGTGGGGGTGGTAGCGGCCCAAAACTCCGCCGACCACATTGGCGGATTTTCGGAATTTCGCGCCGTGGGATAAACCATCCTCCCACATTGTCCATAAAATCCGTCTTTGGACCGGCTTTAGGCCATCTCGGACATCCGGCAGGGCCCGGGAGACGATGACTGACATCGCGTAATCCAAATAGGATTCCCGAAGCTCATCGGTTATTTCGCGTTTCTCAATTTTTGACATTGTTTTTATTCTACAGTGATTGTTCTGCTTTTGGTTATTTCAGAAATAATAATTTTAATGTTTTCTTTGACTGAGTTAAAAACAACCACCAAGCCGTTTTTAAAAATTTGCCAAAATCCTACGGTAGATTCTTGGTTCTCAATATTATTTCCAATAGATTTGACAGTTGACTGAATATAAACCAACCAGAGGCCGATTACTAAAATCATCGAGATGGCAGTGGCTCCAATCAGCCAGCGTTTTTTGGTCGCTTCATCGGAATTTTGAATCTTTTGTAAGAAAATCTTTAATTTTTTAAACATAAGGCCGAGAATTCTTACGGTTTTAATACCACTATCTCCGTCTTTTTGATATCAGCCACATCTTTTTTCTTAACAACTAATTTTTCTTGTGTTTCGGTTTGTTTTGTTTTTAGCCCGTTAAATTCTTCCAAAAACACCTCAATCTTATCAGCCGGCCTCTTTAAAGATGGAATTTTGAAAAAACAAGGGATAATGATTTTAGGTTCAAGTTGTTTGATAACTTTTACTGATAATTTTTGACTAAGAAAGGCCGGGCCGCCGGCCGGGATAAACAAAATGTCAATTTTTTCCAAATGCTCTAAAATTGTCGGTTCGGGTATTTCCGAAAGATGTCCCAAAAGACAAAGTTTGATTCCCTCCATCTCTAATAAATAAATGGTCTTGAAGAATTTTTCCGAAGATTCTTTAGCCAATAAGAAGCCGGTGATGTTGATATCTTTGATGTTATATTCACCCGGACCGTAAATTAATTGACTAGTTGGTTGGCTAATTAGTTGATTGGTTAGGGGGAGAGGCGACAATGTTTTTAAGATAATATCAGCTTTAAAACGCGGCGGTGTTAAGCCGGCTTTGCTGTCGATGGGGTCGGTTAAAATGACAAAATCGCCGCTTTGGAGTTTGAAACACCCCTCGCCATAAAAAGTAATGACCATAAATTTGTTAAATTTATTTGTAAGAATTCCGAACGTTGTTTACACTTTTAGTCCTTTCGGGATAAAGTGTAAACACTATGACAATACACAAACGGGCTCGCCGTTGACACCCATTCAACATCTGGGAAACCTTTGATAAGTATTTTAACAAAGGGATAAGGATTTGCGATTTACAAAGACAATACAGCGTATCCAGACCAACAGTATACCGAGCGCTGGAAAGAGGCAGACAAAAGGATTTCAACGTTCATAAAAGCATCAATAAGAAATATCGGTGTTTAGAATACGGCTTGAAGCGACTGGCAAAGGTTGAGGCGGAACTGGAAAAGAAACTTAAAGCCCAAGCAAAACAATACAACAAGGATTATCCGGGTGAAATGCTCCATTCAGATCATACTATAGCATAGTGCTATGACATGTCATAGCACTATGCTATTGGCAGGTACCCATAAAATTAGACACATAGTCTTATTTGGAATAATCTAAATATTATACCAAAAGGTTAACCATTGCTTGCTCCCGAGCAAAAAATGGAAAAACTAATCAATTATTTTTATCCCAAAGAACTGTAAACAACGCTCCGATTTCTTACAGTTTATTTAATAATATCTTATTCAGCCAAAAATTTCAACCACGCACCGACACAAGTCATTACTGATGTATCCCATCCAGCACAACAGGCGGTCTAACGCATTAGACTACCTGTTATGCACCCGTCTAGTTCACGGGGTTGATTTTATAGACAGCTCAAATACAATATAATTAATGCATACAATTGACCATTTAAATCGAATGGTTTTAGATTCAAAAAGAAGGAAATTTTTGACAGAGATTAGTTTTTTAAAGAAATACGGTTTTTATCTGGCTGGCGGGACTGCTTTGGCTTTACAAATCGGTCATCGCACCTCGCTGGATTTTGATTTTTATACAGAAAAAAAATTTGATCCCGAGAAGCTACACCAAAAATTAAGAGAAAAATTTAAAGAAACAGTGCTTTTACAGAAAGCCGAGGACACTTTAATCGTGAATATTAATAATGTAGCGATAAGTTTTTTCCATTATCCTTACCCTTTGGTATACTCATGCCCAGAAATTGACGGAGTTTTGCTTGCCTCAAAGCAAGATATTGCGGCAATGAAAATAATTGCCCTTTCTGATCGAGGAACCAAAAGAGATTTTATTGATGTTTATTTTTTACTGAAAGAGTTTTCCCTAAAAAAAATTTTGGAATTCACAAAAAAGAAGTATCCTCAATTTAATATTTATGTTGGCTTACGCGGTCTAACCTACTTTGTTGACGCCGAGAAAAAACAACAAAGAAGATTATATTTATTTCAATTTGTCTCCTGGAGCAAAGTTAAGAGATTTTTAATTGAAGAAGTGAGAAAATATCAAAAAAATGTCTAAAAAAAAGATTCCTTCAAAAATGCGCTGGCTATTTTGGTCCTACGACATTAAAAGCTTGGACTTAAAAAGCGACATAGATTATATTGTTGCCCAGGTTTTAAATTACGGCGCCTGGGAAGATGTAAGGTGGCTTTTGAGAAATTATTCGGAGCAAGAGATTAAAAATGTAATCAAAAATCCAAGTCGGGGTGTTTGGTTTGAGAAAGTTTTGAATTTTTGGACGACAATTTTTAATATCCGGCTCAAAAAAGATGTCTTAGAAAAGGCAATTTTTAGGCTTACCCAGCATAGCAACGCTCAGTCGTTTTCTTTAAAATAGCCAACCACATTTTAAGGGTAAAAACCATCGAGACGACAGAGAAGAAGAGGTACGAAAATCTGTTCTGGTCTTGATGGCTCTAGGTCTTATCAAGCCACTGTTAATGTTGGCTTTCAGCCTTGGCTAAGAGAAGTAATACCAAGATAAAATAATGATGACAATGACAATAAAATCCTCCATTGATAATGGAGGATTTTATTTTTTTAAACCGAATTCGGATTGAAAACTATTTTTCTTCTGTCTGTTGTCGGAATCTTTCTATAAGATGAGTCGCATAATCTTTGCCGCCAAGACCAAAAGCAATACCCCCGGCGATGGCTAACATCGCGATTAATCCGGTCACAAGAGTATTGAGGATGGTGGTGGCAATGCCAACCTGAATTAAAGCGGCCAAGAATCCAAAGATAACTATTGTCCACCAGGCAAGACTTCCCAAAAATTTTGGATTATAAAGTTTAGCGCTGGCGATTGAAGTCCTGATGAGAGATTTGAGGAAATTAGCCAACAATACGGTCGCCAGCATTATCAAAACCGCCACAATGATGTTTGGGATATAAGAAATTACATCTCGCAGGAAAAGAGAAACCCCGTAAAGTCCCATAATGTCAGTTACCGCCAAAAAGAACACCACTACCAAAAACCAGTAAACTAAAAGACCGAGAAATTTGCCGGAATTAATCTGAAGACCGGCTCTGTCGAATAAAGGACTTAATCCCACCTTTCTTAAAAGAGAGTCAATCTTAAGGGTATTAATAATTCTTTCCACGATTGCGCGTAATCCCGAAGCCACGATCAGGCCTACAATAATGAGGATTAAGGCGCCAATAAGCGACGGTAAAAAGTTAATGACGCCGGCCCATACGCCCTGAAATGAAGTCAATAATATTTCAGTCCAATTCTGAGCTACCATAATAATTAACTATTGACAATGACCATTAACAATGACTATTTATAATCGTCAAAAGTCAACAGTCAAACGTCAAACGTTGATATACTCGACCTTTAATTTTTATTACACTCCATTATTATAACCCTTAAGTTTTAAGAATGAAACCTTTTGGCTGTGGATAACTCAAGAGGGTATTCTATATTTGGCAATCGATAAATAATCAGTTATACTATTAAGAACATGGTACGATTTATATTCCGTTTGATTTTTGCTTTTATTGCCAATTTGGCGGCTTTTTGGTTAGCCAATCATTATATTGACGGATTTCAAATTATTCCCGGCCTTAATAATTTTTTCATAGTTGCCGGAATTTTCACCTTTTTGAACATTTTCATCAGGCCCGTTCTTAAACTAATTTTGAGTCCGGTTATTGTATTGACTCTCGGTTTCGCCGTTTTCTTGATTAATGCCTTCATGCTTTATCTTCTTGACAAATTTTTAACAAACATTACCATAACCGGAATGATTCCTCTCGTTTATGCTACCCTGATTATAAGCTTGGTTAATATTGTAATTAACTTTTCGGCGAAGAGACTTTATAAAAGTAATGAGTAACGAGTTTAAAAAACTCAAAAACTTATAACTCAAAAATCGTGTTTATCTCCATCACTCAAATCATCATCTCGGCTATTTTGATTGTTTTAATTTTACTTCAGGAACGGGCATCGGGACTCTCCGGCGTCTTTGGCGGCGGCGAAAGCGAATTTTATGCCAAACGCAG
>Ga0210031_1000403_pt1 | contig 25111 bp, 17 predicted proteins | sample CryGeyCG2014_080_FD_185455 | JGI IMG/M metagenome (GOLD analysis project Ga0210031, IMG submission 185455) | Groundwater microbial communities from aquifer - Crystal Geyser CG03_land_8/20/14_0.80 (SPAdes) (version 2) | ecosystem: Environmental > Aquatic > Deep subsurface > Groundwater | place... | reverse complement strand
GGTTGGTGGCGATGGGCATCTCTACAGTTAAGGAGCTGCGGGACCACTGGGCCTACGGCAACCGCCAGTTGTTGGTGGACTACCTGGGGGAGTCGCCAGTGCGGTTCACGATGAGCCGAGTGCCAGCGGGCGCTACGCGTGGGGTGGCGGCCTCGGGTCCGGGGCACGTCGTCAACCTGATGGCTGCGGGCCGCACGCGGCCGCTGGTCAAACGGCCGCGAGGGGCACTGGTGGCGAGCGAACGTCACCGGTGTGCCGAGACCCCTCCCGCCCAGCCCCGGCCGAGCCGGGCCGCGGCGAAGCCTCCGGTCTTCTTCGGTCAGCGGTTCCCAGCCGCAAGAGACCAGGCGCAGCGACCAACCTGCGTGGCCTTCGCCTCCATTGCATGGTTCGAGTACCACCCTGTACGACGGGTCGCCCCGACCGACGCACCACTCCGAGCAGTTCGTCTACTGGGCCTGCAAAGAGGCCGATGGCGTGCCCTGCGTGCAAGGCACCTTTGTGGAAACGGCGCTGGAGGTCCTCACCAAGCAGGGCGCGTGCCTGGCGGAGACGTGGCCGCACCAGCCGCTGCTAATCGGCCCAACCGAGGGTCAGGGGCCGCCGCCCCAGGGAGCCGAAGAGGAAGCGGCGCAGTACCGGCTCGAAGGTGGAGCGATGGTCAGTGCCGGCGAAGTCGACGGCATGCGTGCACTGCTGGATGACGGGCACCCCGTGGTGTTGACTGTCCTCACCTTTGACTCGTGGGACTACCCCAGCGTGGCCGACACCGGCGACGTGCAGATGCCCTTGCCCGACACCCAGGACGATGGCGCGCACGCAGTGTGCCTGGTCGGCTACGAACTCCGCCCGGAACACCCGGGGGGCGGAGCGTTCATCTTCCGCAACTCGTGGGGCACGGGATGGGCTCCGCAGAGCCGCTTCCGGCGTGGGTACGGCACGCTGCCCTTCGCCTACGTCCGCCTCTATGGCGAGGAAGCGCTTGCCTGAGCCTTGCGGCGAAGTGGGTAATCGGAGGGACTCAGGGCGCCGCGCGGTCTCCTCACCACCGGCTGGCGGCACCGCTCCACGAAGTCGGGCGCCAAGTAGCCCTCGACGGTCCGCTGCAGGCGGTCGAGTTCTGCCTGATCGATCCCGAGCGCCTGCTGGATTCCGTCCGGCCGCCGGACTGCGTTCTCGTAGAACGCCTCTGCCGACCCAATGCCGTACTGGCGCTCCAGCGTGAGCCGAGGTCCTTCCGGGAAGGTAGTGATCTCTTCGAGGAGCTTCATGGCGGGTCTCCCGTCCTGCCCCAGATTCTGCGGCATCGGGGCGCCGGCGTCAAGGCCGGCCGAGCGCCGGCAGAGCAGGTTGTCGAGCCGCCGCCCCGAATTGTGTAGGGCATGAGCTTGAACCGGTATGCCTTCCTGACGCTCCTGCTGTCGCTGCGAGCAGCAGCGGCCGCCCCCCTCGTGTCCTTCGACTTCGACACCGGCGACGCCGCCCAAGTGTGGAACCACAAGTCCAACACCACAACCGCCGTGGTCGCCGACCGGCCGCAGTCGGGCGGGGGCGCGCTTCGGTTCACCATCGACCCGGCCGAGTTCGCCTACGGCTGGGTGCACACCGGGTTGCCGGAGGCCGACTACACCGGGCTGCACGGCATCCACGGGTACTTCCGGGCGCCGGTTGGGACCCTGGGGACGCTGCTGTTTCACGTGTGCCTGCAGGGCGCGGCCGGGCAGGAGATGAGCTACTTCCGCAGCGATCTCGGTTCGCTGGCTGACAGCCAGGGCGAGTGGGTGCCGTTCTACGTGGCGGTTGGCGACTTGCGCTATGAGCGGGGGCCGGTGCGGACGATTGAGGCGGCGGCGCTGAAGCCGGGTGAGCTGATTCAGTTCCTGGCGTCGGTGGACGGCCGGGCACCGGTGTCGATCGACATCGACTCCGTCGCGTTGCTGAACGCTGCCGATGGCGCCGCCCTCGCGCGCGAGGTCAAGGCGCAATCGCGGCAGCGGCTGTTGCTCGCGGCCGACAAGGTCTCGGGCGCGCCTCACCCGCGGCTGTTCTTCACGCCTGACTGGCTGCCGCGGTACCGCGCCAAGGCGGCCATTGGCGGCGAGCGGCAAGCCGCCTACCAGCGCCTGATCGCCGCGGCCGAGGAGCTGCTGAAGAGCCACGACGCCAACGACCCGTTGGGCAAGCTCTACGCACTGGTGGACACCAGCAAGCTGGAGGGCACGCCGTTCCGGGCGGCGTTTGAGGGGCAGTTGGTCGAGGCGAGTTGGCCGCTGGAGGTGCTCGGCGCGGCCTACCAGCTCACCGGCGACGCGCGCTTCGGCGACCAGGGCGCCAAGGCGCTGGCGAATGCGGCGAAGCGGCTCACGGTGGACGAGCCGTTCCTGGATCGCGGCTTCTACTACACGCGAACGCTCTACGTCCGCGCGCTGGCCTTCGGCTACGACTGGCTGTGGGACAAGCTGACCCCGGACGACCGGCGGACCGTGAAGGCGACGCTGCTGGGCTTCGTCACGAACATCCACGAGCACAGCCAGACCGATGGCTGGGGGCGGCGGCCGCTGCACCGGGTGTGGAACTGGGACCCGGGGCTGATGGGTGCCTGCGGGGTGGGCCTGTTGGCGCTGGAAGGCGAGACGCGCCTGGGCGAGAAGGGAATCCTGTTCGACTGCCGGCGCCACCTGCGCGACTACCTCACGTTGGGCATCGACGCTGACGGCTGCGGGCATGAAGGGCCGATCTACCTGGGCTACGGCAGCGGCGCCGGAGTCGAGTTTGTCGAACTGCTGCGCCGCCAGGGACGCGGCGACTTGTTCACCGAGACCAACTACCAGTTGATTCCGCCCTGGCTCCTCGCCGAGACGCTGCCCGACGGCAAACGCTGGAACAACCTGTCCGACTGCGGGCACGACCAGCGGAACTGGCCTGCGTATCTCTATGCCTGCGGTCGGCTGTCGGAGTTGGCGAAGACGGAGGCGCCGGTCGCGGGCGAACGGTGGTCTTGCCTCGAACTGCGCCAGCCGCTGAACTACCTGCAGCAGTTCGCCGAGTCGCCCGGTCCACGGCGGCTGAACTACCCGGCGCTTGCCGGCCTGATGGGCTGGGAGTGGCAGCACGGACCGGGGAGCCGCGACCCGGCTGCCCTCGACCCGCGCGAGGCGCTGGCACATGTGCTGCTCTACGAACCGTGTCAGCCGGTTGACGACCCCGCCAAGTACCTCCCCCTCGCCCTGCATTTCCGCGGCCGCGGGCTGGTGGTCTGTCGCACCGGGTTCGGTCCCGACGACTTCCACCTTGCAGTGGAGGCCGGCCCCCACGCGGCCGGACACGACCAGAGCGACAAGGGCACGTTCACCCTCGGCGCGTACGGCGCCGACTTGGCTATCGACAGCGGCTACGGCAACGACGGCGACCCGCAGAAGAGCGGCAGCAGCTACGCCCACAACGTGGTGCTGATCGACGGCGAAGGTCAGCCCATGCGCTACCACAACCAGAGCAGCGGGCACGTCACCGGGTTCCACCACTCGTCGCTGCTGGACTGGATCCGCGTGGACGCCCGCGAAGCGTGGAGCGTGCGCTACGACGGCGACTGGGTGCCCAGCCCGACCCCCCCTGTCGCTCGGGCGGACAGGACGTTCGTCTTCGTGCGCCCCAGCCCGCAGCAGGGCGTGCCCGGCTACCTCGTGGTGTACGACGATATCGCGAAGGATGTTGGCGAGCACGACTACACCTGGCAGTGGCACATTCCGGCGGACCGGGCGTTTGCCGTGTCGGAGAGCGTCTGGTCGGCAGTGCCGCGAGGGATGACGCACGACGTGCTCACCTCCGAAGCGGCCGGCCCTGGTGGCACGGCGACGTTCCGCCTGAATGTGCCGACCGCGGGCAAGTACGTCCTCTACGGATTGGTGCGCGCCGGCGGGCCGGAGTTGAGCAAGTCCGATAGCTTCTTCGTCTCGGTCGACGGCGGCGACCGGTTGACGTGGGATCTGAAGACGGGCGCCGCGCTGTCGTGGGACCCGGTGCAGGATCGGGCGGAGGCTGGACCGCGCGCCTTCGACCTGACCGCTGGCGAGCACTCGATCCGGCTCGAGATCCGCGAGCGACAGGCGGAACTGGCTCGCTTTGTGCTGCTGCCCGAAGACGCTCCCGCGCCGGTCGATCCCGACGGCTCGCCGGCAGGCGCTCCCTCCATGGGAATAGAGGACGCCAAACTCGACGGCGGCGGTTTCGTTGTCCACAATCCAGCCGCGGCAACGGGCACGCCGGTGACGATGGACGTCTTTCCCCTCCGCCCGGCCGGCGGCAAGGTGACAACCGACTGGTTCGTGACCTCGCGCGAAGGCGCCCACCCGCGCCTTCAGTACACCGTCCGCAGCGCCGACCCGCAGTTCGTGGTGGTGCTGGTGCCGCGCCGCGAAGGCACGCCGCGGCCGACGGTGGAAGCGCTGGCGGGCGAGGGTGCAGTGGGCGTCGCCGTCCGGTGGCCGCAAACCACTGACCTGCTCGCCTTCAGCCGCGACGCCGGTTCAGCGGGGCAGGTGCAGTTGGAGGGATCCGCTGGGTTCGTCCGGGTGGCAAACGAGGCGCCCGCAGACTGGGCGTTGCTGGACGGGCGGCAACTCGCGTTCGGCGGGAAGGTGTTGGCGGCCTTGGCGGCGCCGGGCGTTCAGGTGCAGACGGGGGCGCAATGACGGAGGCTGCCCGCCGCCTGGCTCGTGGCGCAGGCCGGCTCTCCCGAAGTGCCTTCCCGGACAGGAGTCCGGTACCGGCAGGGCTGTCTGCCGAGGTTACTGCGCGTTCGCGCGCAGCCACTCCCGCACTGCCGGGAACTGCTCCGAGGGGAATGCGTGACCGACGCCCTTCATTTCGTGGAGGGGGACCTTCGCACCCGCGGCAGTTGCCGAGTCGTGCATCTGCTGTATCCGGTTCAGTGCTTTGGGGCTGCCGTACATCAGGAGCAGCGGCTTGCCTTTGAGAAGATCGTAGCGCCGCATCCGGCCGCCGCCTTCGACGAGGAAGAAGGCCGAGAACTGGCCCGCAGTCTCCCCTTCAGACTGGTCGATCAGCTCGCCGGTCATGTGCGCGCCGTTTGAGAAGCCCCCGAGGATTCGCCGGTGGGGGTCCAGATTGGGCACCGTTTCCTCGAGTCGCCTCAGCATCTCCTTGTAGAGCGGCCCGGCGGATTTCCCGTCGGCGTCGCGGATGATCATCGGGGGGGGAGTATTGGCGGGATCGGCAGGATCCACGCTCCGCTTGAAGAGCGGGAGAATCACACAGACGAACTCCTGCTCCTCGGCGATCATCCTCGGGTAGGAGGGGCTGGCGGCGCGGGTGCCGTCGCCACCTTGGAGGTAGACCAGGAGGGGTGGGAAAGGGAACAGACATCGTACCCCCCTGGTGGCAGTGAAGGTGTTAGGTAGAGCGGGGAAGCAGGAGGTACAGAAGTGGAGGCAGGAATGGCTGCGGTAGGCGCGTGGAGCGTAGCGGAGCGCGCCTACCGCAGCCAGCGCGGACGTGAGGCGGGGCGCACCGGCGCCGAGAAGATAGAGCAGGTGTTGCTTTCGCACTAACCTGCCAGTTGTGCCGCGGCTCCGTCGAGGGTAGCAGTCCCCGTCGGGGCCTGCAAGCCCTGACGATGGTCTGTCGCTACGCCCGGGTCTTGACCTCGGCAGCAGTTCCCCCGGGGAGGGCGCCACGGGTCTCTGGCAATGGAACGCACCCTTGAGCAGGAACTCGCCAGTGGCTCCCGAATGAGGGCGGCCATGGCCCCCCAGTGGCACATCGCCTTCTGCAACGTAACCTTCACTGAGTACGCGGGCGTGACGTATCGCGATTACTACGGGTCGCCAGCGGTCATGCTCGAGGCGCAGTTGGCGGCGAAGGCGTTTGCCGAGCAGCGGTTCGGCGTGGGCCGGTTCATCCACCCGCACGTGGACAGCCCCAGTTGCGGCTTTGCCTCGTTCCTCGGCATGCCGGTGGTGGTCCCAGAGGCGGATGAAGTGCCCTACGTCGACACGACGCGACCGCCGATCACAGACGTCGCGGACGCCGACTTGATCCGGCTCGGCGACCCGCGGTCTACCGGTCTCATGGCCCAGCGGTGGGCGGCCTGGCAGTACTACCGCGCGCAGGGCTACGACGTTCGTTTCGGGGGATACGGCGGCAGCGTGGTAAGCATTGCCTGTGAGATCAGCGGCAACAGCGTGCTGGCCGGCATGGTCGAGAACCCCGCCGGGGCGCGTCGCCTGCTGGAGGTTGTGGTGGAGGCGGAGGAGGCGGTCGCTGCGTTCGACGCTTCGCTGTGCGGCGAGGAGTACCGGGGCTTCACCTACACTGGGGATGACTTTTCCGGGCTGCTGTCACCGGAGCTGTACCGCCGGTTCGCCGTGCCCTGCTACCAGCGCCTGCACGCGGGCCAGGAACGACGGTTCATGCACAGCGAACTGCTGCGGGCCGAGCACTTGCGGATCGCTCGCGACGAGGTAGGCATCACCGAGTTCCACGGGGCGGGCTGCAAGAACCTGACGCTGCTGGAGATGCACGACATCATGGGCGACAGATTCTGGACCCAGCTCACCCCGCAGGAAATGCTGGAGCTATCGCCGGCCGTTATCGACGACCGAATCCGCGAACTTGCCCAGAGCGGCTCCGCATACGTGCAGCTCTACCCCGGCCGCGGCACCCCCGAGGAGCACATGGAGGCCGCCATCGCGGCCGTCCAACGCGAGTGCCCCGGCGGCCCAGTATAGTCGGGTGTGTTCCCCATGCACGGACTCTTCAGACAGATCGCTTGGAATGTTGCCCTCGCCGCCGCGTCGACCGCTGTCTGCGTCGCGGAGACTGCAGGCAATGCGGGAAGGACGGAAACAATGTCAGCACCTGAGCCGCTCGCGACCCCGCCGGAGTTCTTCCCGATCCTCCCCTGGGACCCGCTGCATGGCTGGAAGGAACCGGTGGAGCCCAAGCACGGCGTGGAGAGCATCGCAGAGTGCAACTTCACAATGGCGGGGTTCGTGAAGCCCCGGGATCTGTCGGTCTGCGAGCAATTGGGCCTCAAGGCGCTCATGTTCGGCTGTGCGGACCGCGGTCCCCTTTCGCGGGACGAGTGGAAGAAGCTGCCGGCCGAGGAGATCGACGCCTTCGTGAAGCGGATGATCGACGACGCCGGCCGCAGCGAGGCGGTGCTCGGGTACTACCTGGTGGATGAGCCCGGCGCCAGCCTCTTCCCGAAGCTCGCCGCCGGCGTCGCCGCAGTCAGGAAGTACGCGCCCGGGAAGCTGGCGTACATCAACCTGTTTCCCGGCTACGCTACCCTCGGCGCGCCCGACACCTCGCAACTGGAGGCGCCCAGCTTCGAGGAGTATCTCCAGCGATTCGTCGAGCAAGTCCGCCCACAACTTGTCAGCTATACTCGCGAAGGTTAGGAATACACCGAAGTGGAAGTTCGCAGAACTTCACCCGTGGGCGTGTGGTGAGCACCCAACACACTGCTGTGCACGCAGAGGCGTCGAACTTGTGCAATAGCTTCGGTGTATTCCTACCCTTCGCGAGTATACGACGACTACATGACGCAGTACTCGATGGACTTGACGGACGGCGCCCGAGCCGCGCGCTACTTCAGGGACCTGCTGACCGTGCGACGCGTCGCGCTGAAGCACGGGCTGCCGTTCTGGAACATCGTGTCCGCCAACCAGATCCGGCCGCAGACGACCATTCCTTCGCCGGCCAACCTCCAGTTCCAGGCGTACACCACGCTGGCGGCAGGCGGCCGCGGAGTGAGTTGGTACACCTACAACTCCCACGGCTACGGCTACGCGCCCCTCGATAGGCACGGCAACAAGACGGTCACCTGGCAGTACCTCCAAATGGTCAACCGGCAACTCAAGACCCTCGGGCCGATCATGAACCGCCTGACCTCGACCGGCGTCTACTTCACCTCCTCAACGCCATTTGGTTCGCTCCCAGAACGGCCCGGCCAACTGGTCCAGGCTGTCGACACCGACGTGCCGGTGATGGTGGGCGAGTTCGCCTCCGAAGAGGGCACTCGGTATGTCCTGCCCGTCAACCTCAGCCTGGAACGGTCCGCCAAGCTCACTCTCCACCTGGCGAGCCCGGTTAAGACGGGGAGGATCGTCTCCGCTGAAGAAGGCACAGAGCTGGAAATGCCGGAACCAAACGCCTTCTGGCTGGTGGCAGGGCAAGGGGTCTTGATCAGGCTCCAGTGAAGACCACGTCAAGCGGGGCAGCCTGCCCGCGCACGCCCCTCCTCCGGGGCAGAACACGCCGAGGGGCGAGCGGCCAGGCTGCCCCGCTCGACGGCATAGCGCCCGACGACTACCGGGCAGCGGCCGCCGTCGGGTACAATCGTCGCCAATCAAGCACCGTGGGGGAATCCTGTGAATCAGCCGTATCCGAAGTTCCTGCGCGTCCGGCAACTGTTCGACGCCCCTGTTTGCACAGACCTTGCGGGAGCGGTTCGCGATCGACTCGCCGAGCTGGACTTAGCGGGCCGCGTCCGTTCGGGGCAGTCGGTCGCCATCACCGCGGGCAGTCGCGGCATCAAGAACATCGACCGAATTCTCGGGCACGTGGTGGAGGCATTGCGAGGGCTGGGTTTGGAGCCCTTTCTCTTCCCCTGCATGGGCAGTCACGGAGGGGCGACGGCCGAAGGGCAGGAGGAGGTGCTGCGGGACTACGGGATCACGGAGGCCGCTGTCGGCGCTCCGATCCGCGCCACAATGGAGGCGGTGGAAGTTGGGCGGCTGCAGGACTACGACACCCCGGTGATGCTCAACACCTACGCCGCGGAAGCCGACCACGTTGTCGTGGTCAACCGGGTGAAGCCCCACCCGTGCTACGGGGGGCCGGTCCAGAGCGGCTTGATGAAGATGATGATGATCGGCCTTGGGAACCACCGGGGCGCCTCCCTGTACCACCGGGCGATCATCACCCACGGGTTCACCCCGCTGGTCTACGCCACCGCCCGCGAAGTGCTCCGGACGTGCCCAATTCTCTGCGGATTGGCGGTTCTCGAAAACGCCTACGACCAGACGGCGGACCTCGTTGCTGTGCGTCCCGAGGAGCTGATCGAGCAAGAAGAGCGGCTCCTCCTGCGGGCCGCTGGATTGATGCCCCGCCTGCCGTTTGACGAGATCGACCTGCTCGTTATCGACGAAGTTGGCAAGAACATCAGCGGGTCCGGGATGGACAGCAACCTCGTCGGGAGGGGGAAGCCCATCGAGGGCCGCATAACGCGGATCTACATCCGCGACCTCACCCCGGAGAGCCATGGGAACGCTTCTGGCGTCGGGTGGGCGGATTTCTGCCACCAGCGGGTTGTCGATAGGACAGACGTAGCCGGGACCTACCTCAATGCCCTCACCAGCGGCTACCCCGATTCGGTGGCGACGCCGCTGCATTTGGCCACTGATCGGGAGTGCCTGGACGCCGCGCTGGCCACCATCGGGCTGCCCGACCCTCCAGCCGCGAAGGTGGTGTGGATCAAGAACACGAAGCAGGTGAGCGAGGTTGCAGTCAGCGAGGCCTTTGCCGAGGCGGTGGAAGCGCGCCCGGACCTGGAGCCGACCGGCGACTTGGGCTCACTTGCATTCGATGCCGCCGGCGACGTCCGCTCCCCGCTGGCGCGCTCCTGAGCCGAGCCTCGGTGCCAAGCTGGAGGTGGTGCAGGCCGTTGCGGGACACGTTACAATGAGCTCTCTCCGGGACCAAACGCTACAAACGAGAGCTGCGGGGCGCACTGCGCAGCGGTTGCCGCCGGGCTAACAATAAATGGGTAGCGTAGGGTCCTGTGGCTGTCGCCCGGAACGCCGGTGACGAGCACGAGGCTCGGCACTACGGGGCTCCCGAGTGGGTGCAGCTTTTCCGGAACGTGTTTGGTCTGCATTCGGCCCGGAGCGAACTACACTGCGAGGTGAGTTGATTTGTCTCTCCGCCGCGTCATGGACGAACTCGAAGACGAGTTGTTCGGCTCCGAGGACACCGAGCTGAAGCCACCCCAGTCAGCGATCCAGGCACTCCTCGAAGGCGTTGACCGCCGGGCGCTGCTGGATGTGCTCAAGCGAAGCAAGGAGACCACCTCCCGTCTCTTCCGGGGGTTCAAAGTGGGGGGCGGCGCCCTTGCCAATCCGCTCGTCCGACAGCGTTTGGCGGAGGAGATCGAGAGCGAGGAGTCGCTCCGGAACGACCTGCTGGCAACTTGGCGTGAGCACGCCGCCGAGCTGTGCGCCCGGATTGCCGGCGTTTCCGTCGGTTCTCTGCGCACGCAGTTGCCGGGGTTTGTCGAGGAGTGGGGAGGCGGGGCCGTTTGGTTGTCGCTGGCGGGCGATCCGCGCAAGACCGCCGCGCGACTGCTGCGGCAGAAGGGCGTAGACTGGGCGCAACCCGGGCCGAGGAAGGCCGTCGGGAGCGAGGAACCGGCGCAGTCGGGAACGCCCCCGGAACCGAAGCCACTGCCAGGCCCGACCAAAGCCGACGCCGCTCTGCTGAAGGAGCGGGAGGAACTGCGCACACGGAACGCGGCACTAAGCAGGGACGTGACCCGCTACCGAAGTGTCCGCGACCAGGCGCAGAGCGAGGTCGAGAAGTGGCAGCGGGAATGTCGGGCGGCGCGCACCCAACTCAGCAAACTGCAGGACGAGAACCATCAGGCAGCTCGTCAGTTGGCCCGTTGCGAGCGCAAGCTGGAGCGGTTGGAGCAGGAGAACGAGCGCCTCGAGCGGGAGGTGCGCAGGCTCCGCCGGGAGCATCCCCAACCTCCCGAGTCCGCCCCTCGGTCGGAAGTGCAGGTAGTGGTTCCGCCCCCGTCGGTGCCTCGTCAGCCGGCTCGAGTCAAGGCGGCCTCGCGCGTTCCCGGGCTGGTATGGCAGGACGGCCCGCGGCGATTCTCGATCCCGTTGCAGGAAGTGGTCAAGGCCGTTCACCTCAACAACGTCAGCTTGGTGCGCGAGTGGGCGCACTCCCTCCGCGGTCTGGGCCAGACCGATCGCGAGGCCTTCAAGCTGCTGCGGGAGGCCCTGGCCCGGGAAAGCGAGTACTGTGCGCACGTGCTCACCAAGCCCACACAGGGCGTAGTGGTGGATGGCTCCAACGTGTGCCACTACGAGCGCGACCGCACCGGCAAGGCCAAGCTGCAGAACCTGCTGGCCGCTCGAGACGAGTTGCGCGAGCGGCGTTTCTTCCCGATCCTGATCCAGGCAGATGCCTCGCTTCCGTACCAGATCGATGAGCCGGCGAAGCTGACCGAGCTGGTGGAGCGGGGAGAGATCTGCCTGGTCGCCGCCGGCACCTCCGCCGACGACCAGATCACCCGAGTTGCCCGCGACGAGGGATACTACGTGGTGACCAACGACCGCGGGCTCACGCAGGCCATCGATCCCGAGCTGGAGCTGCCCGTGATCGCGTACTCAATCGAGCAGGGATACTTCTACTGTCACGAATTGTGACCTGTCAACTCCGCACCCCGAGGGCAGAGTCCCCATGAGTTCCGAGACCCGCGACTGGTTCCTGAGGCGTGCCGCCGAGGCGGTACCGTTCCTGATCGAGCACTTCGACCCGACGACGGGCTGCTTCCACCCGGAGAACTGGGACGAACGCTACAACAACGCCATCTACCCGCTGGCGTATCTCTACTGCACCGAGTCCCCCCACAATCCGCACCAGGGCGCGGAGCATCTCCTGCAGGCGGCTCTGGCGGGTGCCGACTTCTACGTGAAGGAGCAGAACGAGTTCGGCGAGTGGCCCCACGCGCCGTCCGGCGGGTACTGCCTGGCAGAGTGGCCCGCCTACTACCTGGCCGAAACGCTGCTGCTGCTGGGCGACGGCGTCTCCTCGGAGCAGCGGGCGCAGTGGGAGGGTGCTTTGGAGCGCTACGCCAAGCACGCCAGCCGGCGGCCTTTCTCCTTCACCTCACCCAGCAACGAAGCGTGGAAGTGTCTGGCGCTCTACCGGGTGGGGCAGGTGCTGGCTCGGCCGGAGTGGAGCGAGGCCGGCAAGTTCCAGATGAGGCAGCTCAACAGGACGCAGCATCCGGAGGGCTACTGGGAAGAACCGGTTTCGGGCCACGGCCCCTCACCCACCTACCACCTTCTGCACCTGGGAGCGCTCGGTCTGTTCGCCACCCATTGCCCGGACGCGGGCCTGGACCTCGCGCTCGAGCGGGCCGCTGGCTTCGCCGTTGCCGCGGCGTACCCGGATGGACCGCCGTTGGACTGCCTCGACGGCCGGTCCGCGTTCGCTCCGGAAGCGGTGCTCAGCGGCGTCCCGGGTTTGTCTCGCTCGCGGGAAGGCCGCCGGCTGATCACCTCGACGTGCGCCCTGCTGGACGACCTCCGCGCCCCGGACCCGCGCTTCGCCTTCGCCTCTACCTGGGAGGCTTTCATCGAGCCTTGTTTCCTGGTTGACGCGTACCGCTACTTCGCTGAGACGGCCGAGCCCGCGGCCCTGGCACCCGCAGCCGCGACCACGCTCGGGGCTTCTGCAACGGTCCGCAACGGGCCGTGGTTTGCAGCCGCCTGCGGGGAGACCGGTGACGCGGCGCTACTCCTCCCGCACTGGGCAGCGCTCGAACGCCAGTCTCGACTCTCTCTGTGGCATGAGTGCTGGGGCGCCCTTGTCGGCGGCGGCAGCCAGGGACGCACCTCCGTGCTGCCGCTGGCCAATGTTATGCTCTCCACGGACTACCACGATGTGGGCTGCTCATTCGGCGAGGTCCGCAGCTACGCTCGACTCGAGCCCCAGGACCCCACCCAGATAGCGACCGCCTACCGCCTGCCGCGGCACGCCGCCGTGGAGGTCTCCGACACCAGCCTGCAGTTACTGCTCGTCTTTGGGCACGGGGAGGTCGTGCTTGAGGTTCGGCCCCTCGACGCGGGCAGTTGCCGGATCGAGTTCCGCACACACTTGCAGGGCGTCAAGTCGGCGTTCTGCCAACTGCCGCTGCTGCTTATCCACGACACTCGGATCGGCTCTGACGGTGGCACTCCGCAGCCGGTGCCCTTGGCGCGACCGGAATGGCTGACTCGCAACATCGAGCAGTCGCTCGTCCTCGAGCGGCCTCGTCGCGGCGTGCGCGTGACGATTTCCCGCCCACGCGATTGCAAGGTCAGGTTCCACGCGCCGGTCCACCCCGGGCTCGGGCGGCTTGCAGACGAGCAGTTCGAGCCCGCCTTCGCCGTCGGGCTACTCTCGGCCCAGCTCTCGCGTCCGGAGGGGGAAAACTCCCTCACGTTCGATCTCCGGATCGAGACGGTCAGCAGGTAGCTGGCCGACACCCGCCGCTCCGAGCCTCTACAGGTCGCCGCGCGCGCCCCCGAGATCGTCGTCGTCTGTTTCCTTGGGTGCTGGCGCGGGCCCCTCGACGACGGCCGTGGCGGAGGAGCGGCGGCGCCGCGTCAGCCGCACTTCGAGACCGTGCTTCGCCTTTTCGTCGATGTCCTCAGGAAGGTAGATGGGCGAGCCACTCACGACGGCTGCCCAGCCGCCGATGGCCGTGTGCAGCAACTGGTGGGGGCGAACGATCATCCGCTTCTTGGGCTGCAGGAAGTCGTAGTCGCGGCTGAACTGCTTGACGGCCCCCTCCTCGATGCGGTAGGTCTCCGGGTGGACCCGGTTGGCGCAGTGGACGAACAACTGCTTGCCCAGCTCCTCCTCCAACTGCTCGCCCATCTGCCCCTCGTGCCCGAGTAGCGTGAGCGCCACTGAGGGATGGGCGATGACCCGGAGCGCCTTGAACTTGCTCGTCTTGGCCAGCCGCTGTAGCTCGGCTTCGACGTTGATGCAAACGCTGTCCGGTCCCAGCACCCGCCCCCGCCCGTCGCAGGTGGGGCAGTCCACGTACACTTTGCTCTGGAGATTCTCCCCGGTTCGCTTCCTGGTCATCTCGATCAGCCCCAGCGGGGTGAGGTGGACGACCCGGGTCTTCATGCGGTCCTGCTTGAGGTTGCCCTTCAGGGCTTCCGTGACCTGGCGCTTGTGGGAGGCAACCTCCATGTCGATGAAGTCGATGACGATGATGCCGCCGATGTCCCTGAGCCGAAGCTGGCGGCAGATCTCGTCGGCGGCTTGCAGATTGGTCTGGAGCACCATGTCGTCCAGCGAGCCGCCGGCCGTGGACTTGCCCGAGTTCACGTCGATTGCCGTCAGCGCTTCCGTGGGGTCGATGACGATGGCGCCGCCGCTCTTCAGCGGCACTTCGCGCTTGAGGGCGTTCTGGTACTGGCCCTCAATTCCGTACTTCTCGAAGATCGCCTCGTCACCCTCGAAGAGCTGCACGCGCTTGCGCAGCTTCGGGGCCATGATCGCCAGGAACTCGACGACTTGGTCGTACGTGCGCTTGTCGTCGATGATGAACGACTCCACGTCCTCGGAGAACACATCCCGCAGAATCTCGTGGGATAGTCCGGGCTCCTCGTGCACCAGGGCCGGCGGTGTCACCTTCTCGGCGGTCCGCCGGAGCTTGTGCCAGGTGCGCTCGAGGTAGCGAATATCGCGCGTGAGGTCGCGCTGGGTCATGCCTTCTGCCTGCGTGCGGATGATCAACCCCATCTCTTTGGGCTTCAGCTTCTCCACGATCTTGCGCAGGCGCAGGCGCTCTTTCTCGCTCTCGATCTTCTTGGAGATGCCGAGCTTGGTGCTCCCCTGGGGCATCAGGACGCTGTACTTGCCGGGAAGCGAGAGGTGGGTAGTCACCCGGGCGCCCTTGGTGCCGATGGGCCCTTTGGAGACCTGCACCAATACTTGCTGCCCGCCTTTCAGCACTTTGCCGATTGGGGGAAGCGTGGGCACCTCCGGCTCGGCTTTGGCGGCCGGTTGACCCCGGCGACCCCTTCTTCTGCCCCGAGGTTGGGGGGCCGGCGGCTCCGGCTTGCCGTTCCGGTTGTTCTGCCACACCTTCTCTGCGAGTTCCTCGTCTACCGCATCGGCTACATACAGGAACGCGTTGCGGTCCACTCCGATGTCGACAAACGCGGCGTCAAGCCCGGGGACGACCCGCTCGACCTTTCCCATGTACACATTCCCGGTGATCTCCGAGCCCCGCTCGATCTTCAACTCCGCGAGTTGGCCGTCTTCCAAGATTGCCACCCGGGTCTCGCGGGAAGTGACATTCACAACGATTTCAGTTTTCATTCGTCACTGTACAGCTCCAAAGAGCCCTCGCGCTGCAGTACCACTCCGTCGCCCGGCCGCCCGGTTCCCCCGGCCCCCTGTGCCCACGCCGCCGCAATGCTCTGCCCCAAATCCAAAGTCCCTCTCGGTTGGAGATCCCGACCGCTGGCCGGGCTTATCCCGGAGCGCCTTGCAGTGCCCGCCGACAGCCTGTTGTGTGCTGCGGCTGATATCCCGGCACCCAAAATCGTGTCTATCTCTGGCGGAGACCTGCTGGGAATCGACGATCGAACGGTATCCTGTCGCGCGAGCCCCGCAACTGCAGCCCTGCGCCGCGTTCACACTGGAGCGGGGTGCTCACCTAATGATGAAAAGCACCTGTAATCGTAACACGTTTCAGCACCCGCCACAAATGGCCCGTGCCGGCAGAACAGTCGAAAGGTGCTTGGCGCGCCCCCCCCAGCAAGGCCCGGCGGTGACGACAGCTCTGCAAGCCGCAAGCCCGCGCCACGAGAGAGACACAACTCACCGGGCCGGGGGCTGGGCCAACTCCGCCTCCAGCACTGGCAGCGGGTTCTCACCCTCGCCCGTCCGGTGGTACTCCAGGAATCGGTTCGCCCGGAGCAGGTTCAGGTCGTGGGCCTTGAAGCAGCGGGCCAGGTTGCGCAAGGCGTCGGCCAGGTACTGCGGGGCGGCGCCGGCCGACTGGCGCATCTGCTCGGTCGCTTCGGCCAGCGCCTCCGCTGTCTGACCGGTCGCCAGGAACACGTTGACCCGTGCGTTGCGGTTGCCCTCGCCGGCGGCGGCCAGCAGCTTCTCGGGGTCGCTCAACTCCAGCAGCGGCACGTCTTTGAGTGGTGAGGCCGTGTCGGGGTCCTCTTGCGACTTGGCGAACTGCAGCGCCGCCCCCGGCCCCTGGCTGGCAGTCAGCGCCGCCGCCACCGACTCGGTGGCTTTGGCGAGGTCGTCTTCCTTGAAGTCGCACAGGACGTAGAACAGCTTGGCCGCGCTGACCGTCAGCTTCGCGTCCTTCGCCGTCTTCGCCGCATCGCAGATTGCCCGCAGGAAGTCCTTGTTGCTCAGCATCGACGGGCACGCCAGCGCGGCTTCCTTCGCGAACGCCAGCGCCGCCTCGCCGCCCTCGGCGTACCGCAGCGCAATGAGGCGCTGCATGTACAGGTTGTAGCCCAGATAGTAGTCGCGTGGCAGCCGGTCGCCCAACTTGTCGAGGACCTCCTGCGCCAGGTCCGCTGCCTTCTTCGCGTCGCGCGCCACCCCGCCCTGCCCCCAGACGTACTCCCGGATCAGCCCGACCGCCCCCAGGCAGTAGTAGTCCGTCGCCGCCTCGAACTCGCTGTACGCCCGCTGGTACACCGCATGCCGCTTCGCCGGGTCGGTCAGGTTGCGCGCCAGCACCCCCTCCACCAGCACCGCCATCCCCCGCGCGCTCATCCCACTGTCGGGGTACTGCTTCAGGAACCCCTCCGCCGTGGCCACCGCTTGCTCAAACTGCCCGGCCTTCACCTGTTGGTCTGCCTGCTTCCGGGCGGCGGCGTAGACTTGACGGAGTTGCGCGGTGACGGGCTCGGCGAGCCCCGGTTCGACCAGCACGGCGGCTGCGACTGCCGCTGCCACCCATCCAACGGTCGCTGGCTTGCCGGCGATCGAGTGCCGGCGTCTCTGCCGTACGTGCGAGGTTGCTCGTCTCACCTTTGTCCTCCTCAGATCACGTGGGACAGGTTTGCTAACCTGTCAGTCGTGCCGATGCAGAAGGGTCACAGGTTCGGAAACCTGTGCCACCAGTGTCAGCGGGTCTCGCCGAGAGGCCGCTGCACTCAGCCGTCTACCAGTGCCTTATCCGCTCCCGCGCCTTCGCGTAGTCGAAGTCAGGGTCTCGCTCCTGGTTGTGGCAGGTGCGGCAGAGGTCTTCGGGTACCTTGCGGAAGACTTGCTGCTTCCGGCTCGACACCGAGTGTAGCAGCCCGTCGCCATGGCAGGTGGCGCACTGAACGCCGTCCTCGCCGGTGGGAAGCAGGGCGAACTGGTTGGTCATGCGGAAGTACTCGGAGTGGCAGGCCAGGCATTCGGGCAGCAGCCGGCCTTCGCGCTGGAGCGTCTGCATACTACGTGTGTGAGCCTGCTTCCGCCATGCGGCCGTCTGCGACAGGTGGCACTCCGCGCAGAAGCTCGCGGGCGCGTACCCCCACAGGCCGAGCGGCAGCGGCTCGCCGGCGACCGACTTGTGCTCCGGCTGCGCAGCGAGGAATGCCGACATGCGTTCGTAGACTCCCGGGTGAGACGTGAGCGATGGCTCCACTTGGTGCACTGCTTGCCGGAACGTGGGCTTCCCGTTGGCGAACTCCACGGACATCTCTCCGACGCACTTACCTCCGCGCGCCGCCGTGAAGATGCCGGTCGTGCCCACCGTGAGCGGCTGCGACTCGAAGCGGATCTCGTCAGCTTCCAGGATCACGTCGATCAGCCCGCCGGTCTCCGGGGCACGCGCCAACCGCTTGTCGGCTTCGAGGCCGGCGTAGCTGAGGAGAACCACCACCTCCGCCTGCCGCCGCAGAGAGCGGAGCGCACCGGCCAGCTTCGCTGCTGGCTCGTCCGCGACCGCGCGGGGCAGTGCGGCGAGCGCAATGCGGCTCCCGCCGCGCACGACGACAAGCTCCCTCGTCGGCTTGGTCGGCGCGAGCGCGAGCTGCGGGACGACGGGCACACCCTTGGCGCGTGCCCTCTCCGATACCGCTGGCGTAAGCAGTACGTCGGCCTCGCTGAGCGACACTCCGTCGTACTTCAGCAGCGCCGCCGCGTCCAGCACTGGCTCGTGCTTCGCGCCCACATCGGCCAGGTTGCCCAAGTCCAACAGGATGGCCCCCTCTCGCCCTTGCCGCAGCTCCTCAATGAGCGCCGCCCGCCTCGCCAGACCACCTGCCTGGCCGCCCATCCCTCACCCGCAGCCGGAGAGGAAGGTGGCGGTGTCGAGGGTGTACAGCGCGCGGCTTTCTGGGACATCCGGCTTCGGCATCGGCCCCGTGGGTGCTGCACATATTGCTGCCACAACCCAAGCCGCCGCCTTGGTATGGCGGGTCCTTATCCATGCTGCCGATCTGCCGGGTTCTCCTGCCATACGCACTCAGTCCGCAACGTACCCAGCCACGGGCACGACGACCGCCTCCTCGCCATCGACGTTTGTGGCTACCGTAATCGCCCCATCGACAGGCGTACCCGGTGTCAGGTTCGGGAGCAGTTCCACAACGCAGACAAAGCTGCCGTCTGGCCGATGCTCCGGTTCCGCCACGCGGATCCCAGTCCCTTCCGCCCGAACCCCGGTGACAGTGAAGTCCGCGATGCCCGGCGCCGCCACCACGATCCTGAGCCGCGCCAACTCACCGGGTCTCACGAATCCGAAGAAGGCTTGCCGAGGCACGGCCCTCACAAATCCACGGACGGCAGTGTCGGAAGGGATACGCAAGAGCGGCGTCGCCGGGTCGCTGGTCTTGACCAGGAGGTCGCCTCGGTGAAGTCCGGGAGGCACAGGTAGCGTCGCCACATCGATGGCGTAGCGGACCTCCGGTGGTGCCTCGTCCTGCGATGGTGTGCGCACCGAGACGGACAGTGCCGGGTTGCCGCTGGCGACATGGGGCAGGTGCAGGTCGTGTGATCCACGCACCCAAATCGTCCATTGCCTCGAGGCGCCACGTTGACAAGTGCCGGACAGCTTTCTCGGCAACGCGGAGACCGCCACGCTCCGCTGGTAAGCAATGGTGAGGTAGCGGACCGGCGTGGCCGGATCGTCAGTCATGACCTTGGCGACATGAATGCCCGAAGCACCACGCACCTCACCTTCAAGTCGGACAGCGGCCTTGCCGCCAGCACGGAGGGTTGGGCCGGGCACAACCGCTACCCTCAACCCGGAAGAGCATGGCTCAGCCCGAATGTGAATGGTCTTCGCGCCTCGGTTCTCACAGCCAAACGTCTGGCACACCGTGCTTCCCCTAACCGCGCCGGCCTGTCCATGCACGTTGGAGAACCATAGCGAGGGGTGTCCGGCGGAGGTGGTTGCCGTGTCAGGCAATAGGCAGTAGCCGGAGAACAGTTCGGAGAACTCCATGGCGGAACTCACGCGCATTTCGACCCCACCGTCCAGCCACCGGACCCAGTCCTGGTCACCGTCGACGAGAACAGAGTAATGCGCGTTTTGGAAGTGGACGATGGCGGGCGTGTGGAGGCCCACCAACTCCTCTGTAGTAAGTCGCCACCCTTCCAGAGATAGACCGACCAATAGACCGGCTTCCCGGAGGTCCGTGAGGGTGAGGACAGTGCGGCTGAAGGCGCGGCCCACGCGCGTCCAGTCGGCCGATAGGGCGGTCCCACCCGATATTGCGTGCAGCGCACGCAAGGAGGAGAGACCGCAGTTTTGGGGGCGCGTCCCCTCCGTCCCCCCATGCCGAGGTGCTGCGGACTGGGATGCTGTGCCCGCGGCTGCCCCCGCCGCAGCAATGCAGAGCACGACCAAAGTCCACCTGCGGCACGTGACAAGGGCGCTACGCAGACCGGCGTGCGTCTCTGGATGAACGGCGACTGGTAGTCTGCGAAAGCCGCCCCGTGGGTTCTCGATCTGGGTGCCTGGGAATCGCAGCGGGAGTGCTGGCGAACCCCACTCCGACGGTCGGTCATGGATCATCTGTGTAGTCACCTCTTGGTCGCACGCGAGAGAACCGGTGGGTTCCCCCTGCCGTTCCGCGGATGGGGCCAGTGTGGGCAGGTCCAGGCCGTCAGTCAGGGCCCGGGACCGCAGTGGCAGTCGTAGCGCTGACCGCCCTCTCAGTCTCCTCCATTGACTCGATCTTGAGACGTGCCTCCGCACGCTGAGTGGAGCCGCCGACCGCATCCTCGCCGCCCTTGATCTCGTTAGAGACACGCGTTCCCAAGGGAAAGTCATATAGGAACCAAGAACTGGCAGGCTCGATGCCCAACTCCACGTCGCGCGTCTCGTCCAACAGCAGCTTGATCCTCTGCTGCCCACCGTTCTCGTCGATGAGCAGCCTGTCCTGGCGGACCAGCGTGTCCAGCCACAGGCCGCCAACCTGATCCACGCGGAGCGCCTCGATGGCGTGGCTTGCGATGCCTCGTCGCTCTCCACTTGCGAAAGGCTTGCGGAGAACCCACTTGACGACGGTGAAGTCGATCTCCGGCGCAATCCACCAGTCGACCGTGGCGGCCTGGTCGGGTCCGTCGCCCGGAAAGGTCTGCACGACCCGGTAGCACTCGTGCCCGCGAAGGCGCTCGCGGCCCACCAGTCGCAGCTCGCCCAAGGACAACTGCTTCAGCCAGTGCGCGCCTGTCACGTAGTTGCGCCCGATGCCCCCAACGGCCAGGCCCTCGGGGCTGAGACTGATCGTAGCCTGCCGTGCATTCGACTGCCCGTACTGCTCGAACTCGTAGTATTGCTCACCATCGAAACCGGTTACGCGGTAGGTGATCTCCCGACCGCCTCCTTTCCAGGGGGTGATGGGCCAGGTGTCGTCACGATAGAGCGAGCCCCTGAAAGCCCAGCGGCGCAGCTCCAGTCGGTGCGACAGCTCGCCGTCCTTGCCCACTGCGTGCACCTCACGCATCCTGCACCCCCGTCCAGAATCAACATGATCGCTCCTGTGCTCAATGCCCATCAGGAGCGTCTTCACTATGTCTTTGTCGCCGCCTTCCTGTGGCCCGCCCCGGAGGCAGACGGATGAGGTAACCAGAGCCAGCAGCACGATCACTCCGCGCCAAGTTCTCACCATGCTCTCCCTCCCAACACTGCGCTGCGGCCGGCCCCTCCCGTTCAGAGGGTTCCGGCCGAGCAATAGCCAACGCAATGCAGCTTGCCTGCCCGCCAGCAGGCCGACACTGGCAGGGGCCAAGCAGGAAAACGAATCGCCCATAGCGCCAGCGGCCTGCCTCAGCGGGCCCTACGGACTCCGCCCGCCCTTCCACGTGTAGACGGGGCGCAGACCGCCAAGTGCCTCAGGGGTTGCAGCCGTTGGTATCGTATTCGCTGCAGACGATCTCGTGGTCCACAGTGGGGTCAGTGAAGTCACACTGCCCGATGTTGCAGTTAGCGAGGGGGTTGAAGCCCCACCACCGCGCGCACTCCTTGCGCACCTGGGTGCAACTGCCGGCATTCCCTGGGTCTGCGCACGTGTTGTAGGCTACGCGCGTGCGCGCGAAGCAGTCATAGACCGCGCAGTTCACCTCGCAGTCGTTGCCGGCAGTCTTGTCGGGACAGCCGGCCGTACATGGGTGGCTCTCGCACGAGACTGGTCGGTTGGCATTGGTGTTAACATCCCGGCAGGGACCGGCCACCCCAGTTCCACCAACGACCCGCGCCAACTCCTCATCGGTTAGCCTCTGCATGCAACTCCCGGATTTGGGTGCGCCCCCCAAGAAGGCAAAGACGAACGTAGCGACGATCAGCATCACATGAACTTTCATTCTGGCACCTCGCAGTCGGGTACTGACAACGTCGGTCTGCGCAGATACTCATCCATGCTGCGCTGGCCGACGCAAGCACGCTCACTCATTCAGTCAGGGCGTTCGCGCAGGACGTGCGCGTAGCATGGCAACACCATCACCTCCTCGCCGGGCAGGTCGGTGCGAACCCGGACAACCCCGTTCGCGCATGCTCCAGCCGGGAGTGAATCTTTGCGGGCGCAAACGCGGATCACCCATTCTGCTCTGGTGTCGGTGGACTCCGAGACGCTTGCGGATGCTTCCAGCCATGGCGCCTCGCAAGTGATCCGGGTGAGTTGGAGACCGGCTGGACCTGTCGCACGCACCACAACCTCGGCCCGTTCCCCGGGGCGAATGAAGCCGAAGAAGACACGACCGGGGTTCCACCTGATCCGGCGCTCGCCCTCCATACTCACCCGTAGCGTTGCGCGGCCCGGGGCGTGCTCCGGCGTCGTGATCACTACCGTGGCCGTTGCCCGTCCTGGCTGGATGTGCGCGTTGACGCGAACGTGATGCCGTGTGCAGAACGGGTGGTTGACCACACCCTCAACCTCTGCGCGTACCCCGGGGCAGTCGGACTCGAAGCGGAGGGGGAGTGACCGGTGGGTTTCGACAACGAACACACCGCTCGACATGTCGTCGCCGACCTCGGCAGCCAAGTGCAGACAGTCTGGCACAACCCTGAGCGGGCTTCGCTGCCATAGGGAGACCCATCTAAGGCATGCCTCGGCAGCGTTCCTCGCGGTGTCCAGACCCTCGCCTTTGAGTGGATCGGAGAGGGACACATACTGCGCGATTGCCTGGCGCGAGTAGGCCTGTGCCGCGCCGAAGTCGCCCGCGAGGTAAAATGAGTACCCCAAGTACTGCAGTAGGGCGACCCGTATCTGGTCCGAGTAGCGTCCCGTCACTGGACGCCGCAGCACTTCGCGCGCCTCTTCGTGCTGTCCCTTCCGGGTCAGCAGACCCGCCCAGTCCAGCACGGCTGCTCCTGTCGCCCACCCATAGCCGTACTTGGGGACCTCAGCATACAGCCGTTCCGCCTCCGCGTCGTTCCCGGCTTGCATGTACGCCCTTGCCGCCTCTACAGTGCAGTTCGCCACTGTGGGCTTCTCGTCCGTGTAGTCCTCAGCGCGCAGGAACGTCTCCGCCGACTTGGCGTAGTCGCCGACGAACCGGTAGTACTCCGCAAAGGCCAGGACCGCGGGCACGGCGAGGGCTTCGTTGTCCCGTTGTTGGTCCAGCAGACGCTCGAAGACCGGCTCGCAGCGTCTGTCCCCTTGGGCGCCCAAAGACTGCGCCACCCGCAGCGCGCACAGCGGCGACAGATCGTCCGCCTTCGCGGGGTTCAGATGGTGCGTCGTCAGCAGCGTCTGAACGAGCGCGTCGCAGACGGCGTGGTCGTCCTTCCGCCACGGCGTCTTCTCCAGGAGCGAGATGACTTGGGCCATCGGCAGTCCTCTGAGCCACTCTCTCACCTCCGGCGCGTGGTCGCCGGCTTGCAGGCGCGTCAGGTACAGGACCGAGCGCTGGTCAACGGCGGCAGGGGTGGCGGGGAGAACGGGCGACGGGGCAACACCGGCGGGGGTGACGGGGAGAAGGGGTGACAGGGCGACCGGCGGCTTCAGGTGGACGGCGCCGGGGATGGCGGCGGCTTCCTGGCCGGGGAAGAGCAGGATGCCTTGCAGGGCTTGTTGCACGGCGTCGGGCAGGGGACCTTGGCGGAGCAGCGGCTGGTACGGGTTGTAGACGCCGCCAGGTGGGCGTGGTGGGCCAGAAGGTTGGGACCAGGTGGGGGCGGCGAGGCAGAGAAGGGCCACAACGCAGAGGGGCAGAGGCGCGGCGACGCAGAGAGGAGGTCGGGCATGACCTTTGCGTGTCGTTGTGTGCTTTGCGGCGGGAAGGGCTACAGGTCGGAGACCTGTGCTACTTGGTGGGGGCATTGGCAAGGGCTCCCTCCAGGTCGGGCAGGGGGTTGACGACGGCGCCACTGCGGCGAAGACTCTGTGTTCCAACGACTCAACGCTGCAGTGGCACGCAATGTAGTGGGCGTGTCATTCTCTGTGACCTATCCGTCCCAGTAGAGGCAGGAGTATAGTGAGCGAAGCGCGACAAAGCAATACATAAAACATGTAGCTCTTCCGCTCGACCCCGGAACGCTCCGGCCGGGCGGGCTCGGGCTGTGCTGGGTTCCGAGGACCGGTGTCGGCATACGCCGCCGGCCGCTCAGCCCGGACGGGACGCTCCCCGGTCGTTGGCGCCAGCCCGGGCCGACATGTAGGGACAGTCGGCCCCGTCGGCGAGGAGCAGCAGGAGACCTGCCTCCACTGTGGAGCCGCAGCTCAGCTTGCGGCGCACGTTAGCCAAGTGCCTGTCGATTGTGCCTGGGGCGCACCTGCGGAGAGCGGTCACCGCCTTCGTTGACCGCAACCTCCACCACGCTTGCAGCACCTCGCGCTCGGCCTCTGTCAGCGTGGCAACGCGGCGCTGCAGCTCCTCGTGGTCTGCGATGCCCGCTCTTCCCAGCAGCTCGCGCTCCCACGAAGGCCGCCGCCCAGCCTCCGTGTGCAGACTAACTTGCTCGACCACCACGCCTGCCCCCCCTCCCCCCGGCGCGAGACGGCTCGGGTCTCAGAGTCTGTCTATTACCCACAACGTCGCTCTCCTCTTGCCTCAATAGCCGACGGATTGGGTGCCGATCATAGCGCCCGGAGCCGGCGTTGTCAAGACGGTGTCAGCGGCAGAGCAGTGGGACGTCGCTGGGCACGGGCAGTGGTCGCCGGAAGGCCTTGCGCTGCTGCTATGGGCGAGGTTGCCTCCGCCCGAGTGTCGCCGCCGCGAGGGCCGCCAGGCCGAACAGCGACAGTAGCGAGAGGAACACGCCGACCCGAAGCGACTGGGGGAAGTAGACGAACCGGACTTCGCGCGTCTGTGCCGGGAGGACTACGGCTCGGAACACGCGGGCTGCCGGCCGCACGGTTAGCGGGACCCCGTCGGCGTCGGCTCGCCAACCCGGGTAGAACGTGTCGCTGAGCGCGAGTGTGGCGGGCTGCCTCGGTCGACAAGCGACGGTGATGCTCTGCAGACCGAAGGACGCGGGTGGCGCGGCCAGAGGGCGCGAAGTGAGCGCAGGCGGCGACTCCGCTGAAACCGCACCGCGGGCCCAGAGCGTTGCCCGCGGGAGCGCTGGCCCCAGCGGCTCCACGAGCGGCGTCTGCTCATGGGGCTCGAAGCAGACAAGGGACGACACGGAAGCGACGCGCAGGAAAGCCCGTGCGCGGGTACCGCGCAACTTCGCCTCGGCGCGCTGCACTTCGTCCCACAGCCAACGCACGCGGACGGGGTTGTAGCCGCTGGCGTTGAGCACTCGTTCCGGCAGGTTGAGGTTGGGGGCGAATCCCTCGATTGCGCCGGCGAGCGTCGCGGCGTCGCTGTCACCGTACCGAACGTAGTTGGCGTACCGGCCCCACCACTTGTCAAGCGAGTCCAGCGGAGT
>Ga0210031_1000387_pt1 | contig 25453 bp, 33 predicted proteins | sample CryGeyCG2014_080_FD_185455 | JGI IMG/M metagenome (GOLD analysis project Ga0210031, IMG submission 185455) | Groundwater microbial communities from aquifer - Crystal Geyser CG03_land_8/20/14_0.80 (SPAdes) (version 2) | ecosystem: Environmental > Aquatic > Deep subsurface > Groundwater | place... | reverse complement strand
GAAAAGGTACTACAAAAGAACCATTTACACCTCCTTTTCCGCTTATTTCAGCAGAAAAATAAAATTAAATGGCCGATTTTGAGGACCGGCTGAATCTTCAAAGATTTTTAATTGAAAACTCAGCCGATCCTCTGATCAGCGCCTTTGATACAAAAAGATAAATTTTGGAGATTAAATTTGGCATACTTATATTTAAGAAGAATTTTTGCCCAATTTATTACACTGCTTTAATTTCCTCCACGATCTTTTCCATTTCCATTTCTTTTGAGCCATCAACTAAAATTAAATCCCCTTCTTTTATTTCCTCTTTAAGCTTCAATTTCCCTTCATCAATTGTATCAAATTGGAAAATTTTTTCAAGAGCCATGCCTTTAGTATTAGCTCCCTGAGCAATGAATTTTGCCCTCGCCCCAAACGTAAATAATAAATCGGAATTTTTAGCTACTCTCTCCCCCATTGCTTCATGAGCTTCAATTGTGTATTTTCCAACAGAAATTACATCTCCCAAAACAGCAATTTTCCTTTTGAATCCTTGAATTTTTCCTAAAATTTCTACTACCTCAGCCATTGAAAAGATAGTTGCTGATTCAGAATCATCTAAAATCCGAGAATGATTTCGCCCCTCGATTAATCTCATTTTGCCAGGCAAACTTTGATAATTTTTTAAGGCCTGAGATATTTCAACTAAATTTAAATCAAAAATTGTTCCTACTGCTATGGCAGCTAATGCCGAGTAAATTTGCTCTTTGCCAAATAGTTTCTCCAACCAAACTGGAACAATATTTCCTCGATAATTTATTTTAAAGTTTACTCCGGTATTTAATTTAATGTCCGTGGCTCGAAAATCAGCCCCTTCCTGAAAGCCAAAAGTTAATTTATGTGAAGGGGCGGTGGGCAGGTTGGAGTCCTTTATTTCTCTAACTGTCTCGTCATCAAAATTTAAAATTAAATAGCCATAGGCTGGTAAAATTTTTGCCAATTTTCGAATTTCAACTGTTTTTTCCCTGTCCCCAGCAAAAAAATCTTTTTCAAAAGGGATATCACCAATATGAGTGACTACTAAAATTGGCAGAGAGGAATTTTTTAAAAGAAATTCAAATTCTCTCCGCTTTTTTAAATCGGTTTCAAAAATCAAGATTTCATTACCAATTTTAAAATGCTTCTTCAAAACTTCATAAATGGCCTCTTTGGTACAGGCCTGACCTTGGCCAGTAACAATAATAACTTTCGGTCTTTTCCAAAAAAAATTAATTTTTTCAAAAATATTCATACCCCGTATATCAACTTCCAGTGCCAAACGCCGTTAGGTGCGTTTTGCCCTGTAAGTGGTTATTTAATATGAATAAATTTATATCTTCATCCATTGAAGTTATGCCCCGGCGTTTGTTTGGAACGCGCCTACTGGAAGTTGTATTACGGGGCATAGATTTACTCATAATCTGGTGGAATTTGATAGTAATGAATAATATATTCAGCTAAGTCGTGAAAAATTGGCGTTGCTGAATATTCAGCAGTTTTGGTTTTGGGATTATCCAATTTTATCAAAATTAAAAATTGAGGCGAAAAAGCGGGGAAGAAACCAACAAAAGTTTGAATAGTTTTTTCCGAATAGCCAGGTTTATCAATTTCTAGGGCTGAAAAAGAAATTTGAGCAGTTCCGGTTTTACCAGCAATATAATATCCGGGGATTTTGGCTGCTTTCCCAAAACCATTTTCCACCACGCTGACAATCATGGCAGTTAATTGGGAAGCAGTTTTTGAAGAAATAATAGAGGGAGGAATTTCGGATCCTTTTTCAATTTCAACTAAATAAGGTTTAACTAATTTCCCACCATTGGCAATTGCGCAATAAGCCCGGGCCAGCTGAATTGGGGTCATTTCAATTCCCTGGCCAAAGGAGGCGGTGGCAAAATTTATTTCGTAACCCTTTTTAAATTCTTTATTTTCAGAAAAACTCTCTTGTAAATCAACCCCGGTTGACTCAAAAATTCCAAATTTTTCAATGTAATCTAAAAAAATATGATGAGGAAGCTGGCTCTGGACAAATACTGCCCCGGTGTTGATTGATTTTTCCAAAACATTGGTCATTGTCTGTTCTCCATAGACCCTCTCAGCGTAATTATAAATAGGCCAACCTCCAATCTCCACCATTCCTTTATCAATGTAAGTAGTTTGGGGAGTAATCTTCCCTTCTTCTAAAGCAGCAGCAAAAGTAATTGGTTTAAAAACCGAGCCCGGTTCAAAGAGATCCTGAGTAGCTCTGTTTTTAAAAATTCCTAAACTGCCATTCGAAGCGTATTCTTGATATTGATTGGGGTTAAAATTGGGAAAATTAGCCAGAGCAATTATTTTCCCGGAATTGGGATCTATGACAATAATTTGACCTGATTCAATATCTAAGTTTTCTTTAGCTTCTTTTAATAATTTTTCTGCTTTAAATTGGATATTATAGTCAAGGGTTAAAATTAAATCTGTCCCATTCAAAATCTCGTCATAGTAGTATTCCAGGCCATATTGACCCTGATTATTTTTATCTACAAAACCGACAAGCTGGGAAGCTAAGGTTTCTTGGGGATAGTAACGCAGTCTTTCTTCAGCAAGATAAATTCCAGACAAATTTAATTTTTTAATGCTCTCAACCTCTTCCTCGGTTAATTTATTTTTTATTGGCGAATATAAGGTATCTTTTTTTAGTTTTTCTAAAACTATACTTTCTGGCAAATTGAGAATCTCGCTCAAGGCTTTCGCTGTTTTTTCAGTTTCCGTAACTTTTTTTGGAACGGCAAAAACCAATGAAAAATTTTTATTAATGGCCAAAAATTCGCCATTTTTTAAAAAAATCTCTCCTCTTTCTGGTTGGGTTTCGGTGGGAAAATTCTGGAGGCCTTGAGCCAGGGCTTTATAAAAATCGATTTGAAGAATCTGGATATAAATTAAACGGCCTAAAAGGACCGCTGAAAAAAGAATGAAAAAAACGAGAATTAAATTTACTCGCCAACTCACTTTCATTTTGTAACCACCTCGCTTTCCAAAATTTTAATATATTTTACCTGGCTAGCTTTTTCAAAATTCTGATTGGATAAATATTTTTCTAGATTAGCCAAGGAATTAGATTTGGAAAACTCAATTTCTAAGTTTTCATTTTCTTGAGTAATTTCTTTTAACTTTTCTTCAGAGTTTTGAATTAAATAAATTTCTCGAGTTAAAAAATTAACTTGGAAAACATAAAAAACTAAGAGAAATATTATTGAAATTAATATTAAACCCCAAAAGAGTTTTAAGTTTAAAGTTAGACGAGGCCTAATTAAAAATGGTCGGGACGCGAGGCTTCTCGCCGAAGGCGAGAGCCCCATCCTTGGATTTAGAGTTAAAGTCTGGTTCATAATTTTTCTGCCGCCCGGAGCTTGGCTGAACGCGAGCGGGGATTAATTTTAATTTCTTCTAAGGATGGTTTAATTGGTTTTTTAGTTAAAATTTTCAGAATATTTTCTTTAGCCTTTTCCTTTAAAAAATTTTTAATAATTCTGTCTTCTAAAGACTGAAAAGAAATTGCGACTATTCTACCCCCCGGTTTCAAAATATTTAAGGCTTTGGGCAAGGCTTTTTCTAAATTGTTTAACTCATCATTAACCGCGATTCTCAGAGCCTGAAAAGTTTTGGTAGCAGGATGAATTTTTCGACGGTGATACCAATCAGGAGTAGCTTTTTTTATAATTTCAACTAACTGAGAAGTTGTTTTGATGGGTTTAACTTCTCTAAAACTTATAATGTACTTAGCAATTTGTTTAGAAAATCTTTCTTCTCCGTGAATCTCCAAAATTTTTTCTATTTCCAGAGCTGACCAATAATTTACTATTTTTTCAGCTGTCAGAGGATTTTGAGGATTATACCTCATATCTAAGGGTTCCTTTTTCTGAAAAGAGAATCCCCTACCTGATTCTTCCAGATGCCAGCTCGACATTCCTAAATCGAACAATATTCCGGAAACCGAGCGAAATTTTTGTGATTTCGCGATCTCTTCTAAGTTAGCAAAATTATCATTTACTAAAATCAATCTGGCTTTTAATCTATCGAGGTCGGACCTCGATAATTTTTTATATAGTTCTGGGTCCCATTCAATTCCTAAGACTTTTCCTTTCGGTCCATTTTTCTCTAAGATTGCTAAAGTATGACCTCCTTCACCAATGGTACAATCAATAAAATTTTCATTTGGCTTTTGGTCAAAATATTCTAAAACCTCTTTTTGAAGAACAGGAATGTGAGTCACAATTTAAAATTTGAAATTTATACACCTAACTCTTTGAGGCGCTCCGCTATATCCCCTACTTCTTTTTCGGTTTTCTGCTTATATTCTTTCCATTTCTTTTCATCCCAAATTTCGATTCGATTATAAACTCCGGCAATCACTACTTTCTTTTTTAAAAAAGCATAAGTTTTCAAATAATCAGGAATTAAAATTCTTCCTAAGTTATCAAGGTTAGCTTCCATTGCCCCGGTTAGCATTAGTCTGGCAAATCCCCTGGCATCGGCTTGAGATAAAGGTAATTGGGCTAGTTTTTTGGCTAAAATTCCCCATTCTTTAGCTGGATAAAGAAAAAGGCATTGGTCTAATCCACGAGTAATCACTGCTCGTTTTTTTAAAAGCTGCCGAAATTTGGCTGGAATAGCCAATCTTTTCTTTTCATCTATTAAATATTTATACTCACCAATAAACATAATACATACGGCATAGAGGGCGGGGTTCTCGTTCGTAATGCTCACTCGGAGTTATCCACAGAAAGAGGCATTTATCCCATAGTTATCCACAATCCCCCACCTATCTTCACTTTAACTCACTTGATGTCTCTTCGTCAATCTAAAATATGACTATTGTAAAATGAATACAAAAACCCATTTTTATACACAGATTATTCACAGTGGCTCAAATAGGCAAAATAAAAGAGGGGCAAGACCAAAAAGTCTCACCCCTCGCCATGATTATTTTAATCACGACCTTAGCCTAATTTGGCTACTTCTTTTCCGCGACAAGTCGTCCGGAGTTTTTTATGAATCTTTAGCATTTCTTGCTTAAAAGATTCATCCCTACCAGCCAACCAATGATAATATGGCCCTGCCTCAAGATCTTCTGGTTGAGGCGCTGACTCGACAAATTCTCGGACAGCAGATCTTCCTCCTTCTCGCCAAGCTTTAAAAAGTGGTCGAACTGCTCTGGCATCCACAGCTGCTACTCCACAGCTAGCGTAAGGAAGGACATACCAATTGGCATTCCAAGCTAAGGCAATCCCGCCAGCTGCTTCCACCACCTGAGCCATCCTCCAATCAGTTATGCTATCAACCACAATAAGAGCGTCACTGAGATAAAACCCACCACTGGCTCGAATAGCCTCCTGAAGAGCTCTGACTTTCCGCCGGCCACCCATCACCGTGACCTTGGCCATTGCCTGACCAAGTGTAATCTGAGGCAACTTTTCCCAATAGAAGGGAGTCAAGAACGTCAGTATTTCCTTGTCCCTGTCGCCTAAGTCAAGGTCGTCAATATAAAGCTCAGCCGCTCTTTCCCGCACTTCTCGCACTAAAGTTAGGTCTGCCTTATTTACCTCTTTTCGAAGTTGATCAAGCGGAAACTTTGTACAATAGACACGCTCAGGTGGTACACCAGCCCTTTTGACAATTGATAGAGCATGCTGCTCATAGCTGGTAGAAATAATCCAGACAATACAGCCTTCTTCTTGGAGTTCAATGAAGAATTCACGAATCCCCTGGACTAAGCCAGCCTTAGCTGAAACAGTCCGGATATCATCTTCGGTAACCCCAGCTTCAACTAGGAAAGGCACTATCAGCCCAAGAGTATCCCCTGGCTCATGTCCTTCTTTATTTGCCAGAGTTAAAAGATCGTCGTAGCGGCTGATTACCGGGAAGACCTTGCCACCGTCTTTGACATACTTTTTACAAACGGCCTGAGCATTACCTTTACTCGAAACCGGACCTTCAAGGTCATAGAAGATATTGTTTCTCTCTTGCATTTATTTTACCTCCTTTCTTGCTGAATTTTCTTTTTTTACAATCCTAAAAAGATTGTTAATGTTCCATTTTTGCCTCCAATTTAAAATAAAAGGAGGTTTCCCTCCTTTTTTAGATTAGCAAATTGAATAAATTGGTCAAGGATTAATTTTTAATTTAAATTCTTCGGGATCTATTTCTACTCTGTATCCTCTTTTTAGTTCGCCTGATAAAAGAGCCTGAGCCAAAATATTTTCAACTTTGTCTTGGATAACTCTTTGCATTTCTCTGGCACCAAAAATTTGCGAATATCCTAATTCAACTATCTTTTCTTTCAGGGGTTGAGTAACTAAAAATTCAATATCTTTTTCAGCTAAATTTTTCTTTATTTTTTGAAGCAACAATTCGACAATGTCTAAAAGATTTTCTTTAGTTAAGGGTTTAAAAACAATTACCGCATCAAATCGATTGATAAATTCTGGCCTAAAGATTCCTTTTTCAAAAAGATAATTTAAGAGTCTTTCTTTCACTCCTGACCATTCCGCTTCCTGTTTTATCGCTTCCAAAATGATTTGATAGCCAGCGTTGGAGGTAGCAATAATGATTGAGTTTTTAAAATTAACTTTTCGACCTAAACCATCGGTTAAATAACCCTCATCTAAAACCTGTAAAAATAAATTTAAAATATTGGGATGAGCTTTTTCAATTTCGTCTAATAAAATCGAAGAAAAAGGTCTTTCTCTAACTTCTGTAGTCAAAAACCCTTCTTCTCCTGGAGAACCAATCAGACGAGGAATGTCTGCTATCGCTTGAAATTCTGACATATCAAGCCGAATCATTCTTTTTTCTGAGCCAAAATAAATTTCGGTTAAGGCCTTTGAGGTCTCAGTTTTACCTACTCCGGTTGGACCTAAAAACAAAAAGCAACCTATGGGACCATTTCTAATCGTTACTTCAGCCCTGGCTCTTCTCAAAGCGGCCGAAACTTCTTTGACCGCCTCTTCTTGATTAATGATTCTTTGATGAATTAGGGCTTCTAAATTTAGTAAAATTTTTCTTTCTCTGATTTCAATTTCGCCAACCGGAATTTGAGTTTTTTCTGTAACAATTTTTGCCACATGTTTTGATAAAAGCACGTTATCTTTTGTTTGAGCAAGATAAACCATTACTTCATCTAGCAAATCCATTGCCTTTTCCGGGAATGGTTTAGCCGGTAAATATTTTGAACAATAATTTATAATATTTCTTAAAGCAGGATAAGAAATAAATTTTTTATATTTGTATTCTAAAATCAGAGCCAGGTTTTCCAAAAGCATTAGGGTTTCTCTTTCTAAAATTTCTGAAACCACCACCTTTTCAAAAAGAGATAAAACGGAGGGATTCTGCTCAATTTGTTTATGAAGCCCTTCAAAAGTGGTGAGAGCCACAATTTGAAATTGGGGTAAGGGTAAATAGGAGGAGATAACTCCCGAAATATCAATTACTCCCGGCCGAGTTACACCTCCAATAAAATTATGAAATTCATCAATAACTAAAATGATATTCCCGGCCGAGATAGTTTCTCGAAAAATTGTGTCCAAAATACTTTCCACTTCCTCATGACTTTCAGTTTGAGCTAGTAAAGATGGCAAATCCAACTGAAGAACTCTTTTGAAATTCACTTCAGGTAGGCTTTCACCCAAGACACTCTTTATAGCTAAAGCCTCAATCATGCTTTTTCTGCCACTTCCTGGATCTCCAATAATTAAGACATTATTAATTTCCCTCCTAGATAGAATCCTTTCCATTGCCTCGATTTCTTTTTGGTGGCCAATAATTTCTGGAAAACCCCGTCTTTTTACTATTTCTGATATATCAATTGAATATCTATCCAAAGTAATGGTGTAACCTGCTGTCCATTCTTTGGCCAAAGTTCCCCTTTTTATTAAATTTTTCCATTCCCAAAATTTTTTACTCTCAGCGATTTTTTCTTCCAAATCTTCTAACCACCAAGTTAAATTTTCAATATCTTCCACTTTAAGATTCGAGTTAATTAAGATTTTCTTAAAAATTAAATCGTGTTTAGCTAAAGCTCCCATCATATCCTCTACCTCAACTCTTAGATTTCCTTTTTTCTGAGCAGTTTTCAAAGATTCAAAAATAACTGCTTCAAGTGGGGCCCAGCCGAAGGCTGGGACGGTGGTGGGTGGACTGTAGTCTTTTAAGACTTTTTTGATTTCTTTCAAACTTAAAAGGGCTCTTGAAAAAATAAAATTTAAATGAGGATTTTCAGCCAAAAGATTGTAGAAAAGCCAAGTGGAATTATTTTTTGATTTCCAAATTGCCTTAGCCACCTCAAAACTCAAAAACTCAGCTAAATTGTATTTCTCTGGCTCTAAAAGTGCTTCTCCGAGTTTAATTTTTAGCTTAGGTTTTTTAAGTTTGGAATTTAAAAATGTTTCTTTGATCCAACAACCCAGGCCAAAAACTAAAAATATTATTGAAAGGCTAAAGAGGTTTGAATTTAAATTCTGAGAAAAACTTTCAGTTAAAAATCCAAAAAGAAATGCGAAAAAAGTGAAAATAAATAAAATCAAAAATAACTTTTTTAAAACTCGAGCAAATCTAAAAACTGGATGCCATTTTACCGCCTGAAAAATCGCCGCCTCTTTAAGATTGAAATTTATCATAAAATAATTTTAAAGCCGAAAATTAAGCCAGCGATTAAAAGTGCTGGCAGAATAAGCCAACCAAAGAACAAAATTACACCAGCAAAAATTATAAAAATTTCTACTAAGAGTCCAATAATTATTAAAATAATTCTCATTATTGCTCCCAAGAGACGGAAAATTAAATTAGAAAAAAGGGCAGCAAAATATCTTCCAATATCAAAACCTTTTCCGTAAGACATTCGATATCTTCGCCAAGGAGAAAAAAGAGTTTTAATTAAGAAAGAAATCGAAAAATAATTTAAGTTAAATTTCAGAAAATTTCTCCAAGCATTTAAAATATTTCCTGGCACCTCCAAAAACTGCCAGCAAAGATATTGAAAAAAGATATTTTGCATTATTGTATTATACCACAAATTAAAAGAGCCACACCCTCAATTGAGAAATGCAGCTCCGAAAATATCTATTTCCCCGGTGGCGGCAGAGTAATTCCCTCCGGTTCAAAAATCACGCAGCGTTCGCCTTCTTCAACCTGGCCAAGCTCAAGAAGCTCATATCCTGCTGCTTTTCCAATCTCCAAAGTTCGCTCAACCTCACTTTCAGGAACAAAAATGTAAAAGCCAATTCCCCAGTTAAAGGTTTTTAGACAATCTTCGAGGGTTACACCCAATTCACGCATGAAAGAAAAGAGTAACGGCACCTCTACCCATTTTTTAATTCGGTAAGTAAAGGGTCGCTTGTCGAAAGCAATCTTACCAACGCCATCACCAGTACCAGGAACTATGGCGTGAATGATGACATACGAGTCGAGCAAATCTTCCATCAGCTTAACATATGACCGAGTAGGGATAAGAGCTTCTTCCCCTAAGGTCTTACCATTGGGTAATTTAGTAAAAAACTGTTCAGGTAAGACCAAAGCGCGCTTAATCGCCAAAGAGATTCCGTTAGCATGAAGCCCAGATGAGGTCACGCCAATGATACGATCTCCTAGTCCAAGTTTTTGGCCAGTGATTAATCTTTCCCTAGGCGCAATGATGCCAATCGTATTCCCACTCAAAGAAGGAGCGCTCTTAACCGGTGGCTCTGCTTTAATTAGATAGCGCAAAGCTGGTGACTCTCCTCCTAAAAGCGCCATACCGCAAATCTCACAAGCTTGATAAAAACTCTCTGCTATGGCCCGGCTCCGAGCCTCGTCCTTGAACCAATTGCTATCGCCAGCTGCCACTTCATCGGTATAAGCTACTGGCAGGGCACCTCGCCGAAGTACATCAACCACTGCCATCATAACAGTATCAATGCCAATCCCATCGAAATAACGAGGATCTCCGGTTTCTTGATGCATCCATTCGGCAATCCAGTTTTTGTTACCGAGCCCCTCTTGGACTGTACACCATAAAGGTTTATGTGACCCCCGATACTCAAAGACATTCCCTGCCTCTTCGTTAATGTAGACTCCTCGCCGATTGGGAAAACTTAGAGTTCGTTTCCCTACTTCTTGCATCATTTCCTTAAATGGCTCAATCTTAGTGTAATCCACCCCGGCCTGAGCATATTCTCCTGACATGATTCAATCCTCCTTTCTTATTTAATTAGATTGATCAGAATTGAAGGCATATTTCGGTCTTTGTTATGACCATTCTTTATTATCCGTTCGGGATAAATCGTTAGATGATTCGGAACTACTTCTATTCCTTCTTCTGTAGGATAAATGGTTCCAATCAGATTCCCATCCTTTATAACACCCACTATCTTTTTTTTGGGAATTCGGTTATCGAAAAAGTTATCATTGTAAAAGTACCTCCAAATTAAAATTTTACCCTCCCTCCGGGGTAATATTTCTATCTTAACAAGTTAAATAAGGGAGTCAATTACTCCTTTATTAATTTAATTCCTAGGCTGGAGAGCTGGCTACCGCCGAAAATTAAAAGACCGGCTAATATTGACCATACAAACAAATTAAGCATTTTCGGTAAAACATCGGTTGGAATTAATCCTTGTAATTGCTCTCCAATCATTTTTTCCATCTCTTTTTGAAGCTCAGTTTGGCTGGCTGGAATTTTCTCTTCAGTTGGCGCTGCAACTTTTTTCGCTTCAATTTTAAAAATCTCTGGAATGGTAGCCTTTCCAGTAAAAATATTATAAGAAGAATATAAAGTTCCAAATATTATTATCACTCCAGCTATTAATAGAACCCAACCAAAAATTTTTGTATCCATATTAATTATATTTTATCACTTTCAATGAATCTCCGATTCATTTCAGTTTTTAAGAATATTATCCAATTCTTCCAGGGTATCTTCTGGGATAATTGGTTTCTCCCCTTCTGGAGTTCTACCTGGATATCGCCAAGCAGAAATTATTTTAATCCCTTTCGGTTTCTTTAGGATTTGATACATAGTCCAGACCTCAGTAGGATGTTTTTTGGTACCGGTAATTTCCATGGCAGCAATTGTTCCCGGCGCTATCCCCTCTTCTTTTCTGTCTGATTTTCGAAGGATTCGCAAAACCCTTTTTTCTGAAAACCGGTACTGCCGCATCTTCGCTTTGGAATGCTTCGTCCAATAAAATTTATTTTCTTCTGGTAATTTCAAAAACATGTTTATGCGAAGAAATGGTTGGAATTGATTTAGAAATTCTTGAATCTCTCTTTTTTAGATTGGGACAAAAATAAATAAATTTAACTTTTGCTCTCCTTGCTGTTTTGTAATCGCTAAAAGCATCGCCAATATAGTAAACCTGAGATTTTGCCAAATTCATCTTTTTGATTACTAAATTTAGTACATCGGGCGATGGTTTTTCTCTTTTGTACATTTTCCGCCAAATAATGTTATGTCTGAGGAGTTTTCTTAATTCGCTGAAATTATCCAGTATTTTTATAACAAAATTTTTAGGAGTCGAAGTGCAAATCCAAACCTTGTAACCACTTTTAAATAATTGGCTAATAGTTTTAATTATACTCGGAAAGAGAACTACTTGATTTGCGTTTTCCATTACGTATTTTACCTTGGCAGCTATGAATTTCTTAGCCAAATGTTTTTTATTATTTGGAAGCATCATCTTAGCTGCTGCCTCATTCGAGATGCCACTTTGATTAAGTAACATCTCTCTTGAGATAGTGATGTTAAATTTTCTCCCGGCATAAAGCCAAGCGGATTCGTGTAATTTTATAGTTGAAATAATAGTTCCGTCTAAGTCGTAAATTATTCCTTTAATTCCTTTACCAAACTTTAATTTTTCGCCGCATTTCTTGCAAAAATGATCTTCGGACAATACGTTGTCTTTTTTAGTCCAAACATGCCAGGCCTTGTACATTTTTTTCCCACACTTATCGCAGGTAAAAGTTTTATAATTTTTTTTAATCTTAAGCAATTTAAATTTTTTCTCACAAGAATTACAAAAATGAACAGGAGTTTTAAAACCGGCTGTTTTTAGCCAATGATGCCAGGCTTTGTGGATATATTTTTGGCACTTTGCACATCTAAAACCCCTATATTCCGGTTTTTGATTTATTTTCCACTCTTGGACAATTCGCAATAGAATTTTCTGATTTCTATCTTTTACCACCTCTTTTACCCCCTAATCTAAAATTTGGCAGAGGACAGACCTCTGCCATTTTTACTCTGGGGCGATTTTATTAAAATCTTTAAGCTCTTTTTTATATTTTACCCAACCTTCAACAAAATTCCTACAACCCCTTCCTCCGCCCATTACCTTTAAAAGAAAATCTCTTTTGGTTACCGAGGGGAAGTTATTCTTACCAAGATAATCGGGATAGCTCGACCATTTGTAATTTTCTAAAAATTTAATTACCTTCTTTAAGTTACTAATTCCTTTTTCTTTCCATTTCGGTTCAATCAGAGAAATTCCGTTAGTATGAATATATACAAATACAGTTTTTAATTGTTCATTGGTTCTAATATGAACCGCCCTAAACCTACCCTGAAAGAGATGGCCCTTCCGATCATATTTCTTATTAAAATAAGTAGCATAACCGGTACCGAGTTTTTTCATAAATTGAGTAATGCCACTATTTTTAATTTGTCTTACCAATAAATGAATGTGATTTGGCATAAAACAAAAAGCTAAAATCTCCACAAACATATCCCTATCGGCAGAAAACTGTTCTCTGCCCTTTTTCTTAGCACGGAGACGAGCCCTCCTTCTATCTCGAATCAAAACCGGATTAGTATCATTAAATTCGTAAAGAGAAAAAACTCCCCGATAATAGTCATTTTTATCTTTAAAAATTATAGAATCGGCGACACCTCGAAGAACGAGGTGATAAATTTCCCCATTAACCAATTGCGGTCTTTTAACCGACATATTTAATATTTAAGAAAAAATTACTGAGTGGCAGAGGTCTGTCCTCTGCCAAATTGCGCTGTTGTTTGATTTCGTGTTTTATCTAATCTCGTAAGTGATGGTGACGGTTACTTCGATTTTGTTTTCACCGGTTTCTATTTGGGGAGCTCCCCCACCAACACCACTTGGTGCTGCTGCTTTTTCTAAACCGTAATAATAAGGAATAACACTACTTTCGTTGAAATTAATAATTCTCACTAATTTCACTCCTAATTGCCCAGCTAACTCTTTGGCTTTGGTTTTAGCTTTTTCAATTGCCTGGGTTCTGGCTTCCTTTTTCAACTCATCTTCCTTATCAATGGTAAATTGCAAATCGCCTACTTGATTAGCTCCAGCATCGGTTGCTCCCTGCAAAATCGCACCTATTTTTGTCATATCTCTAATTTTCACCTCAAGCGATTGAGTCACCTCGTATCCAACAAGTACTCTTTTTCCCGGCGGATAAGGATAGATTTCAGTTTCAACTTTTTGATATTCATAAAGAGGATAAATGTTAAAGCTGGTGGTTTTTACGTCCTTATCTTCCACCCCCTGACCTTTGACGAAATCAATTACGGCATTCATCTTTTTTGTGTTTTCACTCATTGCCTTAGCCACTGTTTTTGCTTCATTTACCACTGAAAAAGTTGTCAAAGCCAAATCGGGTTTAGCATAAACTTCACCAGTTTCAGAAACGGTAATCGTGTTTCCTGTTATCTGGATTTTATCTTTGATATCGATTGTCGTAGATATTATTAAGGTAATCAGAAAAATACCAAGAATGACCAAAAGAGCAGCACATAAACATTTACATTTTTCTTTTAAATCTTTACAACATTGTTCGTCCATAATTAAGAACTATTTATTAATTATTAATCGACCTTTGAAATTATTTAAAACCGTCGTAGGAAATTATTTCTTCTAATTTCTTTCTTGATTTTGGTCTCGGTTCGCCGGCCGGATAACCAAGAGGCAGTAAAGCCACTACTTTGTATCTTTCTGGAATTTTTAAAATCTTTTTAACTGCCTCCTGATCGAAGGCACCAATCCAACAAGTCCCCAGCCCTTCTTCAACTGCTTCCAAGGCCATATGTTCTATTGCAATAGCTAAATCAACAGCATAAGCCGGAACTCCGGAAGATAAGATATGTTCTGGATCAATTGCCACAGCGACAATAACCACTGGTGCTTCAGCAATAAAATCTTGAGATAAAGCCGTTTTGGCCAGTTTTTTTCTCTTTTTAGAATCCCTGACAACAATAAACTTCCACTCTTGCTCATTATGAGCTGAAGGGGCTAATCTCGCTGCCTCCAATATTTTCTTTAATTTTTTCTCTGGCACTGGTTCTGCTTTATAACTTCGGCAACTATATCTGTTTTTTATCGCTTCAAATACTTCCATACTTCTATCATGATTGTTTATTTTTCTTAAATTACGGTTGTAAAATATCTTCGGTCCTGCCGTCAATTGAAATTATGACCTCATCCACGGTTGGAAATTGCTTTAGAGTTTCTCTAATTTGAGCCCGAATAGCCGCCACTCGACAAGAACCGCCTATTTGAAATTCCAACTGCTTATCAAAATCAACCTTAGCTATACCATCTTCGATTGCTAAACTTTGAATTTTGACACCCGGGTTGATACTGGTAAAAAATCCCTCTTCTTTTTCAGTATCGGTTGACCCTTTCAAAAGTTCTTCTAAAGCCGCTCGAGCCACGGCTTGAGTTTTTGGAATTTCTCTTTCTACCGGAAAAACTTTGTTGCAAGAAAATTCTGGGTCTAATTTATCATTATTAAAGTAAACCTCAACTTTAATCATCTCGACCGGATTAAAGAGAACTGGAATTCTTAATTCATCAGCATTTTCTGGAAGACCGGAGGGATTATCTTTTTCTAAAATTAATGTTCCCTTCTTTGTTGCGGATAGTTGAAATTCAAGATCGGCTTCAAAAGGTACAAAATCTTCAGTCATCCAATCTGATAAAGCCCTGGCAATACCAGTTCCCAATTCTTTGCCATTTTCATCTATTACTTTTACCGGAAATGAGGCTTCAAAAAACCAATTTCCTCTCGCTTCTCCTTTAACCATAAGAGGACTTTGGACCAGTGTATTGGGAAGAGGTTCGCTGACCCAAATAAGATTTTCCTTTTCCAGTATATTGCCATTATCTCCAACAAATTTATACTTCCAGACCGAAAATCCAACAACGGCTAAAATCAGGACTAAAATTCCTATTAAAATTATTTTTTTCATAAATTCTTCTTATTTCCCCCAATATTTATCGGCCACTTTTTCCATTTTTGCAAGCCGAGTGTAGTAATCCGAGAATTCATTTAAGTGAGCAAGGGCAATTTTTCCTGTTATTATCGGATCGTCATTACTGACATTGGTATGAGGGTAACGAAGACCGTGCTCTAATTCGACATCCATCCCCATTCTAAATTGCTCAACATCGAATTTTCTCCAATTAATGCCCAATATCTCCCCTACTCTTTTGGCTTCTTCGGTTGTAAAATGTGTTTTTGGCTCCATATTTTTATCTTACCCCTACGACAATTTCAGAGCAAGGAAAAAATCGCCCCCTCGGCGACCTTTTCCTTTATCCCGTTAAAAATTTTTGAGGACAATTTATTTCAATAATAACTATGCATTTAAAATTTCTAACGGGGTTTACCCTCTAAAACAATCATGGCGTGGAAATCCTGATAAACTTTGACATCATTGGGCAAATTTTGCTGAAACAGCTGCTGAAGATAATCGTAAGAAAGTTTATTAGCGAGATTGTGTTTTTTCACAAATCGTCGGGTATATTCATCAATAACAAAAATTGGGAATTCACCAACGTAAAGCAAAATAGAATCAGCAGTTTCGGGCCCAACACCCGGAAGTTTAAGAAGTTGCCTTCGGCAACTTTCTAAATCCTGTTTTAAAAATTTCTCCAAAGATTTATAATTCTCTACAATAAACTCACAAAGCCGAGAAATGTTCTCGGCTTTTTGTTTATAAAATCCCGATGGTCGAATTAATTTTTCCAATAATTTCCGATTTTTCTTACCAATCTGATAAATTCTCTCAATTGATAAAACTTTTGCTCTTCTTAAATTTCTTAAAGCCAGCTCCACATTTTTCCAATTTGTCCTCTGAGTCAAAATTGCTCCCAAAACAATCTCTTCTTTATCCTCCTTTGTTTTTCGCATCCTACACCACTTCTTCCAAAACCCCTCTGGCTTTCCATATTTTTTCAAAAGCGAAAGATATAATCGAAAAATTTTTGTCACCTTGAGCACCTTATCCCAGATAGGCACTCGCTCCGCTCGTGCACTGTCTCCCTTCGGGCAGCCCCTTTTACTAAAGGGGCTGGGTCGTCTCAGTATTATGCCTATCTAGTCCAGCCTCTTAACCCGACGGGTAAGGGGCTGTCGGAATTTCAATTTATTGAAATTCCGAGACGATAAAATTAGTTTAAACCAATAAGTATAATTTTGGGGATTTTCTTTTATATCTCTTTAATTCCTCAGGCTTTATCCATTTCCAATCTTCAACTTCTTCCTTATTCAATATCGGAGTCCCATCAAATTTTCCGACAAATACGTGATCAAATTCATATTCAGTTAAATTCCCAAAAATTGCTTTGTAAACAAAACTGAAAATTTCTCTCAAATCAGATTCAATTCCCATTTCTTCTTTTAATCTTCTTATTGCCTCGTCGATAAGTTTTTTACCAGGTGTTGGATGGGAACAACAAGTATTCGTCCAAAGAGCTGGTGAATGATATTTTGTTTCAGCTCTTTTTTACAAAAGCAATTCGCCCTTAGAATTAAAAACAAAAATTGAAAAAGCCCGATGAAGTTTACCTTCTTTATGGGCTTTTATTTTTTCTTCCCATCCGATTTCCCTATCTTTTTCATCAACCAGAATTACTTTTTTGGGCATAAATTAAATTATTTTTTGTCTTTAATAAAATTATCAATCGAACGATCATAAGTTTTTTCTGCTTCGTTTGAGAAATAACAAGCAGGTAACTCCCCTTTTTCTCGATGATGTCTTAAACAATCACAACAAATCCCAGGGGCCCAAGCGAAGCTTGGGAGGATGAGGAGGGTGGGTTGTAGTCTCGGACAATTGGGCCAACTACAAGGACAATCTTTTAGATTTTGATCTTTTTTACAATATATGTTTTTACCACGATGGGTGGTGGGTGGGTCGGAGTCCATAATTTTTATTTTTCTGTTTTTATTAAAAACAACTTCTTTTTGAATCCGCCTCGTTTTTTGTTTTTTATTTTCTGTTGTTTCTGAATTTCTGATTTTGTTAAGCCGAGTTCCGAAGACAAAGCATCAATCAATTCTTGAATATCAACAATTTCATTAATAATTTCTTCTTTCTTTTTAGCTCCGGTTAATTCTTTAGCTCTAAGATTTTCTTCTTTATTTCTTTTGTGTACTCTTTTTTGCCCAGAACTCGCCAATAGGGTTTCTCCCCCGCTGCTTTAATAATCTCCAAAATCCTATCCCTAATTAGCTTATTATATTTCTTTATCATTTAACTATCCTATCAAAAAATCGCCTCTTCGGCGACTTTTTGACGCTTCGACTACCAGCGTCTTCTGCGACCGCCACCAAAATCTCGATCACCTCGCTGGAATCCGCCTTGTCGCGGCCGAGACTCCATAGGGCGAGCTTCGTTCACCGTTACGTTTCGTCCGTCAAGTTCCTTGCCGTTGAACATTTCAATCGCTTTTTGAGCTTCTTCTTCGGACGACATTTCGACAAAACCAAACCCTTTGGAACGACCGGATATCTTGTCAATGATAATAGTCGCTGATTCAACAGTTCCGGCCTTCGAGAATGTCTCTTTCAAAGTGTTTTCGGTGGTCTCGTAAGACATTCCACCAACGAACAATTTTTTTGCCATAGTTTTATCCTTACACAAAAATTTATTAAGTAAGCCGACCAATCTTATTTATCTATCTAACCCCGTAGTGAGAATTTGACTGCCTTCGGCATTGTAATGTTTTGCTTTGCAAAACATTTGTCAAATTTCTACTACGGGGTCTAACTTACATTGTATTATTTTATGTAAGGAAAGAAAAAATAAGAAACTTACTGTCTAATTTTATCTTATTATTAAAAAATAGTCAAGTCTTTTCTACATCTTCGGCCTAAATTCGGATTACTTTATTTTCCTAATTAAAGATTATGCTTTAAATAACTTTTTAGATCAAAGCCAAATTCTCGTATTTTGTTTCTGGCGCCGAATTTTACTGCTTCAATTAAACAAACAATATCTTTAATTATAATTCCCCTTTTCTGAAGTTCTTTTATTGCTTCAACCATTGAATCGCCTGAATATATTTCATCGTCAACCAAAACAACCCTATTTCTTCTTTTGAGACCGTAAATATAAATATCTTTTCTTGCGGCATTCGGCTCCAAGAATTTAATCCGATTAGGCAAACCTAATTTTAGTTTATAGGCAATTAATAACGGTTTTTTGCTAACGTAAGAAAGAAATAATGAAGGGATGATTCCTCCACTATCAAAACCAACGATATAATCTACATTTTTCCAATTAATTTTTTTACTTAAATATCTAATAACTTTTAAAACCTTCTGAGTATCTAAAGGATCAACTATCCCATCAAGAGAGTGAATAATTCTTATCGGTCTGGCGTCAACCACCCCAATTCTTTTTACTCGTTTTATTTTTATATTAATTTTTTTCATTCAACTTCGGCCTAAATTCTTGCCCCGTACCGAAACGAAGTTTCTGGTGCGGGGTTGATTATTTTATTATTAAAGTTTCTAATAAGACAACTAAACCAGCGAAAAGAAAATAAATTAAAATTGCCAGCCACCATTTTATTTTTATTTTTTTAGTAAGAAAGGACATTTTTTATTTTCAATTTCCTCAACTTCGGCTTGTCCTCCGTAGCCTTGGCGAAGGAGGGCCTAAATTTTGATTATTTTAATTTTAGCTTCGTTAATTTTTCTAATTCCCTCAAAGACTTAATTCTTGAGACTACAACCCGCCCACCGCCTCCTCCCAACTCGCTTAAAGAGCGAGTTGGGCCCCTATTTTTTGCATTGCTAAAAGACCAATTTTAACAAATTCTTCTAGTTTTAAGCCAAGAAGTTCTTCGCATTTTTTAATAATTTCTCGATTGGCCCCTCTAGCAAAAGCTTTTTCCTTAAAACGATTTAGAACATTTTCGGTGGTTAGGTCAACTAATTTCTTAGAAGGTAAAACCAGGGTAGCTGCTACAATTAAACCGGTTAAGGGATCGGTAACAAAAAGAGCTTTTTCCATTAAAGTTTGGGGTGGTATACCATGAGCTTCGTTATGCACTTTTACTGCCTGACAAATATCTTTATCTATACCCAAATCTTCCAATACTTTAGAACCCAATAAAGAGTGTTGCGACAAATCATCCTTCACTTTGTCGTAATCGATATCATGTAATAATCCTGCCAGAGCCCACTTTTCTTCGTCCTCGTCAAAATGCCGAGCCAAAGCTCGCATTATTGCTTCTACGGCCAAACTATGCTTAATCAAATTCTGATTTGAAAGATTTTCTTTTAATAATTTTAATCCTTCTTCTCTTGTCATATATTTAACCCGATTTCATTTCATATTACTCATTCTACCAAAAAATCGCCCTTTCGGTAATCTTTGTTATGGCTACCCGTCTTTTTTATTTTGAAACAAAAAAAGAAACCCCCCACCATATGATGGTGGGGGGTTTAGGATTATCTGCTGAAATCTCTTTTGGGTCTTCTTTTTGTCCAGCACTCTTTGCAGTAAATAGGTCTATCTGCAGCTGGTTCAAAAGGGAGTTCAGTGATTTCTACCCCGCAGTCTGAGCATTTCCAATTGCCCTTGATCATTTCTCGGGGTGCAAATCCTCTGTCTGAATCGTATGCCATGTTAATTCTGTTTAATTTACGAATAAAAAAAGCGACCTTTAAACTCTAAGTCGCTACACTTAACTACTACTTTAATGTTTTAAGCGAAGAGGACTTCGTCCTCTTCTTTACCTTCGTTTCCATTATGGAAACTAGGTGATTAAAGACTCGTTAAAGCTACTTCGACTTATCGTCTGACCCCATTATACAGCATCCATATAGGATGTCAAGCCCGGTAGTAGAATTTTGACAGCCCCGTTTAAGCGGGATAATTTCGCGGAGCGAGTCAAAATTCACTACCGAGCGCAGTCCCGTAGAGCAATTTCGGAAAGATTTTTCTAAAGAAAAATCAAATTTACGAAGCCCCATAGAACAGCAAAGCTGTCTATGGGACCAGTCCAGTAGAGAGCTACGTTCTTCTACTGGGTAATCCGAAATTCTTCTACGGGGCAAGCCCCGCAAGAGAATGGACAAAATATCTCAAAGGTGGGAAAATTAAGATAGTTTATTAATGCCGAAAAATTTTGAAATCAAACATTTAATTGTTGGACCTCTTTTAACCAATTGCTACATTTTAATTTCAAAAGGTGAATCCCTGGTTATTGATCCCGGTGCTGATTTGAAGCAAATTTTAGAAGAACTGACAAAAAACCAAGCAAAATTAAAATATATTGTCTTGACCCATTGTCATTGGGATCATCTTTTGGCAGCTCCAAAATTGAAAACAGAAACCGGTGCCAAAATTTTAGTTCATGAAGGAGAGAAGGACTTTATGAAATTCAATGTTGATCAATTTTTAAAAGACGGAGATGAAATAAAGGTCGGAGAAATTTCATTAAAAATTGTTCACACGTCAGGTCATACAAAGGGAAGCATTTGTCTTTTAGGCGATGGTTTCATTTTCACCGGCGACACCCTATTTGAAGATGCTCATGGCAGAACCGACCTTTCTGGCGGTTCCCAAACAGAAATGGAAAATTCCTTGGAAAAACTGAAAAAGATTTTAAAACCGGGAATGAAAATTTATCCTGGCCACGGAGAAGTTTTTGAGAAATGAAAATGGAAAAATATTTTGATAAAGAATCATACAAAAATCTAGGGATTAATGAATTGATTCTCTTGGGAATATATTCGATAGTTAACAATGGGGAAAAATGCACCTTTGAAAGATTAGTTAAAGAAAGTTTTAATATATTTCCAGAAGCATTTTGTTTTTCCAAAAATCCTGAATGGCCAGACTCTCGGAAGCTCGACCGGCCCCTTCGAACTCTTAGAAAAAGAAAATTAATCACCGGCGACCCCAAAACCTCTTTTTTTCTAACCAAACTCGGAAAGAAAATCGCCATCGAAACCTCCAAATCCTTCAGACAAAGAAAATTATTTAAATAAACCTTGACTTTTTTGAAATATCTATTATAATTAAGGCATAGCATAAGGAGGTAAAATTGAATAAGGGAAAAAAGAAAAAGCATTTCTATATTAGATTCCATATAGAGGGGATTGGAACATTTAAAAGGTATGCTTGGTATGTTTCTCAAGCAAGTTTTGTGAAATCCTTGGCTCTAGAATTTGAGAAAAAATATCCTCGTTTGAGAATATTCATTGAGGTTCTAGAGATTAAGGAAATAAAAAAGCAAGTGGGGCACGGCTAATTCAGCTAAAATACTGAACGCCGTGCCTTTTCAATTTTAAGTGATATAATAAAAATAGAATAAAGAAAGAGAAATTATGAAACTCCGCGACCTGCCAAAAATCGAAAGACCGACCTTGCCCTTCCGTAGCCCGTCGATAAATTTAGGGCGAAGGAGGGGAGAAAAATTAATTCAAAAAGGTCCAGTAATGGGCTTCTTTAATTTGAGTTCTCCCGAAGATAGGGGTATTGTGAAAGAAGAGAAACCTATGGAGCAAGGTAAAAAAATATTAACTTCAATCAAAGAAAAACCTTATTTTCAACAAGGTAATTTTGTTCTTTATCACGATGATTGTCTAAAGATATTGGAACAATTACCAGAAAATTCAGTTGATATGATTTTTGCGGATCCTCCATATAATCTTTCAAATGGGGGATTCACTTGCCATAATGGCCGTGCGGTGTCGGTTAATAAAGGAACGTGGGATGTGAGTAATGGTTTAGAGAAGGATTTTGAATTTCACTTAAATTGGATTAAAGCATGTAAAAGGGTTTTAAAACCAAACGGGACGATTTGGATAAGCGGTACTTACCATTCTATTTATGAATGCGGGTTTGCGTTACAAATCGCGGGATATAAAGTTCTTAATGATATTGCATGGTATAAACCTAATGCTTCTCCAAACCTAAGTTGTCGTTATTTCACTGCCAGTCATGAAACTCTTTTATGGGCGAGAAAAGATAAAAAAGGAAAACACGTTTTTAATTATGAAGAAATGAGAGAAGGGGATTGGCCCAACGATTTTTTAAAAAGGCCTGGAAAACAAATGCGTTCCATTTGGGCTATAAACACGCCACAAAAGTGGGAAAAGAAATTTGGCAAACACCCAACGCAAAAACCCCTCGATTTATTAAAAAGAATTGTTTTAGCAAGTACCAATAAAGGAGATATTATATTAGATCCTTTTACGGGCAGTTCTACTACCGGTTTAGCAGCGATAAAATACGATAGAAAGTTTATAGGAGTTGATACAGAAAAAGAATATTTAAATAAATCAATAAAAAGATTTAAAGATTTAAAATATGGCGAACAGTAAATCTTGGGAAAAAATTTTTAACGATCACAAAATTTTAGAGCACGATTTTAGTAAGATTCCTTTCCCTATTTCCGCTACCCAAATTAAAAGGTCTTGTCAGAAATTTAAAGAGACTGGAGAAAAAGAAGTTCGTATTTTGTGTAAACAAGATAGCAGAGAAGATAGGCCAGAAATTTTCAAAAAACATAATCTTTTTTTGCTTCCTGTAAAGAATGGTTTTTATAATATAATAAAGGGAGAAGGATATGTTGATATTCCTCCAATTAAAAAAGAAATTACGATATATTCTTCAAAGCTTGATTTTCCATTAGATACAGCCGTAGTTGGTGATTCCGAAATGCAACATTTGGATTTTGCTTATGCCACAAGTTTAATTAGAACTTTCACTGAGGACCCATCACTTGTTTTAACTATTCGTGGAAGAAAATATACTCCCGACTTCGATTTTTATGTTGGCAAACAATTAATAAAAGTTTCAAGTGTGCAAACGGAAGTAGACGCAGGTTATGAAGGAAAAAACCAAATCGTACTAATTGAAGCGAAAAATTTTAAAGCGTCTGATGTGATTATAAGACAACTTTTTTATCCTTATCGGCAATGGCAGTCCCGAACAAAAAAGAAAGTAGTTACTTTATTTTTCGACAAAGAAATAGGCAGAGATGTTTATTCTATCTGGCAATTTGAGTTTGAAGATATCAAGAATTATAACAGTATAAAATTAGTTAAATCCGGGAGATTTACTATCAAATAAATCTAGCTGGGAACGAACGAAGAAGTTTATAAACTCTACGGCCTCACGCCGGAGGAGATAAAAATAATTAAAATTCGTAAAAATAACACCGGTTTAAATCAAATCCGAAGGTAAAGAAAAAGAAATTGAGAAATTAGAAAAAGAAAATATTTGAAGAGGTATACACAAAATTGAAATAGGTAATTATGGAAAATCGTACAGCATCATTTCATATGGCATATGATGGGCCAGCACTTGCGACTCACGAGATGAATGTGAAGGATTTTGCTCCTACTCTTTTAGCTATTGGTGAACTATTAGAAGATAGCAACTATATTCTAAATGGGGAACAAATAAAAATACTTGTTAATATCCGGGCGGCTCACCCCGGATCAATAGATGTAATATTATCAGTAGTTCAAACTCTTATTAACCAAGCGGTTTCTTTATTCAATCGTCCGGATATCAACGCTGTAATAAATGCTAAGGAACTTTTGGCTTTGATTGGAATTGGTGGTGGGAGCGGTGTTATTGGACTTATAAGGTGGATAAGGGGAAGAAAAATAAAAAGTATAGTAAAAGTGGATACGGGGAGTTTTAAAATGGAGCTTGAGGACGGTGAAGCCAGAGTAATTTCAAACCAAGAAGTAAAGTTATTTGGCTTTCTCAAAATTAGAAAAAATATCGAAGCAGTGGTACGAACCCCATTAACTAAAGAGGGTATCGAAAAAGTCGTTTTTGCAAGTGATGGTTCGAGGTCAGAAATCAATCGGGAAGAAGCGGAGTACTTCGCCGCACCGCCAATCGAAGAGGAAGAAATAGGTGAGACGGAAACAGAGACCCATCTTCAAATCGCAAACATCTCTTTTCAGGAAGGTGGAAAATGGAAATTTAGTGACGGTAACGTGACTTTTTTTGCTGATATTTTAGATATTGACTTTCTAGAAAAAGTAAAGAAAAATGAAGCAGTTTTTGCTAAAGACGATATCTTCAAAGTTAAACTTAGGTGTCGGCAATTTCTTATTGATGGAGGTATAAAAGCCGAATATGCAGTGTTAAAAGTTATCGAACACCGGAGCGCCGCGGTTCAGATTAAATTACCATTTCAGGGCTAATATTGCTGATTCCTTAATAAAGTATCTACAAGCAGAAAATAAACTACATGAACTCATTCAAAGATATTGCTTATCAAATTTTGAAAGAAGTGGGTAAACCACTACATAGTAAAAAAATTACTAAAATTGCTTTGAATCGCGGCTGGCTTAAAACTGTTGGGGAAACACCAGAAGCGACGATGAACGCCCAGCTTATAGTTGATATAAATTCAAAAAAAGATAAATCACGTTTTATTAAAACCGCCCCGTCGGTTTTTGGATTAAATCCGAAAACAGCGTATATCTTGCGAAAAGAATTAAGATATGAAATAAAGATTCCTGAAAAAATTTATAAGATTTCTAAAAATGTTTCCAGTAAGCAAAAGGGGGACATCGCTGAAGCGAGAATTGCTGAACTGATTACTCTTTATGGGGATACAGCGCTCGTGTGCTATAAACCAGTATCAGATGTGGAAGGTATCGATTTGATTGTAAAAGAAAGGGGTAGTTTGAAGACAATGTATCTTCAAATAAAGAGTCGTTTCGGTGATGATCCTTCGCGCATTTTCGCATACGCAGTAAAATCAAGCACGGTTATAGACAACTACGCGATGGCAAATATCTTTTGTGTGTTTGATACAGAACAAGGGGATATTTGGAATTTTTTATGGTTTGTACCAGCCCCGGATTTGATAAAACTCGCAACTAAATCAGATGGAGGTAGATTAATGCGTTTTGTCGCTGGTAGAACGAAGCGTGAATCAAATAAGTGGGATCAATATTTGATAGACAAACGAGACTTAGCTAACGCGATAATTGCACAAATGAAAAGAATTTAAAAATAGTTAAAAACAGTGTTAACTCCAGCTTTCTTTAAATAGTCGAAGAATTAATTGAGAAATATAAAATTTTAATGTTGAGCGATATATTCAAAACCATTAAAAAAGAATATAGTGGCTTAGCAATATTTAGCTTTTTGCTTGTTTTATTTTGCTGGAGTGTAGTA
>Ga0210031_1000337_pt1 | contig 26833 bp, 19 predicted proteins | sample CryGeyCG2014_080_FD_185455 | JGI IMG/M metagenome (GOLD analysis project Ga0210031, IMG submission 185455) | Groundwater microbial communities from aquifer - Crystal Geyser CG03_land_8/20/14_0.80 (SPAdes) (version 2) | ecosystem: Environmental > Aquatic > Deep subsurface > Groundwater | place... | reverse complement strand
TTTGCTTTGAGTCAAATATTTCACAAGCAACTATTTGTGGCGAAAGACACGCCATAGCCAATATGGTTTTAGAAGAAGCCTATAAAAGCAAAATAAAGTGTATTGTTGTTGCAGACCCGGTACCAATGGTGCAAAAAAACAGTACTCCTCCTTGTGGCACTTGCAGGCACCTTATTTGGGAATTTGGTACACCCGAAACGTCCGTGATTTGCATGCAGTACGTACAACATGAAAATGGCTGGATTTTTCCTGCAATGGAAAAGTACCACATTAAAGATTTATACCCACACCCCTATGAACCTATTGAAGGTTTGTGGGATTAATGTACTTGCCAACTATTTTCCGCGTTGGAAGTAGAAGGGATATAGGCGAGGGAGTGTTATGTCCAAATTAAATCTTCAAGATTTCTTTGCAGATGAGGCAAGAGTCAAATACGGATGTGCCAAAAAGGCCATTGCGTTGTCCAAAGAGGACCCTCAACGGCTTTATCCTGCTTTTGATTTCTTTCCGCAGTTTTTGCATGGAGACAAAAACATTCTCAAATGGGCCGCCATCCAAATCATCGGCCATCTGTCGGTAGTTGATGCCAAAAAGAAGGTGGACGCACTCGTTCCAGACCTCATCACTTTACTATCTGATAAAACTATGATTACGGCTGCCAACGCCATCGGAGCTTTATCTGAAATCGCCAAAAATAAGCCGGAAGATCGGGAAAAGATTTTAAAAGCCTTGCTTAAAGTCGAGGAAACCACCTATTATATCAGGGGTGAAATTTCCCCGGAATGTACCAAGGTAGCAGTAGGGCACGTTATCAAAGCTTTAGGGAATTTCGGGAGGTTGGTCTATCGAAGAAAGGATGTCAGGAATTTTTTGCAAAGGCAGACGGAAAATACACGCCCGAGGGTACGCGAAACGGCAGAAAAACTTTTGGCAGAAAAAGTCGTCAAATTCGAGGAAAAGTGAAATGAAGACTCAATCAATCGACGAAAAACTGATCGCCCCCTGTGGAATGAACTGTTCAATATGCAGCAGACACTTGGCATTAAAAAACACGGCATCTTAAAATTCCTTAACAAAGAAGAAGAAAAATGGCAATGTAAAAAATGCGGCGGGACAATCTGTTGCCATAACGGACTTTGTTTTACTTGTGACTTGGAAAAATTGAAAAGCAAGAAAAAGTTATACCGCTGGGAGGAAAAGTGAGGGGGGGCCGGCATTCAATCCGCCGGCAAAAAATCATGACCATTAGAATCACCTATTTTGTCCACGGGACAACTACCGACAACGAGAAAGAAATTTCGTCAGGCTGGCACGACGTTGGTCTGTCAAATCTGGGGAAAAGACAGTCAAGCAAACTGAGAGATTTCGTCAGAGATCGGAAATTTGAGGCAGTGTTTTGTTCTGATCTGAAAAGGGCGCTGGATTCGGCCAGGCTGATGTTTGGGAAAACGGTGCCCCTTATTCCCGACACAAGATTAAGAGAGTGTAATTACGGGAAATACAATGCCCAACCTTCGGTAATAGTTGAACCGATGCAGGAAAAGTGCGTCAGAAAGAGATTCCCGGGCGGTGAAAGCCTGGAAGACGTCAAAGCGAGAATGGTCGATTTTCTGGAATTTCTAAAGCAGAATTATGACGGGAAAAAGGTGGCAATAGTCTCGCACAAAGTGCCGCAGCTGGCTTTAGAGATTTTACTAAGAGGTAAAACTTGGAGACAAGTATTCGCGGAGGACTGGAGAAAAAGAAAGGCGTGGCAACCCGGCTGGGAATATATTGTCGAATAAATACAAGAAAATTTCCCGTTCCTCCGGGGGGCGGACAGGCTGCTCAAGCGAATTAAACAAATAGTCTAATACCTGAGGAGAAAAACATGAATGATCAAACAACAAACAAGCTTGTTTCCGGCGAAATTAAATCAACCGGCTGTTGCGAACCGTTTAATCCAGAGCCCTGGCAGGACAAAGAGATTACCTGGAAAGACAAAATTTTTGTGAAGGATTACATCACCAGCTTTTTGCACATTCCTTTAAACATGGGAAAAAAGGTAATCAAAAATATGGAGCTGATCGAAAAAGCAGATGCCAGAGCGCCATATCAGCTGATGTTAACTGACGAAAAATCGGTTTGGGGCGCTGATATTTACATTGATGTTTCCAAAGAAGTTCCGGGAGCGCAAATGGCAACACTTTCCGGGACGTTTTTGACCAAAGTTTTTGAGGGGCCCTACCAGAATACTGGTGCGTGGGGAAAGGAGATGAAAAAATACGTTGCCAGCCAAGGAAAAGAACTGAGAAAGTTATATTTTTCCTACACCACTTGCCCAAAATGCGCCCAAGTATACGGTAAGAATTACGTAGTTCTGTTTGCCCAGATAAGTTAAAAAATAATTCCCTGACAAATTATAGACAAACTTATTAGAAACCATGTTATTAAGGTATGCCTGTCCGCTTGCCTGGCGGATCTATACGCTAAACCAATTAAAGTTTTTTAGAAATGAAAACACCTAAATTGCAATTGGTTTATCTACGGCGGGTCGGTAAATCTTCAGGAATAATCACCAGTGAAAAAACCAAAGACTCTTTTTAAAACACGGCTTCTCATTACCAGTATTTTTACTCTCCAAAACCTCGAATCGGTAATGGTGGGCAGTCTGCTTCTTTTAGGTTGGATTTATCTTTTGCGGCTCAACTTTATTGATCTTACAAACCAGCTCTTTATCGCTTTGGCTCAGGCTTTTAAGGCCGGGCAACTCAATCTTTTGGGCAATCCAAATTTTATTGATCTGGTTTATTATCATGGCAAGATCTTTACAGCCCACCCACCATTGCCGGGCTTAATTTTGGTTCCGCTGGTTTATCTTTTCAAAAACTTCAGCAACCAAGGATATCTTTTTCCCTTTCTTAACTTTCTCAACTTTTACCTTTTTTACCGCCTTTTAAAAACTGTCAAGACTCTGAAAACCAATGATGTTTTATGGCTGTGTCTGGCCTTTTTTCTGGCTTCACCTTATCTTTTTGTCGGTTCTTTTCCCATAGCCTGGAACAGCCTTTTGGCCATCACTTTTTTACTTTCGGCACTGTTAGAATTTTGCACCCGGAAACGTTCATTAGTTTTGGGTTCACTTTTGGCTTTGGCAAGTTTATGCCGTTTTAATCTTTTTTTAGTGGGAATCTATTTGGTGGCGGATTTCTGGTTTGAAGAGGGGGAACTTAAAGCTAAATTCAAGAAAATATGGCGGCTTTCCCTTCCTCTTGTAGTGGTGATTATTACGATGTTCGTATATGACTGGGCGCGTTTCGGCGATCCTTTACAAACAGGCAACATCTATCTATCTTTTGCTTCATACGCTATGCCTCATGGTCTTTTTGGTTTGGAATATACACCAGCCAATCTTTTTTCATCTTTGATAAAACCGCCAACATTTCAACTTTCTTCTCCTTTTGTCATACCGCCCGAAAGCGGAATAGGGATTTTGTTTGTCAGCCCGTATTTACTTTATCTCATTAAAGGAAGATATTCCGACCGAGAAAGCAAATTCTTATGGGGCATAATTGGAGTGTTGGCGCTACCGATTCTGCTCTGGTTTTCCTCCGGGGGCAGTCAATTCAGTTTCAGGTTTGCTCTGGATTTTTTGCCTTTCATCTTCATCCTTTTGGCGCGCTCTTTCAAGAAAGGGTTGCCCCTGGCGTTCAAGGGAATAATTTTGGTGAGTGTTTTCTGTGACTGGTTTCTGTTCTATCAATATGTGTTGAATCTGTCCGGGTGAGAAGTAAAAAGTCAAAAGTCAAAAGTAAAAAGTGGTGTAGTTCTCCACCCGCCAGCTGGCGGGGTCGAACAATAGGAAGCGACTGGCTTTTTTAAACATTGTAATATTAGACATTGCGGCAACAGCAAGAATCGCCATGATCCAGAAAATGGAAACCTAAAGGTTTCCGCTACAGAGCCATGGAAATGGGAAGCGTGGTAGAACGGACGGGATTCCCGATCAGGTCAGGAAGGACACGCTCTTGTTATTCTGGGGATCCGCCAGCCGGCGGATTGATCGAACAGTAAGTTCTTATTCTTCGACTAACCCGCCGATTCCCTGCCTCGCCGGCAGGCGGGGGCGGGGCATGGAGAAGCACAACTAAAATGTCAAATGTCAAAGCTCAAAATATAAATTCTACCCGCAAACACTCAAGCGTTTAAAAGTGTTCAGTGGATGCTACTTATCAAGGCTGATATAATATGGGAAAGAGAATTGGAAATTTCGCGGGGGCAAAACATGGATCAACTTGAGGAAATAAAGTCAAAACTTGACATCGCCGAGTTTATCGGTTCCTACATCACCTTGAAAAAGGCCGGCCGTAACTTTAAGGCCTTATGCCCCTTTCATCCCGAAAAGACTCCTTCCTTTGTTGTCTCGCCGGAGCGACAGATCTGGCATTGTTTTGGCTGCTCCGCCGGCGGTGACATTTTTGGTTTTTTGATGAAGTATGAGAATTTGGAATTTGTGGAAGCTTTAAAAATTTTAGCTCAAAAAGCCGGGGTTCAACTCAAAAGTGAATATCAAGAGGCAGCCCATTCGAAAAAGGACACCCTTCTCGCCATCAATCTTTTGGCCGCCGAATTTTTCCATTATATTTTGTTAAACGAACCGATTGGGAAAAGGGCTCTAGAATATCTTGTCAGAAGGGGGCTTGGGTCCGAAACCGTAAAGCTTTTTAAATTGGGTTATGCGCCCCAATCCTGGGATGCCTTGGGACGATTCTTAAAGCACAAGGGGTATGCGAGCAAAGATTCGATAGACAGCGGGTTATTAATCGGAAAGCCGGGCGGAAGCGGATTTTATGACCGTTTTCGCGGCAGGCTCATGTTTCCGATCTTTTCCGCCAGGGGAGATGCGGTCGGTTTTAGCGGTAGGATTTTGACGGAAAATAAAGATCAGCCTAAATATGTCAACACTCCCGAAACTGCGGTTTTTAGCAAAGGCCAGGTTTTGTATGGCTTAAATCTGGCACGGGAGTCTATAAAGAAGAAAAACGAGGCGATTTTAGTCGAAGGCAACATGGACGTCATCTCATCTTATCAAGCCGGCGTTCAAAATGTGGTAGCTCCCTTAGGCTCGGCTTTAACTTTGGAGCAGGTGCGCGCCTTGAAACGTTACAGCGATCAGATTGCTATCTGTTTTGATGCAGACCGGGCCGGAAAAGAAGCCGCCAGGCGGGGTATTGAGATTGCCGAACAGGCGGGCATGAGTATTAAAGTTGTTCAAATTCAAGAGGCCAAGGATCCGGACGAGTTGATTCGAAAAGATGCGGAATTATGGACGAAGGCCATCCTAAGTTCAGTTCCAATTTATGATTTTTTATTGCACCTTATCTTTGAAAAATATGAATCAGCCGAACCTTTATATCGTCGTAAAAAGATCGGGCAAGAGGCCATCGCTCTTTTGGGCACGATCAGCGATAAATTAATCCAGGCTCATTATATGAAAATCCTGGCTGAAAAGCTGAATTTGACCGAAGAGGTGATTTTGGAGGCTATTCAAAAACAAAAGATCACCAAACCTCAAGCCCAAACAGTTCAAGATATTATTCGGCAAAAATCAGATTATCAGGAGAGAAAAAAGCTGTTGCAAGAATATTTACTCTCCTTGCTTTTAAAATTAGGCAGCTATTCGATGCTGGATGAAACCTTGGTAGATGAGCTTAGCTTTCAAGATGAGATTTTGGGAGCGATTTGGGATCAATTTAAAATGGACGCCAAGGAGCAATTTAATATTCAACGTTTTTGTGGTAAACTAAAGCCGGAAGTAGTCACAAAAATTGATGATTTGTATCTCAAAGATTGGGGAACGCCGGAAGAAATTTTTGGGCAAGAGGTTAAAATTGCCGTGCTGGAAATTGAAAAAATTGACCTGCAAGATCAGTTGAAACATCTCAGTCAAAAAATCGGGGAAGCCGAAAAGAAGGAAGATGAAAAGGAGCTTGAAGTACTGACTCGACAATTTGCCCAACTTTCAAAAAGGCTGGTCAATCTTTAATTTAAGGAGTTTTCGAAAATGAAAGAAATTCCCAAAAACACTCTCATAAAAAAGTTAATCCGCCGTGGGAGAAAACACGGCTATGTAACCCAGGATGATATCTTGGAGCTTTTTCCCAACGCTGAAGAAAATATAGAAGAATTGGATAATTTATATACCCAGTTGATGTCAGAGGGGATTGATGTTTTTGAAAATGTCGCCAATGAAGATTTATCCCTTTTGGAAACCAAAGATGCGGCGGGAGCGGTGGACGATAGGGGGAACACTGATCCGGTCAGGATGTATTTAGGCGAAATCGGCAAGATTAATCTTTTAACCTTTGAAGAGGAGGTTAAGCTGGCCAAAAGGATCGAACAGGGAGACCCTAGAGCTCGGCGCAGATTAATTGCCGCCAACCTAAGACTGGTCGTTTCAATCGCTAAAAAATACGTTGGGAGAGGTCTGTCGCTTCTCGATTTAATTCAAGAGGGAAATATCGGGCTCATGAAGGCAGTCGAAAAGTTTGAATGGCGGCGCGGCTATAAATTTTCAACCTATGCCACTTGGTGGATTCGCCAGGCGATTACCCGCGCCATTGCCGATCAGGCCCGCACCATCCGCATCCCGGTTCATATGGTGGAAGTCATCAATCGTTTTATCCGGGTTTCGCGCAAGATGTCACAAGAGCTGGGGCGCGAACCCACACCGGAAGAAGTCGCCAAAAAAATTGGAGTTGACCCGGCCAAGGCCCGCGAAATCGTCAAAGTCTCGCAGGAACCGACGTCTTTAGAAACACCGGTGGGAGAAGAAGAAGATTCGCGTCTGGGAGAGTTTTTAGCTGATGAGATCATCAAAGCTCCGGATGAGATCGCCTCTCGAGAGCTTTTGAAAGAACACATTGACGAGATTTTGGAGACTTTATCCTTGCGGGAAAGAAAGGTTTTGGAGTTACGGTTTGGTTTGCGTGACGATCGCCAAAGAACATTAGAAGAGGTGGGGAAAGAATTTGGGGTGACGCGGGAACGCATCCGGCAGATTGAAGCCAAAGCCCTGCGCAAACTAAAACATCCCACACGCAGCAAGAAACTCAAAGACTATCTTGAATAATACCTCAGCACCTTTTTCCGCAAAAGGTGGCGCCAAAACTCTCGCTTAGTGCTCGTCGATAAGAAATTCATGCAACGCACTCATTAAAACTTGCAAACTCAGCGCCGAATCGGCGCTTCAGACAGGCAAGTTTTTGGCATTCGCTTAGTTGCGAATTTCTAAGATCTCCTGCGCCTAGCGATTGAAAGTTTTCTCCTGACTTGCGCAAAATAGTCGAAAATTCGCTTTTCGGTATCAAATTAACCCGATAAATCCATAGTTTGTATTTTCAACTGGGACACTGAATTGATACAATTGGTTACAGTGTTTATCCGAAAGATCGTTTCCAGAAAATCAACCTGTTTTCAAATTGGACAAAAGCGCTATGGTAAATTTGTCCTGATTAAGCATGTTGGTTGCGCTTCTATACCCAACCAGATTGAAGTTCTTCGGGTAAAAGCTAAACAACTTCTCAACCAATATAAATTCAAATACCAAATGGCCATGTTTCCGGATAGCCCAACTTTTTCTTCGAAGGCAAAGCTTCAGCACTGGCGGATTACCGGATATCACCAGGTGTTCGGGGTGGTTTATGATAGCATTGGGTTTCCCTCCACTTTACTTCGTGATTTGGTCATTGGGAGAATTGTCTGCCCTAAAAGCAAGGTGGCCATGATTCGTTACCTAAACCGGTATCTTGGTCTTAATCTAACCAAAGACCAAGTTTATCGTTTTATGGACACCCTGGATAAAGAAGCCCTCACCCGTTGCGCTTTCGACTTTGTCTCCAAACAACACCCTACCGGGATTACGGTGTGCTTTTATGATGTCACCACTCTGTACTTTGAAACTGAGACCGAAGATTCCTTGAGGAGTAAGGGTTTCTCTAAAGACCATCGGGCTGATATGCCTCAAATTCTCATCGGCTTGTTTGTCGACGATAAAGGCTATCCCTTTGACTTTGATTTCTTTGAAGGCAAGACCTTTGAAGGCCACACCTTTCCAATCGCCATAACCAAACTACGACAAAAGTATGCCCTCACCCAACTGACGGTAGTAGCTGATGCCGGTATGCTGTCAGCGGATAACCTTGCCTTTCTGGATGGCCGCAAGATCAGCTATATCGTGGGGGCACGAATCAAGAACTTATCAAATGTAGTTACCGTTGGAATGCTCAAACATAATTATGTCCAACAGCCTATCTATCAAACCGTAGTCAACAACCAGCGATTAATTGTGGAGTATTCGGAAAAGCGAGCCGGAAAGGCTGAGGCAGATAGAAAAAGATTAGTGACAAAGTTACAACAGAAATTAATCAAGAAAAAGCTCTTAATCCACAAGAGTAAATATGTAAAGGTAGACGGTAAACAAACAATAATGGGGCTGGACTATCAAAAGATAAAGGCAGATCAAAAATTTGACGGATTAAAGGGTTACTTTACCAATCAGAATAATCTTAATTCCAACCTGGAAATTATTGAGCAATATCATAACTTATGGAAGGTAGAGAAAGCCTTTCGTATGTCCAAGACCGACCTACGGGAAAGACCCGTTTACCACCAACAGGTTGCCCGAATTCAAACCCACTTGCTTATCTGTTTTGTTAGTTTGTTGGTAATGAAAGAGGCTGAATTAAAATTGGCAAAGATTGGTTATTCGATTAAGCAGGCGATTGAAATGTTAGCTAGTGTAGGCCAGGGGAATGTAAGGGTAGGGAATATGGATTTAGACACTGAATCTGATAATGATACTGAAACCCAATCAATCCTCAATATATTCAAGGGACACTGAAATGCGCAAGTCAGGAAAGTTTTCTTTTCCAAAAAAGTAGAATGAGAGGTGTAGTCTTGCTTTTTTTGTTTTTATGCGGTTATAATGTCTTGTACGTTCCGCGGTAGCTCAACGGTAGAGCAACCGGCTGTAGCACAATGCAGTAAGATGGCAGACCAATGGAAAAAAGAAGATATTCAGACCGGGCTGAATATTTAAGGGTTGCTGTAGCCAAAAGAAGAAAGAAACTTCGGCAGAAAGCCTTATTATATAAAGGTAGAAAATGCCGTAGAGGCGGGTATGACTTTTGTGATGAAGCTTTAGAGTTTCACCATCGCAATTTAACCCAGAAAGAATTTGGTTTATCAGCAAAAGGATTAACCCGGTCTTGGGAAAAAATTAAACAAGAGTTAGGCAAATGTGACTTACTTTGTGCCAATTGCCATAGAGAAGTGCATAAAAATGCAGCTCTTAAGGGAAACCTTAAGGTGAAAAAGAGGGTGAATTCAGGGAAACCTAAGGCTGGTTACGAGTAAATCTTGCTGGTAGCTAGTTATGGCGATCCTGAGCCAAGCCCGCCGATTCGGCGGGAAGGTGCAGAGACTATCCCGAAAGGGAGTACTCTCGTCGATTCGACGAGGGGAAGCGCCCTCCACCTACATGATAGAATCATATGGTGAAAAGATAGTCCACGCTTTAGTGAAAACTAAAGATACGTGTAACCGGTAGGTTACTGGTTCGAATCCAGCCCGCGGAGTTTTTATCCTGAAAAGCCTGTTAAACCAGGCTTTTTCTGTTTAGTTGAGGTTATATACTCAAAATGATTTTTGTAGAGTCTGGCGATGATCAAATGAACTACCACTCCTTGCGCCGTGGTATCCTCCCCGCCGAATCCCTGCCTCGCTTATCAGGCGGGCAGGCACGGGTAAAGTAGGTGGTCTTCTCGAACGATTATAAAAACACTTTACTTTATCCCACGCTTTCTTTATCATTTAAATCATGAAGCTCCCCACATGGGTCACAACGGTAACTCCTTTTTCTAAAGCACTAGCGCTATTTTTCTTTATTACCTTTCCGATAGCAGGTTTCTTTTTTGGAATGAAGTATTATGAGCACGCCTCCTCATTAAAGGCTCAGTTATGTAACACCGCTAATACGTCATCATCCACTAATGTTACGTGCAATGAAACTTCGAATAGTTCTATTTCATCATCTTTACAAAATCATTATGGTTATTCCCAGGGGCAAGATGACACAGTCTGGTTTATTGACGAGACGGTTGTAGAAACAAATCCGGAAGGAACCACTTCCGCAGAAAGAGCGGATGTTATTAAATATCTGAAGTTAAGTTTTCCGAAAGCACATCCCTTGGTCGATCGAGTTGAATCGCCTTCTTTTGATCAACCGTTTACTATTTATACGAAAACTCCTGGCTGTGTAATCGATACCAGTGGAGCGATAGGCAGAGGAGGTGGAGATAGTAGAGAGATTTTTGATACAAAGCTCGGTGATTTTACTTACCGATTTGATGCCTGGTCCTGGGATTCTACGTTTTCTGCACATAACGAGGATTGGAGTATACAATTTGGTTTAAACTCAATCGGAAGCAGTGATCCCAATTTTGAATTGTGTATAAATGATATGAAACAAATATTACCCAGTCTCAAAGCAGAATACGTACCGTACGAAGTAATTAAAACCATTATTCAGTAAAAAAACTATTTGATCAATAGGTTTGGCGTTGTTTGCAGTTGCTTTTAAATGGTTCGTGTAGGGTTGCAACTGGGAAGAATTTATCTTGAAAAGCTTAAGCCTGTTATAACAGGCTTTTTTGGTTTGTGATATGATGAAAATATGGAAAACAATAATCGTCAATCCATCTGGGAAAAAGTTGAGCCGTTACTTTTAAGTGGCAAGCAAAAGGATTACTTACTTCATTCAAGAATAGTGGAAAGGGCCATGAAAGAAATTATCTCTGGCGAGGGAGGACAATCCGACATTTTAATTCCGGCAGCTATTTTGCATGACGTAGGTTGGTCAGAAGTCTCACCAGATCTTCAACTGGCCGAAGATGAAGCAAATAAACACAGAGCGCTTGTTGAGCACATTGAAAAGGCGCCGCCAATTATTAGGAAAATTCTTTCTGAATTAGGCTACGATAAAGATATAATCCAAAAAATTATTGATTTAGTTATCGCTCATAAATTTACGGATCCAAAAGAAAAAGACAAACAAATGTTAATTGACGCTGATACCCTTTCTGATACCTACAAAGAATCTTTTTATAGCGATGTTAAATCTTATAATTCGACTTCGAGAAAAAACTGGGAGTTTCGCAGCAAAAACACTTTTTATACTAAAACTGCTAGAGAAATTTTTGAAAAACAATTAAACGAAAGATTAAAAGAGATTGAAGAAGCCGAAAGTAAAATTAATTATTCAAACAGATTATAACGTTTTCCATTCCGCGGTTTAAATCCAAGCCTTTAAGTCTGTATATATGCAAAATCCATACACGGATTTGTTTTTAAAGCAGTATTTTCATTTTCACCCGTTATGGCTGACACCTCAAAAAAACATCTATTCTTGTTTCGCGTGATATACTGGCAGGTAGAAAAGCTTTCTACTTATGCCTAACTCGCATCAATCCACTATTCAACCAATCAAAACTCAACCGTTGTTGGTTAATAAAATAATCAGGAAACGTTTAATTTTGGTGGTTTGCCTTATTCTGGTTGTGTTTGTCGGTATTTTAATATTGACCAATTCGCGTCTGCAACCATTCGGAACCGTCAAAGTCTGGGACAAAAACGGTACGCTTCTGTTTGAATCGGACAACGGCGTCGGCCGTAAAGAAACGGTATCTTTTGAAGAAATTCCACCAAATTTTATCAATGCAGTCGTAGCTGCCGAAGATGATACTTTTTGGAGCAATCCGGGCGTTGATTTCTCCGCCATTTTGCGATCGGGGTATCAATTTTTGGCCAGCGGAAAGGTTTTAAGCGGCGCGAGTACCGTAACCCAACAAGTCGCCCGGGCCAGTATCATTGCCCCGCGGGCAAGTGCGCCCAGAACAGTTTCCCGAAAGATACGCGAAATACTTACCGCACTTTTTCTGACAATCCGGTATCCGAAAAATGAAATTTTACGCCTGTACTGCAGCGACATGTATTTCGGAAAAATGAGTTATGGTATTAACTCGGCTGCGCGTTCCTATTTTGATAAAAACTCCACCAATCTTTCACTGTCCGAAACCACATTTTTAGCGGGAAAATTGGCGTATCCGGACTCTGATGATACAAAGGCACAGGAAAGACAGCGGTATGTGCTCGACCGGATGGTAGAAATGGGTTTTATTACCATATCGCAGCGGAATGACGCTTTAAATGAAACGTTAGTCTTTCGGGATGGAACCGAAAAACTGCTCGCGCCCCATTTTATCCAGCATGTGCTGGATGAATATAAAAACATGGGTATTTCGGTTACGGATGGAGTAAATATTTACACGTCTCTCGATTATCAGCTATTTGCCGAAAGCGAAAGAATAGCACAGCGCCATATTGGCAATCTTTCCGACGAGCATCACATGACCAATGCCGCGATTGTGATTCTTAACAACCGGACCGGAGAAATTTTGAGCATGGTTGGCGGGGTTAATTACGGGAATGAAAAATATTCCGGATCCGTGAATATGGCTACCGCGTTGCGTCAACCGGGGTCAGCGTTGAAACCGATAACGTATGCCGCTGCGTTTACCAAAGGTTATACGCCGGCCACTTTGCTTTTTGACGTTAAAAAAGTTTTTATTACCCGAAAAGGGGAAGGATACGCTCCCAATAATTACGACGGGAGATTTCACGGGTTGGTGTTGGCCCGCGAAGCACTCGCCTCTTCGTTTAATGTTCCGGCGGTCGAGATGTTGGAAAAAGTCGGAATCGAACCGTTTCTTAAAACAGCGCAGGATCTGGGAATAACGACGCTGACCGAGACCGACCGGTATGATCTTTCGTTAACGCTTGGGGGAGGAGAGGTGACACTTTTGGATCTTACTAATGCCTATGCCAGTTTCGGGCGCGAAGGTGAATTTATTCCCGTGCACGCCATCGTAAAAATCACTTCGGATAACGGAAAAACAATCTATGAGTACAAAAAGCCTTCACCCAAAATAGCGCTCGGGGAGAAAAGCCGGCAGGTGGCTTATTTAATCTCCGATATTCTTTCAGACCCAAAAGCGCGAATTCCGAGTTTCGGTGAAAAAAATCCGCTGGTATTGAAGTGGCCGGCGGCGGTAAAAACCGGTACCACCACTGACTGGCATGACATTTGGACAATCGGTTATACGCCGAGCTTTTCGGTGGGGGTTTGGGCGGGAAATAACGATAACGCTCCTATGGTTTCAATAAGCGGAATAGAGGGCGCGGCTCCTATTTGGAATGAGACCATGACCGAACTGCTGAAAACCCGGCCTCAGGAAGATTTTGTCCGTCCCCTGGGGATTTCCGACGCACTGATATGCAAACTCAGCGGACTGGCGGATGACGGTTTATGTCCGGAAAAAATCACGGAACATTTTATCGAAGGGACCAAGCCTCAGGGAATTTCATCTCTGCATAAAACTGTTTCCATAGACGTGAGAAATGGATTATTGGCGGGAGAAAATTGCGACGGAAAGTATGTTGAAAACAGACTAATGGTGGATTATCCGGCTGAAACTCATTCATGGGCGCTTGCAGAAAACATGCCGCTTATACCCGCAACTTACTCACCGTATTGTCCTTCAGAAGCGCATTCAAAAGAAGAACCCTATCTCACGATAATTAACCCCCGGGAAAAAGCGGTGTTTGAGACAGCTCCCAAGCTTGTTGCCAATGAAGCCTTGCAGTGTGAAGTCAGTTTTTCTGCTTCCATAGAAAGTGTTGTGTGGCATCTAGGTGATGTGGTTTTGGGCGAATCAAAAATACCACCGTTTACCTACGCGTTGACTTTAAAAACAGGCGAGTATATACTCAAAGCAGTTGGAATGACAACTTCCGGAGAAAAAGTCGAAAGCCATGCCATACATTTTTCAGTTTTCGAATATAAGGCCGATCAGTAATAAACACGGCTTATTTTTTGCGCAACTGAGGTATTTGTAATGTTCCCAAAGGAAAATAAATTTTTTCGGAGAAAAACAGGAATGAAAAAACCACCATCGTCACGGTTACAAGCACAGCCGCCTGCCACAGAAAACAACCGGGAATTTCACACTTCTTTGACAGATGATGTAATGAAACCGAAAAAATCTTCCGCAGAACCATCCTTTAAGGCTGATCAAGAAACCCCACGTTTGAGTCTTCAAAAAATTCAAAAATCGCCGTTTTCACCACTTGTAAAAACAATACTATTTATAGGGGTATGCCTTTCTGTGCTGGTGTATTTCGGAGTTTGCTACCGAGTGGATAGTAGCCCTAATTACTGCCGGAACGTTTCTAGGATTGCGCAATGGTTGTCTGAAAATGTCGGCCAGGTAACATACTCGCAGGTCATTATTCTGTTGTCGCTGATTTCCCTGACCGTCATCACCCTTGCGTTTACCACGCCATTGCTTTTAAAACGGAGCCCGTTACCGATAAACATCATCTCCAACCCGCGGATTCGGACAGCGGCACGGCCGGTAGTCAGCACAATAACAAAAGTAATACGTTTTATACAACGGATTCTGCATCCCTTCGTGGAAAAACTCCGCTCGCTCATTCAAACATTTATCCATGCCAGCCCGAGGGTTAAATTACGAATGGTCCGTATTCCTTTGGGAATACTGGGAATTATGGCAGTACTGGCATGGGCAGTAATCACGTTTGGGTCCTTATTTTCCCCTCCGAAAATACTCTATAGTTTTCCCGGAAACCAAAGCCTGGATGCTCCTCTTGAAACGAAAGTAGAAATTGTTTTCGATCGCGGTATGAGAAAAGATACTGTCGAAAAAGCTTTTTCCATCGATCCGAAAGTTGAAGGGGTTTTGGCATGGGAAAGTGACCGGAAAATAATATTTACTCCCGCGGAAAAACTCGCCCGCGGCGGCAAATATACGATTACCTTCAAAGGAATGGTACTATCAAGATATTTTATTCCTCTTCTTTCCGGCTGCACTCTTTCCTTTGAAACGGTCGGAAATCTGCGGGTCATTCTGGCCGCGCCCCAGACAGAAGCCATAGAAGCAAAAACGCCGATAACAGTTGTTTTTAACCGTCCGGTTATCGCGTTAACGACTATTGATAATGAAAAAGAAAAATGGCCGGCGTTTCAGATCAACCCCGCGGTTGCCGGAGAAGGGCGATGGTTGGGGACAAGCGCGTATCAATTCCGTCCGTCCGAACCGTATAAACGCTCAACAACGTATAAAGTGACAGTTCCCAGCGCTCTTTCCGAAAACGAAGACGATAAACTGGCCAATGAGTATTTTTGGGAGTTCTCAAGCGAGCGGCCGCATATTGATTCTATTTTTCCTGAGCGTGATTATGTTTACGCTTCTCCTGAAACAAAGATTAAAGCCACCTTCAGCCAACCGATGAATCCGTCGGTGTTGCCTGAGATGTTTACCGTCACCAATTCCGACAATATGGTGACTGAAGGATTATACTCGGTGGAAGATGCCGTTATCACTTTTACTTCGGTAAAGCCGCTCGAGCGACTGATGAAATATCATGTCACTGTTAAATCCGGCCTTCAGGGCAGCGATGGCCCCAACGGGATGGAGGCGGATTATGCGTGGGATTTTTCGGTGGCGGATGCGCCGGGAATCTTGTGGTCCGCGCCGAAGGACAAAGCCACGGACGTGGCAGAGCAATACTACGTTGAGCTCTGTTTTAAAACACCGATGGACATTGATTCATTCAATAAAAACGTCATAATTGATCCCGCGCCTGCACAGGATCCGTCAGTACAAAACGATTACGATAAATCATGTTCGCAGACTCCGATCAGAATCGGGACATATTTTGGCAGATCAAAAGAATATTCGGTGCTTCTGAAGGGAGATATCAAAGACCAGTACGGAGTCTCTTTGGGATCCGATTATTCGTTGACCTTTTCCACTGCGCCGTATAAGCCCGCGGTAGCAATTTACCCGTTCGGAACATATTTCGGCTCATTTAATCAAACCATTGCTTCCCGGATTGTTTCCCAGACGATCAACGCCAATGAAACGGACTATTCGTTTTACAAGCTGACACGGGAACAATTTTTAAGGCTCTATAGATCTCGGTATGTGGACAGTTACCCTAATAATTGGCAAAACTGGGATACCTCAGGATATGAAACAACGCGAACCTGGAAAGAAAAGTATGGTGCAGAACTTAACCTTCCGGTTCAGGTAGTGACGAAAGTTGAAAAAGAGAACGGCAGTCTTTTCGATTCCGGCATGTATTTTCTTGACGTGCGGATTCCTGAGGGACATCACGATAATATGGTCATGATCGTCAGCCGTGCAACGCTGACGGTTAAAAAGAGCGAGACCCAAATTTTTGTGTGGGCCATTAACCAATCTACGGGAGATGTGATTCCTGACATGACCATTGAATTGACCGACAGTAACGGCACAGTTTTGGCGGAAGGAACCACCAATAGTGACGGGGTGTTTCAAAAAGATGTAGACCTGTTCGAGAAAGGCAATCTTTTGGTTTTCGGACAAAAAGGGGACGACCTTGTAGTGGCGGCTGATGCCTGGAGTGAGGGAATTGACCGGTATGATTTTGGGTTGCCGTACCATTATGACTCTAACCAATACAAAGAAGATTACCATCAAAAAGAAGATTACCGGATGTATATAACCCTTGACCGCGCCATATACCGCCCCGAACAGACAGTGTATTTCAAAGGCCTTATTCGGAAAGACAATGATGCAATCTACGAGAACCTTCCGGTAGGAACCAAAGTGAATGTTACGATTACCGATTCCGCGGGAAACTCTGTTTTTTCACAGGATCCGGCCCTGAATTCCTTCGGATCTTTCTCCGGAGAATTTGCCATCAGCAAGGAAGCGACGTTGGGTGGTTACACAATTAAAGTTAAATATAACGGAACGAGCTATACGCAATTGTTTAACGTAGAAGAATACCGGAAACCTGAATTTTCGCTGACTGCCACACCCGATAAAGACGGTTATGCCGACGGAGAGACGGTTTCAGTGAAACTTTCCGCCGCTTATTATTTCGGAGCGCCTGTTTCGAACGCGCCTGTCAATTGGGTGGTGCAGACGAGTGATTATACTTTTCAATGGGAAAAAGACTGGCGGTTTGAATTCGGCGACCCCGATTCCTATTGGTTTTCTCCATGGTGGTATTGGAAGCCTGGGTATGGGTATGGTGAAAAGCTGACCGAAGGAAAAGGCAAGACGGATTTTCATGGCGATCTGGGAATCGATATTCCCCTGGATCTGAGCAAGGAAAAAACCGGTCAACGCATTACTGTCGAAGCTTCGGTCAACGATATTAATAATCAAGCCTCTTCGGTTTCAAAAGATTTTATAGTCCATAAAGGAAATTACTACGTAGGATTGCGTCCGGTCAGTTACGGAAATTCGGTCGGCAATACTGCCGAGGTCGAAATCGTAACGGTTGCCAAAGACGGGAATGAAATTGGTTTAAAACAAGTGACACTCAGTTTTTATAAACGGGTTTGGGAAAGCGTGCGTGAAAAAAATCCTGACGACGGGCTTTTTTACTACATGAATAAATCCAAAGATACGCTCATCAAAACGCAAACCATACGTACGGATCCAACAGGAAAGGCTACGGTTTCCCTTCTTCCCGAAGAAGGCGGAACTTATAAAGTGACTGCTTCAATTGTTGACGTAACAGGCAATGAAACAATAAGCGGTTGTTTCCTTTGGGTTTCAGGTACGCATTATTCAGCCCCCCGTGAAAATCACGACCGGATTGTAGTTGTCACCGATAAGCGGGATTACAGCGCCGGCGAAAAAGCGTCGGTTTTTGTGGCCACACCCTTTCCGCAGGTTCCTTCAAAAACGCTTCTGACGGTTGAGCGGGGAAGTGTGTTTACCTATAAAATAGTTGAAACGAGCGAGCAGAGTAATAATTTTTCCGTTGATATTTTGAACCGTTACTCTCCGAATATTTTTATCGGGGCGGTGGTAGTCAAAAAGGGATCTACCGTCAAAGACCCGGCCGAATTCAAGATCGGCTACAGCGAAGTTAAGGTTACCGACAAACGCCAGCAGATCGAAGTTTCGATAGTTACCGACAAGGAGCGATATAAGCCCGGCGAAACGCTGAAAGCAGAAATTACGACAAAAAATACCTTAGGCGAACCGGTGGCCACGGAGCTCGCGGTCGGTATGGTTGATAAGGCTGTTTGGGATTTGGCGGTTGCCCGGATTCCCGATATTTACCAGGTGTTTTATCAGCCGAGAAATCTGGGAGTGGAAACTTCCCAGCTGCTGACGATTTCCATTGACCGGATAAATGCCAACATGAATTTGGGTTCAAAAGGCGGAAGCGGAGCCGCGTGTTTTACCGGAGATACGCCGATATTGATGAGCAATGGTTTATATAAGCCCATCCGCGAGGTTGCTCAAGGCGACATAATCCTTACCCGAGAAAGCGAAACGTCACCAAAATTGGTTGAAGCAAAGGTTACAAAAATAGCCCAACACGCCGTATCGGATTATATGATTCTCAACGGCGAGTTGGAAGTAACGGCTGAACATCGGCTTTTCGTTGGCGGGGAGTGGAAAATTGCCGGAGAAGTTGAACCCGGTGACGTGCTGACCAGAGAAGATGGCCGGCCGGTTGCGGTATATTCAATCGAGCGGATACAGCGGCAGACGGATGTTTATAATCTGGAGATTGAATCGAAGCGCACCTATTTTGCCGGAGGTGTCTATGTTCATAACGATAAAGGGGCAGAAGACTCATCGCGGAAATATTTTCCCGATACCGCGTATTGGAATCCCACAATCGTTACGGATTCCCAGGGAAAAGCGCGGGTCGAAATTCCCCTGCCCGACAGCTTAACCACCTGGAGGCTCTCGGCGGTTGCCAACTCGAGCGAAGCCGCGGTCGGATCGGGATATACGGAATTTCTGGTTTCCCGTGATCTTCTGATACGCCCCTATCTGCCGCGATTTTTATCGGTAGGAGATGAAGCGCAGCTGGGCGTAATAATCAGCAATACCAGTGGTGGCGCCCAAAACGCCACGATACGCATTGAAGCCACGGGATTGAGTATCGCCGAAAACGAGACGAAACACCAGCTGTTGGCCGACAACAGCCAGACAAAAATTCTTTGGAAAACCGTGGCATTAAACAGTCCTGAAGCCGTGATAAAACTGAGCGTCAACTCAGGGCCACTATCGGATTCGGTGGAGATTAGAATTCCCATCCTTTCTTATTACACCCCGGAAGTTGTCGCCACAGCCGGTGAAGCAAAAGACTCTTCTCAGGAAAAAATCGTTATTCCTGAAGACGTTGATCCTGCCCTCGGAAGTGCGGTTGTGAGCCTTTTCCCGTCGCTGGCAAGCGGCGGACTGGGCGCCATCGGTTATGTACAACAATATGAATACGAATGCAACGAACAGCTGACAAGTAAAATTATATCAGCCGTGTATTTTAACAAACTTATGGATGCGGCAGGCACAGACAGTCTGTCCGGATATTCGAGGAAAGGACTCGAGACAACCATCAGCGCTGCCATCCAAACAATTCAATCCCGTCAGCATTACGACGGAGGATGGTCCTGGTGGAATTGGGGTGAAAGCGAAAAATATCTATCGGCCTATATTTACACCGGATTGCTTGAGGCGAAAAATAACGGGTATACGGTATCTGATTCGGTTGTACAAAAAGCAGAGTCATATTTGCGCTCACTATTGTCTTTAAGCGAAAAAGATGTTCCGCTTGAACTGCAGACATATATCATTTCGGTTCTTTATGCGGGCGGCTGGAACGGAGCCGAGTCATATGCCTCGCGGGTATTTGACCGCCGGTTTGAGCTTTCGTATCGCGCACGGTTATATTTAGCTATGGTTATGCAACAGATTCCCGGCATGGAAGGCAGAGGAAAGCAAACACTTGACGAAATAATCGCGGTCGGAAAGAAAACAGCGACGGCAACGCATTGGGAAGAAGTAAAAAATAACGATTACTTTTTCGGTAATGATAATACTCTCAACGCGGTTATGCTTGAGGCGTTAACTCTGTTCGATAAAAATAATCCGCTTATTTCGGAAACGGTTCGGCATCTTCTGACTGCCAGGCATCAGAACTATTGGACCACGACCATTGACACGGCGGCTGTTATCAAAGCGCTGATCACCGAACTTTTAGCCAAGGGAGAACAGAACCTGAATGAGCAGGCGAAAATCGAGCTGAACGGCACGGTTATTAAAGAAACGAGTTTTACCGGCAGTGATTTAACTGCAAGCGACGATACCGCGATGTCCATGGGCGACCTCTCAGAACAAAAAGAAAACACACTGACTATCAGCAAAAGCGGAGAAGGACGGCTTTATTACAACATTAATATGAGGTATTACCTGCCGTTTTCAGAAGTCAAACCCATGGAGCAGGGAATATTTATGATGCGCGAAATGGTAGACAGTGAAGGAAACATTCTTCCGTCCGGCAGTATGGCGCAGAATACGGAAGCGTGGGTGCGTCTGACGATAGTTGCTCCAGAAAAAAGAAACCATGTCATAATTGAGGATATTCTTCCGGCAGGACTGGAAGCGGTGAACGAAAGTCTGGTTAAAACGAGTATCTTGAATGAAGACAGGCCGGACCTAAAAGATGAAAATACCCGAAACCTTTATTTCAGCCGGATTGAATACCACGATGAAAAAACAGTACTTTTTGCCGATTATATCCCGACAGGAGTGTATGAAATGACATATAGAGTCCGGGCGACGACTCCCGGAAGATACCATCAGCCTCCGGCTCAAGCTTATGAAATGTATCTTCCCGACGTTTCGGGTCATACTGACGGCGGCTGGTTTGAAGTTAAATAATTCCTGAGAGTTATTAATTGTGTTTATGGCGGCCGATCTTTAAACCGCTGACTATAATAGAGTCAATCATTGATTTGAGTTCTTTATTCCCTTTTTTTGAGGTAGAAATAACTGGTAAATCAGTTGATTTAACACATCTATCATTTTGAGGAATTGGTTTATTCTTCATACGGATGCTTGGGTAAGGAGGTTTTGCTGCAATCTTTTAATCTCTTCCCATCTTTCCCTTAAAACTCCAATATTACCGATATCTTGGATGGCTTCTAATACCTTTTCTATATTTATAATAAGATTAGGCTTAGGGAGTTTTTATCCTGAAAAGCCTGTCAAATCATGATTTTTTCAGTACGGATAATATTTCATCTACAGTATTCATAATACCCGGACAGTTGTCTTCGAAGCATGGATGGTTGACACGATTTAATCAAAACAATCAGTGTTTTTGAAGTCCTATTTTTTAGCAACCCTTTTTTTGGCTGCCCTTTTTGGTTTTGGGGTTTTGGTCTCTACGCGTGCCTCTTTTATAGGAGAAACAGATGTTAAGGCTTTTAAAATCTGGTCAAGCTTGACGTGTAATTTATCAAACTGTTCCTTAAATTGTTCGGTATTTTTGTTGTCCGAACCGCCACTTTTCTTAAAACACTCTTGGCAATAAACCGGTTTTCCGCTTGTCGGTTGGAAGGGAACTTCACATTTGTTACCGCAACTGTCGCAAACAACACTATACATTTTTGTATCGGAGTAATTACTCCTTCTTGAATTTCTGTCATTGTGCCGCCTGGGTTGCCCGGATCCTTTTTTTTCAAAACAGTTGTTGCAAAAAACAGGTCTGTCCCCGGTTGGTTGAAAAGGAACCTCGCATTCGTTGCCGCATGCACTGCAAGTTGTTTTGTACATTTGTCTATCCATCCCTCTGCCGCTAAAATCACGCTGCCTAAAATCTCCTTTATTACCGCCTCTATTGTTCTGATTGAAGTTTCTCATAATTTTTTCCTTTATTTAATACTAAAATAATATGTTAGTGTTAGATAACGATACGTTGTACAGAGATGTTCTCTGTCTCTTTTAAGTATTGAGCCGGTGTTTTGTAGTTTAAGGATTTTAACCGTTTCTCAAAGTTATATCGGTTGACAAAGTCAATCAGTTTTCCATTCATCTCGAATATACCGGAAAATAGAAATCTTCGCAAGACCTGGTTTTTGAGAGTACGGTTGAATCTCTCCACCATCCCATTAGTCCAGGGATGCTTAAACTTAATGGTGCGGTGTTGAATTTTGCTCTCCTGACAGATTTTATCAAAGGGATGAACCTTCCTGGTTTTCTTGCCTTTAGGCAGGGCTTTGTAGGAGAATTCAAACCCGTTATCGGTCAGGATGTAGTTGATGCGGTAGGGGTAGAAGCTGATGACTGCCTTGAGAAATCTGGCTCCAGTTTCTTTATTCTTCTGTCTTCCGATCATGACAAACGCCACCTTGGCGACTCGGTCGATCGCCGTGTAGATGTACCGGCGCTCTCCATTGATCTTGGGGGCGTAAAGCAGATCAATATGGAGATAGCCGATGCCGTAGTTTCTAAACTTCCTGATCTTCCGTTCGGCGCCGATCAACTCTTCCGGCAGACGGGACAGGCCGTATCGCGCCAAGACCCGATAAATCTTCATCGGATAGAGATTGGGGATGTCTCCTTCCAGGGTGAAGAAGATGTCCTCGACGGTTTTCTTAAACTGTTTCCGCTCAAACAAGATTCTGTCAATCTGCTCGGCGGTAAGATCGGTTCTCAACTGGTGGGGGCGAGAGGAGTGATCTTCCAGGGCATCCCGGCTCTGCCACTTCTTGACCGTAGCCCAAGAGAGATTAAACTGACGAGCCAACACCGCAACCGGTTGGGAGCTTGATTGAATCTCCTGTCGTATGAGATAATTGGTCTTGGCGTTCTGGTGTAACTTTTGTAACATGGTTGTTAAGAAATTATACTCCTAACAACGTATCGTAGTCAAACATTGCGAAACTACCGCCGGGTGGACGTCATTGTTGAGGATGGTGAGAAAAATTTGGTTGCGGCCGGGGAGGCCGCCGCAGAATTAGGTTTTACTCCCCGTTTATACCAAGCCATGCCTTTGTTAGGCTAGAGGTTTAAACAGTCTTACACCTCGGAGGTGTATTTAAAGAGTTGCAAAAGACGCACATTTACGGCACACCAACCGTGTTCATAAATAATACAGCTCTCATTGGATTAAAACCATATCGGGTATACGAAAGAACCTTGAAAGGATGGAAATTTGGTAGCTATTTTCCTCCGATCTCCCTTGACTTAGACGACCTGTCAGTATATGATATTTACATATATGTGTAAGACTTGTGGTTGTTCTTTTCGATCCAGAGAGTTTGGTAATATTGAACGGTTTGTTGAACCCTGTGTCCTTCTTCTCCTTTCAAAAGGCGCGTCACATGGTTACGGTTTAATGGAAGATTTGGAAAAACACTGTGGAGAAAAGGTAGACATTGGCAACTTATACAGGACTTTGAGGAGGATGGAGATGAGGGGTTGGGTGACTTCTTCCTGGGATAAAAATGAAGCTGGACCTGACAGGAGAATATATAGCATTGCCCAAGGCGGAAAAGAATTTTTAGAGATAGCGGTTTCTTCTCTTGTTCAGACCGACAAACTCATTCACCGCTTTTTAGAAGGTTATCAAAAGAATTTCCAAAGTAACAAAAGCTTATGAAACTCGCTATTATTCTTTCGACAAAACATGCAGAAACAAATTGGAACGCGCTTCGTCTTGCCAACCTGGCATTAAGTAAGGGCGACACAGTTGCTGTATTTCTTACAGGAGAAGGCGTGGAGTACGAACAGATGAGTTCTTCTAAATTTAACATCAAAGAACAGGTCGGAAAGTTTCTCCAGTCAGATAACGCTAAAATTGTTGCCTGCGGAACTTGCATGGCAATTCGCAAGCAGGGAAGTAGCGAGGAGTGTCCCGAGGGCGGTATTGAAGATTTATACAGCCTGGTTGCCGACAGCGACAAGGTTATTACATTTTGAAAGAGGGTATCTTATGGATTTTGACTACACAATTACAACAGAAAAGACTTTATCGGTCTTTGCTTGCTTTGTAAGATAAATGTTTACCAGAAAGACGGACAGACTTTTATTTCAGGAATGAGACCAATGACCCCCCCAGTTTTTTCAAACGCAAACCTTGGTAACTTACCCTCTGAAGTTGATGAAATTATTAGAGAAATTATTGATAGAAGTAAAATATGAAACTATTAATGTTTCATGCCAAAGAATTTTGGTATAAACCGTACAGTTCTGCTTCTACAACAGAAAAGACGAACTTTGAAAATTGCCTTGTTATATTTATCCATGCGGAAGAAGCTGACAAAGGTAAAAGTGATGTGGTTGACAAAGCTGTCGGAAATATTAAATGGCTGGCAAATAAAAATAAAACGACCGTTGTAGTCTTGCATTCTTTTGCTCATCTTTCGACCAGCAAATCTGATCCCGACACTGCGAATGACATTATTCATAAAATAAATGTAAAACTGGAAAAGAGTTTGTCTACCCATATCGTGCCTTTTGGTCAATTCTACGAGTTTTCGGTTCATGTGCTTGGTCAATCTCTGGCAAAAGTGTTTAAAGATTTATAGCGTTTATAACCGTATGAAAAAACTATTCTTTATCGCTATCTTTTTGTTTACCTTTGTGCTGACTCCCTCTACGACACTGGCTCAGTCGATAACGGGCACTCAATCGCCGGTTTCCTCTGACAATCATACTGCTTCCGAAGAACAAGAAGGTAAAGAAATTTGGGATAAGTTACAAGCAAAACAACTGGAGTGCAAAGACCTTACTAATGACAACTATGCGGTGCTGGGTGAGTATTTTATGGGTCAATCAATCGGCGATACCCAAAGACATGCTGCTATGAACCAGATGATGAGCAGGATGATGGGCGAAGAAGGAGAGGAACAAATGCACATTACGATGGGCAAGCGCTTGAGCGGCTGTGACACTTCTGCTCAAGTTCCTCAGAGTGGCTGGGGCTTTATGCCAATGATGTGGATGATGGGAGGAGGTGGTAATTCTATGATGGGATATGGCGGTTGGGGTAATATGATGGGCTGGGGATTTGGAATCTTAGGATGGCTCTTTATGATCATATTCGGGGTTCTTATAATTCTTGGCGTGGTTGCCCTTATTCGCTATCTGGGTAGTTCAGGGAAAAGTGGTGATAAGGAAAAAACTCCCTTGGAAATTCTCAAAGAGCGCTACGCTAAGGGTGAAATCAACAAAAAGGAGTTTGAAGAAGAGAAGAAAGAGTTAGCCTGAGGATTAGATTACGGCTAAGAGTTGCTGAATTTGTTCCAGGGTAAACTCTGGGTATTCTAGTTCTGTTGCCCAGTCAACTCGTCGATAATCATACCATCGTTCGAGCCAACTTTGACGAGAGGCATAAAACTTCGATTTTCAGGAGAAGATTTTGAGCGTGTGTTAGATTTACAGACTGCCTTAAAAGAACGAGTAGAGAGAACTTAAAAACCAATAAGAACACTTAAACGCTGAACTAAATGCCTTGTTAAAGAAAGGAAAAACAGATGTCAGAAGGGCAAACCGAGTTTCAGGATGAGGTGAAAAATCCAAGCGAGAAACAAGCTCTGGAAGTGCGCATTCATGTGGGTAATTTTCTTCCCTGGTCGGCGTTTGCGAGGAATGCCCAATTGCGAAGATGGGTGGAAGAATGCGGCGCTGACGGCATGGAATGGATGCCGGTCGGCCCCAATCTCCCCGAATCAATCGCCAAACACGTACCAGTTGGACCGACTCAGGAAGTGGTAGCGAAACCTTTTAGTGCCCTCCATGAAGTTTTTGGTGATACTCTGAAAAGCGGGCATGTTGTTTTTAATCCCTTTGCTACTCTCTCATCTATTTTCGGAAGGAGAGAAGACCCTTTGCGTCCCGGCACGCCGATCTTTTTTTTGAATCTGGTCTTATCCCAAGAGCCTGTCGCTCGAAAAGCCTTATTGCGTTTAGAAGAGCTCCAAGATGGTAATTTTCCGATTGTGGTGTATCCAAAACTGCGGGGAGAAACCGATTTTTCAGCCAGCGACCATTATCGCATACCGTTGCTGCAAACGGTTCCATTATTTGACGGTGAATTGACACCGGAGGAAATGGTCAAGGCAGTGGAGAAAGAGGAGTATGCTGGAGTCTGTGTTGATCTGGCGCATATGCGCGAGGCAGACAACCAAACCGGCACAAGACCTTTTGGCGAAACAGAAGATGAATGGATGAAAGCCTTAGATGTATTACGGCCGGCGATACGTGAAGTCCATGTTCAACCGGATTATACTGCCGGCTTAGAAAATAAAAGGTTAGATGAAGTAGGTGCTATCTTTGATTATAATCCATCATATCAAACGCCAATGGGAAAATTGTTACGGCATTTAATACACGATCTTGAATTCATGGGTCCATATACTTCTGAAATGAACCCACTGGCATTGGTGAGGATATATGGTAAGCAAATTTTATTACCACCGGACATCTCGCCCATGCTTGAAGCTCAAGGAGCCTTTGTGGATTACATCAAAAGGGCCTAGAGTGGGGAGAGAGTTTTCCGGCTTTATTTTTCAGAGTTTAAAACCGCCCCGCATGGCGGGGCGAATGAAGCTTGTCCCGACGAAGTCGGGCTGAGCGCAGCGAAGGAAAAGAAGAAACCCCGACCGTAAGGTCGGGGGAGATTCATAATTTCGGATAATCTAACATCTTTCCGCGATAAACAATAAATCCTTTGTACTTCATATGAGTTCCGGTTCTATCCTTCATAGACTCCCATGTGTATGGAATCTATCTGAACTTAAGCACGTTTTGGAAAAAACTTTCCCTAGTAGATTGCGAAGCACTAACCACCGCCTCTGGCGGTGACTGTACACAAGGTTATACCGGTGTATTAAAATAACATA
>Ga0210031_1000332_pt1 | contig 27009 bp, 29 predicted proteins | sample CryGeyCG2014_080_FD_185455 | JGI IMG/M metagenome (GOLD analysis project Ga0210031, IMG submission 185455) | Groundwater microbial communities from aquifer - Crystal Geyser CG03_land_8/20/14_0.80 (SPAdes) (version 2) | ecosystem: Environmental > Aquatic > Deep subsurface > Groundwater | place... | reverse complement strand
GGCAATCTGTCTCGAACTCCTGGTTCTCCCCGCAGCGGAGCGGAGGGGAGGTTCAGGAGTTCGCTGCTCAACTGCCGCATTCTCCCCGAGCGGAGCGAGGGGAGAACGACAAGCTAACCGGCGCGCAGCTTTTTCGCGCGTCCGGTTGAGTGTCTTGTTGGGCGTGTTGTTTTTTGTGCAATATCAATAAGAGAAAGAAGAGCGTTATTGACTGCCTCTTCATTTGGGAACACCTGGGCAACCTCCGGCTTAAGGACAATTACATTAGATGATTCTTTCATACGCCTTGTGTATTTGCCGCGTACAAGGCCGCCAGGAAAATCAGAGCGCTTATACTCCACCCTTAATTCTTCTTTATCAGGTTCTTTATCCTTCCTCATAGAGTTCTCGTTCTCCTTTGCTCGCTTTGCGAGCACTTATGATCCGAATTGTTTCATCTTTCTCGGTATGAGACACTACCACAAGCCGACCTTTTTCTGAAACACCGAAGGTAACATAGCGGTCTTCAGTTATGGAATGATCAGGATCGGCACCGGTTGCCGCCATGGGGTCATTCAAGGCTGTTGCTGCTTCTTCAAATGAGACTTCGTGTTTTTTTAGATTAGATTTTGCTTTTTTCGGGTCCCATTCTATTTTCATGTCTCAAACTATATCATGTTCTTGGACTTATGGCCGAAGTTTTTAAGTCTTCGACGTCCAACGAGACTGTCGAAAAACCACTTTGCGAGATGGTTCTCTTGCCGGCAAAGTAACCTCTGTCAAAAAATACAGGATTTTGACAGAAAACAGATATTGAAGCTATCCTCAATATCAGAAATAGGTACACATAGGATAGCTTTGCAGACAGATTTCTGTCCTAATCCCCTATTATAATTACACCGCTGCATAACTTTTCCCGTAGTTGATGATCTTTTCAATATTGTGAACCAGGCAATACAATACCCATTGGATGTTGACCTTAATCTGACCGCGTAAGGTAAACCTGTCCATTTTCTTACACGCGCGAATGTTACCGAATACCGGTTCTACAATGCCCAGCCGTTTACTGTAAATATGGCGGCCTTCTGCTGTGTCAATCTTCTGCTTCATTTCATCAGTAATACTTCCAGGACGTTTCCCATAGAACACATGAACCTGTCGAGAGACTGTTTCAGGTTTTCGCAGACATTTGGAACGTAATCGACAATCACAACAGGCTGTCTTTGGCGCCTGATACGCAATTGCTTTGTACCCGACGGCTGTAATGAAATTCCGGTTACTTATGTATAGCCCATGACCGGCAGGACAGATAAGCTTTCCGCTATGATCATCCATCTTGAAGTCTTCCACACTGAACCAGCGCTTCTTCGATTTGTATTTTTCCTTGCGCTTATCTACTGAACGGCGATGCCGTCCGGCATCTGCAAAGCGAATATCCCGCTTGCGAAACTGAGGATCAGGCACGTAAGCATCAACCTCATGCTCTTTACATACCTCAAGGTTCTTAACGCTATAGTAACCGGTATCGGCACTGATTTGCCTCTCTTTTAAAGGCTCCTTCCAACCAATAGCTTCCAGCTTCTCTTTTGCCCCCTCCAGCATCGGTACCATGTTGCTGCTGTATTCACCTTTTCCAAAAGCAGCAGCATGTAATACTATCTGATGTTTCTCGTCAACTATTGCATTGGCGTTATAACCCTGCAATACTCCGTGCGAAGTTGCCATTTTTGCTGATTCATTGTCCGTGACGTTACTCTGTATCTCCTTGCCACTGGATCCGATCTTCGGCTCGTTGTCAGAAAGAAACTTCTCAATGCGATCCACTTTCTGTCTCAGCCTCTCGATCCGCTTTTCCCTTCGTAACTGATCCGAAACATTCTCGTTGCCTTCTCGTTTATCTGTTACCCGGTGCTCACGAACCGCTTCCTTTACTTTCCTCTCCAGCGCTTCTTGCTTTTTCTTCAAATCTGCAAACGTACCGCTCCACTCCTTTGACGCATTCGAGGAAAGCTTCAGCCCATCCAGACTGAAATGTGTACCACTAAGCAAACCCTCTTCCTCGCAGATTAGAAGCACCTTGGTGAATAACAGCTCTATCTCGTTGTCCATTGAAGAAACAAAGGCAGCAATCGTGCTGTGATCCGGCTTTTGTCCGCACGCCAGTGCCATGAATGTTATATTTTCAAAGCATGCCCGCTCCAAAGACCGAGATGAAATCATCCCTCGAGAATAACCAAAAAGCACTATCTTTATCAAAACCTTTGGCGCTATCGCCCTGCGCCCCGTTTCGTCGTTGCAATACCGATCATCAAAATTGCTCAAGTCAAGGCGTTCCTCAATAACATGATGTATGGCGTATTCCAACGTGCCCGGAATTAATTGATCTTCCAGTGACACAGGTACCATGATCAGCTGATTGTAGTCATACTGCCTGTATCGCGCCATCTGTGATTCTCCTTATGTATAAGTCGTTAAGTCATTGACTACTATATACCACAGATCAGCGTATATTGCATGGATATATTATCTATCAAATGTAAGAATTACGACCTTTTTCGACAGGCTCAACGATTGAGGTCAGCGGTGGGCGGGTTTGCCCGCTGTCAGCTTCAGCGATTGGTTCGGCGATGCTTGGCAAGTCACACCAATCGATTGTGCCACTTCTTTGGATCCCGGGAAGTATGGAAGATGCAGTAGACTGTCACCTTCCCACCGGCGTATTCGTAAAAGATGGCGTACGGAAATCGCCTCACCAATGCCCGACGGTACTCCTCGTGGACTTTCGGGTGGAGTTCAGGCATGCGACAAATTGCCTGAATACAGGCGTCTACACAGTCGAGAAACTCTTCCCCCAAACCAGGTCGACGATCTTCGTACCAACAATATGCATCATCGACGTCCTGTTGTGCTTCCGGAGCGATTATTAATTCATCGGCCATAGCGACTTCGAATCCTGCGTTTTACCTCGTCCCACAAAAGCCCCGAAGCTGGATTGCTCATCAAGTTGGCCTTTCGACGAGCCAACTCCTCCTTTTGCCATTCATACACAGGAACCTCTGATGGGGTAGCCGCCAGATCGTCCCATAGATCTTCCACCAGTTGTAGCTTCTCTGGTGGACTCAGGTCGAATATGGAAACAGCATTTAAATTCATTGTTACCTCCTTATAGCAGGGCACTGCTCACGTTTGAATTGATTGTTTCGGTTGCCGAACTGCAAGTTAAATTGTTCTTCGCCGAACGGCGGAGCTAAGCGGAGGCACGAACCTGCTGGGCTGCGAAGCAGACCTTGCAGGTGAAGTGCCGACCGCTTGAGCGATTCGTTGGCGCCGCGCGAATCAGCGCGCAGGCAACTAATCAGGCAGGAGCCATCAATAATTCCCCTATCTTGCCTGATGCCGGCGCCAACAAAGAGCGAAAAGCGTCAGCTTAGCTCCGCCGTTGCCGTCGCGCGCAGCGCGGCGGCAACAATGATTATACTGAACCGGTTTATTCCTTTGATTTGTGTTTAACAATACTATTTTATGAACAAAGAAACAAATAATTTTGAAGAAAAGCCTACTCGACTGCCGTAAATAGTCCATAATATCATATTATACAGAATCCATATATCGTAGGCAGGAGCTTATATGGGAGAGAAAATGTCAGATTGAAAGCCCATAAATAAAATCAACAGCATCGCGAGGGGCAGAACCAGGCCCAAATACCTTTTTTATACCCATATCTAAAAGCTCCGGCACATCCCTTGTGGGTATAACCCCTCCTATTATAACAGGTGCGTTTATTCTCCGCTCATTCAACACCTTTAAAAGGGTGGACGCAATATAGAGGTGCTGCCCCATGGAGCTGGTTAAACCTATAACATCTGCATCCTCCTCTTCGGCTACCTTGGCAAGTTCTTTGGGATCGCTGAAGTATATGTAAACCACCTCAATGCCCGCATCCCTAAAACTGCTCATTATAGATAAAAGCCCCCGGTCATGTCCATCCAGCGAAAAACGTGCCATTAGAACCTTCATCTTTTCCTTTCTCCGGTCTTTACCCATGGTTTCTCCTCCCTAAGTAGAATATATCCTGCCTCCACTGACTTCCACTATCGCCTCCATCATCTCCCCTAAAGTACATTTAGCTCTGGCGGCATCTATAAGTGCAGGCATAAGAATACCTGCCTTTTCTACATTATCGTAATCAGACATAGCCCCTTTTACTCTCTCCAGCGAATCCTTTACTTCAGTGTTATTCCGATTTGCCCTCCATCTTTTTAGCCTATCGGTGATCTCTGCCTCAATCTCAGGTTGATATATAGTAAATGCAGGCACTTCTTCCTTTTCCTCTATCTTAAACTTGTTCAAACCCACTACGATTCTCTCACCGCTATCGACCTCCTGACGCCACTTTATGCTCTGTTTCTCCAAAAGCTGGCGGAGCCATCCATTCTTTATACACTCAAAATAGCCTCCCTTGCTCTCTATCTCGGCCCTTACCTTCTCCGCTTCTTCTTCCACCTTATTCGTAAGGAACTCAAGATAATAGGAACCACCCATGGGGTCTGTCACATGGGGTATCCCTGTCTCATGAAGAACTATCTGGTTTATCCTTATCGCTGTCCGAACTGCTTCTTCAGAAGGTAAGCCGATGGCCTCATCATAAGAATTAGTATGCATAGATTGTACACCGCCCAAAACACAGGCCAGCACCTGGAGGGTAGCCCTGGCTATGTTATTGAGAGGCTGCTGAGACGTAAGGGAAGAACCGGCAGTATGAACATGAATTCTATACTGAAGGGACCTGGGGTCATTGCAACCAAATCTCTCCTTCATTATCTTAGCCCACATCCTCCTCCACGCCCGAAGTTTTGCTATCTCCTCGAAGAAGTCCATGCCTAAATGAACCTGAGAACTGAATCTGGGGACAAACTCATCGGGCTTCAGCCCAGCCTTTATCCCACCTTCCACCAGGTCAACAGCCTTTGAGAGCACAATCCCCAGTTCCTGGGTAGGAGTAATATTCATCTCTCCAAAGACATAGCCACAGAGGTTTGTGTGGTTCCATCTCTTTATGTTCTGACAACTGTATTTTATCAGCTCTATCTCCAGTCTGTACTGGGCATCCGGGGTAGGAGCCGGAAGGTTGGTAGTCAAACATCTGTTCCCCAGTCCATTCTGGCTCTGCCCATTGAGTTCCTCAGGCCTATGTCCTCTACCTTCTGCATAAACCACATACATGGCCAGGAATGGGAGGCAGGTAAACCTGATATTATCGGCTACCCTAGTATTAGGAAGATCATAGTCTTTCAGAAGGGTGTGAATATCATCCAGAGTACTTATGTTCACCCCGCCTAATCCTACCATCCCCCGGGCTTTGGGGCTATCGGGATCAAATCCACAATGGGTAGGGGTATCCACAGCAAAGAGGACAGCCGGGGTTTCTCCATACCCTTTCATGCCTTCTCTTATGAGGTATTTGGTACGTTCCCTTGTCTCTTCACCGGTACCGTAGCCGTGGAGCAACTGTATCATCCACGGCATGTACTGATAGCCAAGCGCCCTATTCCCCCTGGTATAGGGAAAGGCTCCTGGGATCTCCGGCTCTATATCCTTTACGTCCTCTGGGCTGTAAACATAGTTAAGGGGTATCCCGGATTCTGAAGTATATTGGGGAGAGCCAAATTTCAGTTTTTTAACATAGACTTCTTCTACCTCCTTTTCCCAATCCTTCATCATCTCATTAACTCTATCAAGGGTCTTCCTGGAAAACATAACCTTACCTCCCCGGAAATTTATATAAAGCTTGAAGCATTTTTGCCAACTGTTAACTGCAAACCGTAAACTGTGAACGGATACCCTTTATCTTTGTGTAATCTCTGGCCATTTCCTTCCCCTAGGTCTAATGTCTGATGTCTATGGTCTACTGTCTGAATCACAGATACAATCTATCAATTATAGAATAATAAATCAAGTGGGAAAACAGATGATTTTAATAGTTTTTATTGACATACGAACTACCATTTGGTACTTCATCCAATTGAAGGCTATAGATAGAGAGCTTTGAAAAAGCACCCCTTTTCGCTTCAGCCTTCGGTCTTCAGCCTAAACACCTGGACAAACCCTTTTAGGACTACCATGATAAAAAGCATAAAAGAATCAGACCGGTACCCGACCACAGGTAAAAAGCTTTGGTGGATAGGCCTGCTTTATTTTGCTGAGGGGTTACCGTTTGGGATAATCATAGATACCTTACCTGTCTATTTCAGATTAAATGGACTATCACTCAAAGATATTGGGCTAATGAGTCTGATCTCCCTGCCATGGTCAATAAAATTTCTGTGGGCGCCGGCGGTCGATTTTATTGGCAGACGAAGGCACTGGATCATGGCAGCACAAGCTGGCATGGCATTTTTGACTATCTCTCTAATGGGAATTGACCCTTCCAAACCAGGGGTATTGCTTTTGTCATGTATGATTGGCCTGGCAATTCTTTCCGCCACCCAGGACATAGCCATTGATGCCTATTCCATTGAGATATTAGAACAGAGCGAGATGGGAGCAGCCAATGGTATCAGAGTAGCCACTTACAGGGTAGCCCTCATCGTTGCAGGCGGCCTGTTAGTGGCTATTGGGGGATGGATTGGCTGGGATATTACCTTTTTTCTTACAGCCCTTTTTTTGGGATCACTATCCTGTACAAGTCTTTTACTCCCTTCCACCGGTTATAAACGGTCAGACCATAGCCTAAGGGCTATAGTTACCCCTCTCTTTGACCTGCTAAGAAGACCTGGTGTATTATGGGTAGCGATGTTTATCCTTACCTTCAAACTTGGAGATATGGCTATGGGGCCTATGGTAAAGCCTTTTTGGGTTGACCGGGGGCTTAGCACTACAGAGATCGGGTTTATAACCGGAACGTTCGGTATTGTTGCAAGCATCACCGGGGCGCTTGTTGGAGGCAGTTTCACAACAAAATATGGGATATTTCGCGGACTGTGGGTTCTTGGGATATTCCAGGCAGTAAGTAACCTAGGGTATGCAACGGTGGCAACCTATCCCAATACCGGGCATTTAGGAGTCTATCTGGCGTCTATTATAGAATCCTTCTGCGGCGGCCTGGGGACCGCTTCATTTTTAGCCTTTCTCATGTGTATTTGCAAAAAGGAGTTTGCCGCTACGCAATATGCCATCCTGTCAGCGCTCTTTGGCCTCACCCGCTCTTTCTCCGGTGCTGCAAGCGGGTGGATGGCCAGTCTCTTTGGATACGATGGATATTTTTTCATTACCTTTTTTTTGGCCTTTCCGGCATATCTTATGCTAAAACCAGTAAAAAGATGGATCGATAGTGCTTAGAGTTGGGTGGATGCCCAAAACTAACCTCTGGCAGTCATATTATTCAGACTTGTGAGAGCTTTGAAAAAGTACCCCTTTTCGCTTCAGCATACATTTTTTGACCCATCTAAGATCGTGAGTCGGGAGTCGGGAGTCGTAAATAGAATAAAATCCATTCACGATTTACGATTTACGACTTCCGGTTTTTGACGATGTTCGCTCTCAGGGAACTTCTTCAAAGCTCTAGGCAGGTTGTGTAAAGGTCTCACTTGTATCATTTTGGTTGGCAATGAGCAATCATTTATGGTACAAAGAAGATGGCTTAGTAAGAAGACCATCGGTAGGCAGGAGAAAAATAAGAGAAAATGAGAGAAAAAACTTTTGGTACAAGGGGACACAGAGTTGTAATTACTGGCTTGGGAGCGGTAACACCTTTGGGAACTGGGATAGAGAAGAGCTGGCAAGCACTATGCGAGGGAAGATCTGGCATCACTCGGATTACCAGTTTCGATCCCGGTAGCTTGCGCACCCAGATTGCTGGCGAGGTTAAGGATTTCTCTGCCGAAGATTTTGTAGAGAAGAAGCTGATACGCAAGATGAATCGCTACATCCATTTCGCTTTGGCTGCAGCAGAGATGGCCATGGAGGATTCCCGGTTTAAGATATCTTCTGATAATGAAGAGGCAGTCGGGGTAGTTATAGCAACTACATGCGGTGGGGTAAGTAATTGGGAACAAGGTCATGAACTATGGCTGAAGGGAATTCCCGAGGGAATCTCGCCCTTCTTGATTCCCACCTTTATGACCAGCATGGCAGCAGGACAGGTAGCTATCCGTTTTGGGGCTAAGGGACCAAATTTTGCCCCGACCACAGCCTGTGCTGCCAGCACCCATGCTATCGGTGATTCGGTCAGGCTCATCCAGCGGGGAGATTGTGATGCCGTTATTGCTGGGGGATCAGAGACTGGAATCACCCCTGTAGGAATTGCTGCGTTAGGGAACATGCGGGCTACCTCTACCAGAAATGATGAACCGGAAAAGGCCAGCCGACCTTTTGATAACGACCGCGATGGTTTCGTGACCGGCGAGGGAGCAGGGGTCGTGATCATGGAGGAGCTTGATTCGGCTCTGGAACGCGGGGCCAGGATCTATGCCGAGGTTATCGGCTACGGGGCTAATAGTGATGCCTACCACATAACCTCACCTTCAGGTGAAGGCGCAATAAGATGTATGCGACTGGCGCTCAAGGATGCAGGCATTGCCCCTGAAGATATCGATTATATCAACGCCCATGGCACCTCTACCGTGCTCAATGACCGCGTGGAGACTCATGCCATAAAAGAAGTTTTCGGGGAACACAGCCGGGGGCTTGCCATAAGCTCCAACAAATCGATGATAGGGCACCTATGGGGAGCGGCTGGGGCAGTGGAGACAATATTCACTATCTTGACCATGAGGGATAGTAATATTCCCCCTACGATCAACTATGAGACCCCGGACCCGGAGTGCGACCTTGACTATGTCCCAAATGTGGCACGGAAAGCAAAAGTAAGAACCGCCATCTCAAATTCCTTTGGCTTCGGTGGCACCAATGGGGTGCTGGTTCTCAGGGAATTTACCGGAGAGTAGAATTTTCATCATGAAGGACTACCCCCTTTACAAGAAAATTATATTTGTTTTGACATTGATCATCTTTCTTCTAAACGGATTTTATTGGAGATTTCTGGGCATTGAGTCCTGCCAAGCCCTTACAATAGAGGAAGAAAGAGCAATGGGCAAAAAGTTTAAACTTGAGCTGGATAAGCACCTTGAATTGACAAAAAACCAATCAATTCAAGGATATATTGACAGGGCAGGTAAAAACATTACCTCGCAAATAGAAAATAAACTTTTTGATTTTAATTTCTATATATATAAATCCTCTGACCCGAATGCCTTTGCAATTCCTGCCGGTTATATTTATATTAGCACAGGGTTAATTACCCTGGCAGAGAATGAAGCTGAATTGGCAGGGGTTTTAAGCCATGAAATCGGCCATGTAATGGCAAGGCATATTGCAGAACGGATTGAAAAAGAAAGCAAACTAAACATTGCAACATTAGCAGCTATCCTGGCTGGAGTATTTCTCGGAGGCGGCCAGGCATCTGGTGCAGTGGGGGCATTTTCCATTGCCACAGCTCAAACCCTTTCCTTGAAATATAGCAGAGAAAACGAAGAAGAGGCTGACCGATTGGGCATCAATTATTTAACAAAAGCCGGTTACGATGGTTCAGGGATGATTGGCTTTTTAAAGAAACTCAAACGGCATCGTTTAGAGTCTTTTCAAGTGCCTCCTTATCTTTTAACCCACCCAGAGGTAGAAAAGAGGATCGATTACCTCGACCTCATGCTAATGAGACTCCCTAAACAGGGGCAATCCGAAAATAATGTTGACAACCTTCGAATTATACAGGCAAAAGTGATAGTTGATACCTGGACCACTAAAAATGCAGTGGATCACTTTAAATCTTCCCTAGAGTCTAATCCAAAACGACTGGATCTAATCTATGGTCTTGCTTTGGCCAACAAGAAACTTGGCGACTATGATCAAGCCATCAAAGGATTCAAGATGGCGCTGACAATCCATCCAGAAGACGGTGAGATTTTAAGGGAGCTTGGTATCTGTTATCTTTCTGAGGGAAAAACCGAAAACGCAGCCCAATCTCTTAAAAAATCAGTTGCTATAAACGAAAAGGACAAAGATGCCTGGTATAATCTTGGTCGTGTCTATCAGGAAAACGGTAACTTCCAGGAGGCAATAGAGTCATATCAGAGGGTTAAGAGACTGGATACAGATTTTGTCGATGTTTATTACAATCTTGGTGTAGTTTATGGTAAAAAAGGACTTCTCGGAGATGCCCATCAAAACTTTGGGATATTTTTTAAATTGAAGGGCAAACTGGATTCTGCTTTATTCCATTTCAATAAGGCATTAGAATACTATGGTAAGGATACAGAAGAAAGAAGGAAGATTTTGAAAGAGGTTGAGGAGATACAAAAGAACAAAAAATGAATCTTTTTGATCTTACAACAAACTATAAGGAGGTCAAACATGTCTGCATTAATTTTAATCATCTCTATTATTGCCCTGGTTCTTGCTATAGTTTCTTTTAGGCGAACGGGGGGCTTGCAGGACATTAAAAGTCAGATCAATAATTTGGAATCAATTATGGGTCCCCTCCGGGAAAAGACCGCCAATGCTTTAGAAAAGATGGAGAAGGCATTACGAAAGACTGGCAAAGGAGAGAACCCTGAGAAAAAAGAAGAAGATGCTGGCGAGAGCCAGGGATAGACCTTGTCAGAATTTTATAATGAGCCTCTAATAGCATAAAAATGAGGTAACAGTTCACAGGGATCAGTTAACAGGGATCAGGAAAAGATTTTATATCTTGAAGACTTATCGATAATTGGAGATTATGCGAGAACTAAATAGCCCATGGATGTCTTTGAGAAAAGCCGTGTCTGGCAACTGATCCCCGACCCCTGTGAACTGTTACAAAATGAGGAAGTAGTGGAATGTCCCTTTAATACCTTTACTATAAATATTCCCTCCCCCTTGATGGGGGAGGGGCAGGGTGGGGGTGAAGAATCGCTATGTTGCCCCCTCCCCTTAATCCCCTCCCACCAAGGGAGGGGAGACATTTTTGGTAAAGTTATTTATGAGTCAAAGCAGTAGCTTTAGACAAATTCCGCCTAAAATGGAGGTAAAAAATGATTATAGGAAAACTAATTGCGAGGAATGCAAAAAGGTATCCCAATAAGACCGCTGTGGTGTCTGGTGATTATGTTTTCACCTTTAAGGAATTTAATGAAAGAGTAAATAAGCTGGCAAATACCTTGACTGACCTGGGAGTAAAGAAAGGAGACAGAATAGCAGCCTTATTGGACAACTGTCATCAATATGTGGAGTTATACTGTTCTGCACCCAAGAGTGGATTTGTACTGGTCCCCCTTAACTACATGTTGAGTGGAAAGGAACTGGCCTTTATTATAAACAATTCCGGTGCGAATACCCTTTTTCTGGGGGAAAGATATATTGATACCATTAACTCCGTGAGAGGGGATTTAAAAGGAGTGAGACATTTCATCATCATTGGAACCCCTACCGAGGGGATGAGAAGCTACGAAGATCTCATTTCTCGATACCCGACGGATGAACCCAAGGTGGATATTGGTGAGGATGATCTTGCCTATCTCTTATATACCAGTGGTACAACAGGTTTACCAAAAGGGGTGATGCATACCCACAGAAGTATACTTGAAATAGTAATACAGTATATTATCATGCCAGGCTTAAAAAGAGACGACATTGATCTTATCACTATACCGCTTTACTGGGGGCCATCTCCACTTTTCCATATCTTGCCTCATTTTTACGTGGGCTCAACGATCGTTGTCCTGAAGGAGTTCAACCCCGACGTTATCTTGAAGGCAATCGAAACAGAAAAGATATCAACCACCCTTATGCCTCCATCCTTTATTATTTCCCTTCTAAATCACCCACAGCTGAGTGAGTATGACGTCAGTAGCCTTCGGCTTATTGTATTCGGTGGAGAGCCAATGCCAGCAGAAATACTTAAGAGGGCAATTGAGGTTTTCGGGAAGGTATTCTCTCATGTATACGGGCTTATGGAAATAACGCCGGTAACTTATTTCTACGAAGATGATTTTGTATTTGAAGGATCTCCTGAAATACTGAAAAGGGTACAGTCCTGTGGCAAGGAGGGGATTAATTTGAACGTGAGGGTTGTAGATGAGAATGATAATGACGTAATTCCGGGAGAAGTTGGAGAGGTGATTGCCAAAGGCGATAATATGATGAAAGGATACTGGGAAGTACCTCAGGCTACCGCAGAGACTATCAGAGGAGGTTATGTCTATACAGGAGATCTGGCTACTATAGACAAAGAGGGCTATATATATCTGGTTGGCAGGGAAAAGGATATTATTAACTCTAGTGGTAAGACTATCTATCCTGGGGATGTGGAAGAAGTTATCTACAGACATCCCTCTGTTTCCCAGGCGGCCGTAATAGGGGTGACTGATGCAAAGCTGGGTGAATCCGTAAAAGCGGTTTTAGTACTTAAAGAAAGAATGAAGGCAACTGAAAATGAAATATTGGATTTTTGCAAGCAGAATCTTGCAGCCTATGCTATACCACAATCTATAGAGTTTGTGGATGAATTGCCAAGGAATCCATCAGGAAAAATACTGAAAAGGGAATTGAGGGAGAGATACAGCAAGAGAAAGAGATAACTTGAGGAGAACATGAAAGGGGAACAGTTAGTAATAATAGGCGGTGTTGCAGCAGGTATGAAGGCGGCTACCAGGGCTAGGAGGGTCAGCCCAAATCTTAAGATAACCGTCTTTGAAGAAAAAGACTATGTATCATATGCCGCATGTGGCCTTCCCTATTATACATCAGGGGTTGTTAAAGAACGAGAAGAACTTGTGCTTAGAACACCCGATGACTTCATAATACCCTTTGATATTCAGGTACACACAAACCATCGGGTTACGAAGATAGACCCTCAAAATAATCAGATAACGGTCTTTGACCTAAAAGAGCGGAAGGAGATCGTCCAATATTATGATAAGCTTATTGTTGCCACTGGAGCGAAGCCCATTGTTCCCCCTTTACCAGGTGTTAACCTTCCAAAAATCCATACCATAAAAACCATAGAAGACGCCTCTTCTATAAAAAATTACATTGGAAAAGAACAGCTTAAAAAGGCCGTCATTGTAGGGGCAGGGCTCATTGGATTGGAGATGGCTGAGAGTTTTGTTTCTCAGGGATTAAAAGTTACTATAGTGGAAATGATGAATCAAGTCCTTCCCCCATTAGATGAAGACATGGCATACCTTATTGAGAAACACCTCATTGAAAAAGGGGTGAATGTATCTAAGGAAAATCCAGTTGAAGCCTTTCAAGGAGATATTAAAGCAGGAGTAAAGCAGGTAATAACAAAAAATGCCCGATTTGATGCTGACCTGGTAATACTGTCTATCGGAATCAGACCCAATACACAACTGGCGCAGGAAGCCGGAGTTGCTTTAGGCGAAACCAGGGCTATTAAAGTTAACGAAAGGATGCTAACTAACATTCCTGAAATTTATGCTGCCGGGGATTGTTCTGAAACGTTTAATCTGATAACTGGGAAACCGATATGGATACCCCTGGGCTCAACTGCTAATAAACAAGGACGGGTGGCAGGAGAAAATGCGGCAGGTGGTGATGCCTTCTTTAGAGGGGTATCAGGTACTATGATAGCCAAGGTATTCGACTACACCGTGGCAAAAACTGGCCTTTCAGAAAGAGAAGCTATGAAATATGGATATGAGATAGAAAGGGCTATTATATACCCCAATTCCCATGCTCACTACTATACTGATGCCAAGGGAATGTTATTTAAAATAATAGCAGAAAAGAAGTCCAACCGGGTATTGGGGGCACAGATAATTGGAGAAGATGGAGTAGATAAAAGGATTGACGTGATAGCATCTGCTATAGCCCAAAAAGCCACATTTGGAGATTTACAAGGTTTAGATTTGGCGTACGCCCCACCCTATTCACCTGCAGTAGATCCAGTAATAGTGGCGGGTTATGTCTTATCAAATAAATCATTGGGGCTTCTAAAAGGTATGCCGGCAGATGAGTTAAAGAGGAAGTTAGACAGTGGCGAGAGGTTTACTCTTTTGGATGTCAGAGATAATGAGGAGTACAAGAAAGGTCATCTCCCTGGCGCCAAACACATACCCTTCAACGAACTTCGAGGAAGAATCGGAGAACTCGACCCAGATCAGGAGGTGATAATCTACTGCCTCCAGGGACTCAGGAGCTACAACGCTATCAGAACCCTACAGGGAAAAGGTTTTACAAAAGTTATGAACCTGGATGGCGGTATCAACATGTGGAGGTGGAATCTAGAGTAGTCCAATTTCCCATTCTTCCTGCCAAACATAAACCTACAGCTATTCGGGGAAGATATCAATCTGCCCCTTAGTGACATAGGGCGGGCAAAATAGTTTGACATAAAGGGTTCAATGGTTATAATTAAATAACAGTACTGGAATATTTTATTCTATAATTACCTAACCTTAGTGTCCTCCTCTGTTAGTTGTCTCTAAAAGAGAGGGATGAAGTTAAGAATGGAGGTATTTAGATGTTGGAGAAAGAAAAAGCAGTTCATTTAACCGATGATTCATTTAACGCAGAGGTAATAAACTCTGATAAGCCTACATTGGTAGACTTTTGGGCTCCCTGGTGCGGTCCCTGTAAGATGGTCGGGCCTATAGTGGAAGAGCTGGCAGAAGAGTATGATGGAAAGGTAAATATTTGTAAGTTAAATGTAGATGAAAACCCAAAGACACCGGCTCAATACAGCGTTAGGAGCATTCCTACCTTGATTATGTTTAAGGCCGGTAAATCTACCGATCAGGTAGTTGGCGCAGTCCCTAAGGCAAAGATCGAGGAGCTGATAAAAAAGGCGCTGTAGACAGGACACTATTTTAGTATATCGCTCATGAAATACTATGGCGGGCGAGCCCCTATTAAATACTGGGATGCCCTACTGGATTGCGTTTCAAACTTTACCAGCGTAGTCCGCCTCTGGCGGATCGGCTGTCCAAGGATTGCAGACAATGAAAAGAAACAGGAATACCATCTTCGTTATTTTGTCGTTAACAGTAGTATTTGTTTTTGCGACTCTTTCAAATAATGGGTCTGAAAGAGTACCCAATCGGCTGGTTAGCATAATAGGAAACGCAGCTTGTGAGGCTGGGGAGGAACTGGAATGGCTTGATTACGAAGAGGGGAAGAAGAGAGCTTCCCTTGAAAAGAAACCAATAATGATTAATTTCCATGCCACATGGTGTGCAGCCTGTAAGGAGATGGAAAAAGATACACTTAGCAACCCGTTGGTCAAAAACTACCTTAAAAAGAACTTTATTAGTATACGAGTTGACCTTGACAGGGGAAAAAACTTATCTTCAAAATATAGGATAAGAGGGATCCCTACTACCTGGTTTTTGGAACACAAAGGCACCCCAATAACACATTTGATAGGCTATATCCCTCCTGAGCAGTTCATTGATGCACTTAAATATATAGAGGGGAAATATTATAAGAATCGGACATTTCAAGATTTCTTAAAGAGAGGGATAACAGATGGAACAAAACGAAAGTAAAACCGATGTTTCTTCTGAGGAGATTGAAGACATATTAGAGAATTACAAAACTGTTGCTGTGGTGGGCTTATCCCCAAAGGAGGATAGCCCCAGTTACAAGGTGGCATCTTACTTACAATCGAAAGGGTTCCGGGTTATTCCCATATCTCCTTTAGGGCAAGATATCTTGGTGGAAAAGGTTTATCCCCGTCTTCTTGAAGTCCCTTTTGAAATAGATATAGTTGATATATTTAGAAAACCTGAAGCAGTCTTAGAAATTGTTAAGGAAGCTATAGAAAAAAGGGCGAAAGTGGTATGGATGCAAGAAGGTGTGATCAACAACGAAGCAGCCGAGTTGGCCCGTAAAGCAGGGATTAGGGTAGTAATGGACAGGTGTATAAAGAAAGATCATCAGAAGCTTTTTGGTTAGCGTAATTTAGGGAGGTTTGAAAATGAGTACTACCGATTACGATGTGATAATAGTTGGAGGGGGGCCGGCAGGGCTAACGGCAGGGCTTTATACATGCAGATCAAGACTAAAATCCTTATTGATTGAGAAAATGGTAGTTGGAGGACAAGCTTTAACCATTAAAATGGTGAAGAACTACCCCGGTTTTAAGGATGGGATAAAGGGACTAGAACTGATCCAGAACATGGAGGAACAGGCAAAAAAATTTGGCTTAGATATATTGACAGGGGACGTAGAGGGTGTAAGTGCAGGTGAAGGCAATCTCAGACAGATAAAGCTCAGTGACCGGGAACTTTCGTGCAGGGCATTGATAATAGCCTCAGGGTCTAAACACAATGAAATGGGAGTAAAAGGCGAAAGTGAATTGAGAGGTAGAGGGGTTTCATATTGTGCCACATGCGATGGGTCTTTCTTTCGGGGGCTGGATATAGCAGTAATCGGAGGTAATAATTCGGCTGTTGAAGAAGGGATATTCTTAACAAAATACGCCAAAAAGGTCTATATCGTTCATCGCAGAGACCAGTTAAGTGCAGATAAGATTGTACAAGAAAGGGCCTTTAAAAACAAAAAGATAGAATTTGTATGGAACACTGTATTGGAAAGGATTGAGGGCAATCAAACGGTTAATGCCATATTATTACGAAACGTGAAGACAAATACCTTATCTAAGCTAGAGGTAGGTGGTGTCTTTATGTATGTGGGGATTAAACCAAATACAGAGTTTTTGAAAGGCATTGTCGCCTTAGATGAGAGAGGATTTATAATAACTGATGATGAGATGAAGACATCTCTCCCCGGCATATTCGCAGCAGGGGATGTAAGAGTAAAACTTTTAAGGCAGATCGCTACAGCCGTTGGAGATGGAGCAACCGCAGCCTTTACTGCTGAAAAATATATAGAGGATATCAAACTCTGATGCAGCCTTTTTCCTAAAGGCAATAGAAGTGTGACTGAATTAAAGGGGCTAAGGATATGGAAAAAGAAAAGGTTTTTGATCAAGATGAAGTTTCCAGCGAACCCAAAATTAATGAATTAGACCAGGACTGGGATGACTATCTGGAAGGAATCCTTTACTATGGAATAGAATCATGGCGAGGAGGTTGATGCTGATCCTATCTCAGTAGGCTGCTGAGAGAGAGACAACGGCAATAAATCCTACATACAGAATGCAGGGCATCAATATGCTCATCGATCTCGAGGGCCAGATTGAAAGAATCACTTACAGCAACGAGGAGAACGGCTTTACCATCGCCAAAATCAAGGTGCATGGACACCTGGAACTGGTAACAGTGGTGGGAAACCTGTTGTCTCCCACGCCCGGAGAAGTCGTCAAGATGAGGGGCGAATGGGCAAACCATCCTAAATACGGCAAACAATTTAAGGTCGTATACTACAAATCCCTGGTTCCTGCCTCGGTTTATGGCATCGAAAAGTACATTGGTTCTGGCCTTATCAAAGGTATTGGCCCTATCATTGCCAAGCGTATAGTGAATGAATTTGGGGAGCAGACCCTTGATGTTATCGAAAATGACATTGAAAAATTAGCTCAGGTGGAGGGCATTGGTAAGAAGCGGGTTCAGATGGTCAAAAAGGCATGGGCAGAACAGAAGGAAATCCGTGAGGTAATGCTCTTTCTCCAAACCCATGGAGTCAGCTCAGGCCACGCCACCAAGATTTTCAAACACTATGGCAACAGGTCAGTCCAGATATTAAAGGATAACCCCTATCGTCTGGCAATAGACATTTTCGGTATTGGCTTTCTCACTGCCGATCGTATTGCAGAGAAGCTGGGATTTCCCAAAGATTCTGAACTGAGGGCGGAAGCGGGCATACTCTATATCCTTCACCAGCTCGCCGATGATGGTCATATCTATTATCCTTACGAAAAGCTTATAGAGAAATGTCAGGAGATCCTCCAGATAGACCAGGAGGTCATCATCAGGGCATTTTCTACAGTCACCGCAGACAAAAGGGTTGTCATCGAAGACTTGAATGAAGGTATTGAGGAGTTCAAAGAAAATAACAAGGCAGTTTACCTGACCAAGTTTCACTTAGCCGAAACAAGCATCGCCACCCGCCTGAAAACCCTTATCTACGCTCCCAAGTCTATCAGACAGATCGACTCCGATAAAGCTATACAGTGGGTACAGAGTCAACTTGCTATTACCCTGGCGGAAAGACAGGTTGATGCTGTAAAGTGTGCCGTTAAAGACAAGGTAATGATTATTACCGGAGGACCGGGTACCGGTAAAACCACCATTATTAATGCCATTATCAAGATATTTGCAAAAATCGGGGTTACCATCATGCTGGCTGCCCCCACCGGGAGAGCCGCCAAAAGGATGAGTGATGCTACTGGTCATGAGGCGAAGACCATACACCGAATGTTGGAATACAGCATTCAAAAAGGGGGCTTTCAGAAAAACGAACAAAACCCACTCCCGTGTGACTTGCTGATCGTAGACGAAGCATCAATGATCGACACTATCCTGATGCACCACCTCTTGAAGGCTACCCCTCCTACGTCCACCTTCATCGTGGTGGGGGATGTAAACCAGCTTCCTTCTGTTGGCGCAGGAAATGTACTTAAGGACATTATCGCATCCGGGACAGTACCCGTGGTGGAGCTGAATGAGATTTTCCGTCAGGCCAAGGAAAGCCTGATTATTCTTAATGCCCACAAAATAAATAATGGCTCTCTCCCTTCTCTTAGCCCTTCGGAGCAAGAATTGAACGACTTTTATTTCATCGAGCAAGAAGACCCTGAAGAGGTTCTAAAAATCATTTTAGAGCTGGCCAAAGAACGCATACCCAATCGTTTCGGATTGGATGCCATAGACGACATTCAAGTGCTGACCCCTATGCACAAAGGTATCGTGGGAGCCGAAAACCTGAATGTAGAATTACAAAAGGCACTCAATCCGGCAAAAGACAGTGTAACTCGGGGCGGAAGGAACTTCCGAGTGAATGATAAGGTCATGCAGATCAAGAACAATTATGAAAGGGGGATATTTAACGGTGATATAGGCAGGATCACCAAGATTGACACTGAGATCCAGGAAGTAATCATAACATTCGATGGTATGGATGTGGTTTACGATTATACTGACCTGGACGAGATCGTCCTGGCTTATGCGGTCTCAGTACACAAATCGCAAGGTTCTGAATATTCAGCGGTAGTTATACCCATCCTGATCCAGCATTATGTGCTTTTGCAAAGAAATTTAATTTACACTGGCGTAACAAGAGGAAGAAAGCTGGTGGTAATGGTTGGCACCAGGAAGGCCCTGGCAATTGGTGTTAGAAATAACAAAACGCAGAATCGTTATACGTATCTGAAAAACAGGCTCAACTCTCAGTTATCAGACAATTGTTTCGTAAATCGAAAATCCGGTGGCGACTTACGATTTCCAAACCTATCTAATAACCTTCATTTCAAATGAACTCCCTGGAAATTATTAACTCAGCATACAAGGTTTCGGCTATACCATCCAGTCTCCAGGCCTACCTCCGCTGGTATATCCACAAAAATTACAGTACCACATACTGGCACTTTCGTCTGCCTCAGCTCAGAAATTGGCGTCTTTCCTCTCTGTCCAGGGTCTTGGTCCTGTTCTCATTAAAAGCGGATTAAATTCATAGGCACGCATTCTCACAAAATCTTCCCCGCATTTGGGACATGGTTTTACCTGGGGTTCATCAGCCTCGTCTTTCTTTACCTTCTTGCAGTCCTTTTTATGAACAACACCATACATCTTCATCACCTCACAATATATAACATTGATTTTTGAAGATAGTTTATCATAAAACAATTATATGTCAAAAGAAAAAACAAATTCCCTTGACATATAGCCATCTTTCACATATAGCACAGTACAAAAGGCTATGATAAGCAGAAATTTGGAACAATCTATATTTGCAAGTCCTGTACTTATTTGGTATTTTTTAGAAAAACTATGTATTTACCCTTAGTTGAGAGTATGCCATGAGAAGTGAACTGCTTTGCATAGGCCATCGTGGTGCCATGGGGCACGAGCCTGAAAACACCCTTCTTTCGATAGAGAAGGCTATCAGCCTGGGAGCATCGTGGGTAGAGATAGATGTCTGCTTTGCGGACGGTCACTTAATCGTTATTCACGACGGCCGGCTCGAACGCACAACTAACGGTACTGGATACATAAAAGAAAAGACATTCGAATATCTGCGTTCACTCAACGCTGGAAAAGATCAAAAGATTCCAACGCTCGAAGAGGTATTCGCCACTGTCAATGGTAGGGCTGGCTTGAATATAGAACTGAAGGGATTGCAAACTACGGAGCCTGCGATCTCTTTAATCAAGGAACAGATTGACCAGGGGTGGAGCTATGAAAACACATTAGTGTCGTCGTTTAATCACCGTGAGCTGTTAAATGCTAAAAGGCTCGATCCTAATGTACTCACCGGCGCGCTTATTGTAGGTCTCCCCATTGACAATGCAGCATTCGCTGAAAAACTGGGCTGCTATTCGGTGCACCTGTGTATTGACTTCATTGATGAGGTTTTTGTCGAAGATGCCCACAAGCGCGGACTGAAAGTATTTGTATTTACCGTAAATGAGCCCGAAGACATCGCACGCATGGAGTTACTTGGGGTTGATGGGGTATTTACAGACTACCCGGAGCGAGTTGTTAAAACAAGGGCTGGGGTCGCTAGTCACGGTGGATAAAACGAACAATTCTATAGGAGAAGCAGAATGAATCTAAAACCAGTATTAATAGAAGCCAGGGATCTGCCCGATGCCTGGTTTCAATGTGTAGCCCGGATACTTGAGGTCGGAAATAATTACAAAATTACAAAGGGAAGTTACGAAGGGGCTATCAGAAGAGAGTTTGATTATATCACTGTTCATGTAAAACACCCTGGGGTGAGACCTCTTATCCCTGATATCCCCCCTGGGCTTGGCATCCCTCCTCCGACAACCATGGAATACGTCGAACAGTACCTTCCGTATCTCATGACCGACAAGGTCGAACCAAATGAGACTTATACTTATGGTCAAAGACTGTTCGGTTTTAAACAGGTCGAGAAGGTAATAGAGATGTATAAGAAGGGGCATGGTACAAACCAGGCCACGATGGAGATTGGGAGGCCAGAGGATTGCGGGACAGAGGACCCGCCATGTCTCCGACTGATCGACACGAGGGTAAAGGATGGGAAACTCCACTTTGCCCTGTATTTTAGATCATGGGATTTGTGGGCTGGTTTCCCATCCAATCTGGCTGCTATCCAGATATTTAAGGAATATATGGCGTCTGAGATTGGAGTGGAGGACGGAGAGATAATTGCCAGTTCAAAGGGACTGCACTTATATGATTACACCTTTGACCTGGCAAAAATCAGAACCTACAGGATGGAAGGTACCATAAGAGGATAAAGATGGCATACCGGTAGACGAAACCCCGCTTCTCAAAATGAGAGTGGGGTTTTTTGTTTTGAGGGGGTTTTGAAAAAGGCAGGACAAAGAATATGTTAAAAAATGCTTGACAAAAAGTGTTATAGTGCTATAGCATTATAACATAAATGACGGAGATAGATATGCTTGATATACGTGACATAAGTAAAGTTGTAAAAGAACTGAGAGCGATACTGAGCTTGAGCCAGGAAGAACTTGCAGCAAAACTTGGGGTTTCATTCGCCACCGTCAACCGATGGGAGAACGGAAAAATTGTTCCCGGGGGAAAGGCCATTAAAGCAATACAGCAACTGATTGAAGAAACCGGGCTTGACCTGGTCGACCTTGATACTTTTGATAATGGAACAACTCCTTATCACAAACGCCGTCGCAAACAGACAAAAGAAAATCTATTAAGTACCAAATCAATGGAGCAGATGCTCTGGAGTGCGGCCTGCTCTATTCGTGGTGAAAAGGATGCACCCAAATTTAAGGATTATATTCTTCCCCTGATATTTATTAAACGGCTTTCCGATGTATTCGAAGATGAAGTTGAACGGTTGGCGGAAAGATATGGAGACAAGGGGACCGCTCTCTCAATTATCGAAGCCGACCATGGCTTGGTGCGCTTTTTTATACCACCTGAGGCACGATGGCCGATAGTGAGTGGACGGGAGCAGTTTGGCTGGTCAGGGGATCGAAAGCCCAAAACTCTTGGTGAACAGCTCACTATAACCATGCGAGCTATTACAAAGCATAACCCGAATCTCAGCGGGGTAATCGATATTGTTGATTATAATGAAACCCGCAACAATGAACGCGAAATCAGCGATGCTGCGCTATCCGGTGTGATCGAAACAATTTCTGACCCCCGATACCGTCTTGGTCTCTATGATGTAGAGCCGGATTTTCTTGGACGTGCCTATGAATATCTCCTGCGAAAATTTGCCGAGGGACAGGGTCAAAGTGCCGGTGAATTTTTCACCCCCACGGAAGTGGGCTGGCTCATGGCCTATATTGTGCGGCCACGTCAGGGTGAAGAAGTTTATGACTATGCCTGTGGGTCGGCAGGGCTTCTGATCAAGTGTGAGCTTGCATTACAGGAACGGGAAATAAAGGTGCGGCGTCCTTTAAAGCTCTACGGGCAGGAGCTTACCGGATCGAGCTATGCTATTGCCCGGATGAATATGGTGGTTCATGATATGGAAGGCGAGATCGTCCGCGGCAATTCAATGACCAATCCTAAATTCAAGCAGTCTGATTCAAGCCTGAAGAAGTTCGATATTGTCGTTTCAAATCCTATGTGGAACCAGCCTTTTAATACAGCAGTATATGACAATGATCCTTTTGACCGTTTTGAATCTCAGGGAGGCGTCACTACTAGCAAAGCAGACTGGGCATGGCTGCAACATACAGTTGCATCAATAAATGATCATGGCCGTGCTGCAGTTGTCATTGACACAGGAGCAGTTACCCGGGGAAGCGGTAGCAAAACCGAAGACCGTGAAAAGAAAGTCCGCAAGTGGTTTGTGGATAATGATCTCATTGAGGGAGTGATACTGCTGCCCGAGAATCTTTTTTATAACACTACCGCAGCCGGCATTATCATTGTCTTTAACAAGGCAAAGCCATCAGCCCGAAAAGGCAAAATTATTCTCGTCAATGGAAGTCAGGAATTTAAAAAGGGAAAACCAAAAAACTACATTCCGGATGAGAGTATCCATAAAATAGCAGATGCTTTTATTAAAGGTGAGGATATTGAACGGTTTGTAAAAGTAATCACGAAAGAGCAGGCAGCAGAAAATGATTATAACCTCTCGCCCTCACGATATGTGGATATAACCGAAAAGGAAACCTACCGAAGCATTCCGGCAATTTTGAATGAACTTCAGGGGCTGGAGAAGAAAGCTGGCGAAATAGATGGGAATTTACAGAAGATTTTCAGAAAGATGGGGTTCGGAAAATAATGGCTTGACTTTTCTCCTCTGTGGTGTTACTTTTACCACATGGTAAAATATTTACCACAATCCCAGATAAAAAAGAAATAAAAGGGAAAGAAGGGAGAAAAGGCCATGTTTGGAGAATTTATTAAAGAGAAGAGGCTAAGCAAGGGTCTGGGCCTGAGAGAGTTTTGCAAAATGATTGAAGTAGATGCCAGCAATTGGAGTAAAGTGGAGCGCGGCGTGCTTGCACCCCCTAAGGATGAGGAAAAATTAAAAAAAATTGCTCTGGCGCTGGATATTGAATTCGAATCGGTCTTGTGGAGAGAAATGAAAGACAAGGCAAGTATCGGTGCAGGCATTATCCCTCAGGACATTCTATCTGATACAAAGGCATTAAATTCCTTGCCCATGTTTTTCCGGACGCTCAGGAGTGAAAAACCTACCCCGGAAGACTTAGAAAAATTGATTCGGATGATAAAAAAGGGAGAAGAGTAATTTGGATTATAGTGAGTTCAAGTGCAGGTGGATTGATTCAAAAGAACTCTGGGAAAAAGCGGATAGGGTTCGAGAAGAATACTGGCCCGATAACAAGTTACCGATCAATACGGAAAAAATCGTGGAGTTCGGACTCAGGCTGGATATCGAACCAATACATAATCTCTTGTCTACGATTGATATAGATGCCTATTTAAAAATGGACTTAACGGGAATTGTAGTGGATTATGATTGTTATATGAATGAGAAATTTGCAAACCGCATGCGCTTTTCCTTTGCCCATGAACTGGGACACCTTTTTCTCCATAGGGATATATATACAAAACTTGATGTTACATCATCGGAGGAGTGGAAAAACTTTATTCTCAATGTGCCGGAAAATGAATATCGCAGCTTTGAATGGCAGGCCAATGAATTTGCAGGACGCTTGCTGGTGCCCCACTTGCATCTGGCAGTAGAGGTAAATAAAGCCAATGAAGTTATCAGGGAAAATAATTTGATCACCTTCCTGAAAACGGATTCTGATGCAGTGTTGTCAGGGATTTCTCCCATGTTGTGTAGACCTTTTGGTGTTTCAACGGACGTTATCGAAATCAGGGTAAAAAGGGAGGGCTTATGGCCGCCGTCTGAAGTTTTAGAAAATGGATTTATAAATGAATCTTAAAAAAATTATCCGCACAGGAGAATCGGAAACTGTTGAGTTCAAGGAATCTTTCAATGATGCCGTGATCGAGACTCTTTCTGCTTTTGCGAATGCTTCCGGGGGAACGGTCTTCAAGACCACCCAGATGACTACCCAGAAAGACACCCAGAAAACCACCCAGAAAGCCATCTAGAAAACTAGGGTGAAAACTAGGGTGAAAACTAAGGTAAAAACTACAGTAAAGACTATGGCAAAACTTATGAAGAATATACCGACAGAATGGAAAAGAGAATTGTTGAGAACTGTATGCCATAGAACTGCACAGTGGGTTCCCCATAAAGAACCAAGGGAATCTTTTTACTACATTGATGTATCCTCTGTTTCAAATGTCACCTTCTAAGTAACTTAAATCCTGAAACAGATTATAACCACTTGATATTTTAGAACTATTTGTCAAATTACACAATTCTGCCGGAAACAAGAAATGTTACTTTTAAGTTTGATCTCGGCCGCGGCCGGGGGATGCGCTATTCAGTCAAAGACCCTGTGTTAGTAAGGGCGGATAATGCTCCAGGCCGAGCCCGTAAAATTCTACAATGGCAGGACACCATTTATGCCACAATCCGGCCATCCCTTAAAAGAGTTGCGTTTATAACAAAAGATTATGACGATCAGATTGCTTCAACTGCATTTTGTGTTGTCAGGCCGGATAAAAAAATGGCTTTCCCTTTATACGTATATTTATTTTTGCTTTCTGACTTTGTGAATCGAAAGATTGTTGAGTTGCAGCATGGAGCCAGTTATCCCGCGGTTACCGATAAAGATGTTTTAAATCAGACAATACTTTTACCACCTCTCTCGGAACAGCAAAAAATCGCCGCCATACTTTTTAAGATTCAGCAGGCAATTGAGGTTCAGGAATCCATCATCGAGCGCATGCAGGAGTTGAAAAAAGCCACCATGCAGCATGTCTTCGCTTATGGCTTACGGGGAGAGAAAACCAAAGAGACGGAGATTGGGAGGGTGCCGGAGAGTTGGGAGGTTGGTGCTTTGGAGACATTGTGCATACTTAAAAAAGAAACTTGTGCTCCTAATGAATGTCAATCAAAAGTCTATATTGGATTGGAACACATTGAGTCCGGGAGGTTTTTCTTGAAACGACACGGGTCACCAACTGAAGTTCAGAGTGCCAAGCACCAGTTTGCACCTAACGATATACTTTACGGTAAACTTAGGCCCTATTTGGATAAAGCTGTGGTTGTTAATAATTATGGCATTTGTTCGACGGATATTTTGGTTTTGACTCCGGTGAAAGATGTTCCGGCGGTCTTCATTGTAGGATTATTGCATCTACAAAAATTCCTTGACTATGCTATCAAAACAACAGGGGGATTAAATCATCCGAGAACGTCATGGGCTTCATTAAAAGATTTTGTGGTTCCTCTTCCAACCGTCAACGATCAATTGGAAATTGCTCATATTCTTAAAACACTTGAGGAAAAGATAGACCTTCGCGAGGCGAAGAAGTTTGTCCTGCAAGACCTGTTCAAGACCATGCTGAATAAACTGATGACCGGAGAAATTCGGGTGAGGGATTTGGAGGTTGATGTAGCGGAAGTTGCATCCGCAGGCTGCTCCAGCTTTCAGCGGGACTGCGGCTAACTTTAATAGAACTCCCCCTTGCCCCCTCTTTTTAAAAGAGGGGGCAAATAAGTTCTCCCCCCTCTTGGTTCAAGAGGGGGTGAGGGGGAGTTGAGAACATTTCATGGAAATTTTTAACCGCAAGGAAACCAAAGAAAAGCGTCGTGAGTTAAGAAAAAATCTGACCGAGGCCGAAAAGGCATTGTGGGAAAAGCTACGAGGGAAGCATTTAGAGGGATTGAAATTTTTCCGCCAGTACGGGATTGGGGCATATATTGCTGACTTTTATTGTCCTCAACGAAAACTGGCCATTGAGGTTGACGGAGGGCAGCACTTTTGCGAGGAAGGCAAGCAGTACGATGCGCAAAGAGAACAATACATGAGTTCCCTTGGCATAAGGACCTTACGGTTCAGCAATCTTGATATACTAAAGAATATTGATGGGACTTGGGAACGGATCATCCGGGTGGTAAAGGAACTCCCCCATGCCCCCTCCTTTCGAAAGAGGGGGTTATGAATAACATCTTTTCTAAAGAAGGAGGAAATAATTTCCCCCTCTTAGTGCAAGAGGCATTACCCAATTCCCCCTCTTGGTGCAAGAGGGGGTAAGGGGGAGTTCAAATGAGCCTACTTGCTTACCCGAAGAGCCAAAAAACGTTTTCTGGCGCAGGTCGGTCTTTCTCACGGGGCCTTTCTAACGGGGTAAATAGAAAAGGCAGCATAAGAATTAATGTTAAGTGTGCTAAGCTGAATACGATTAGAGCCTGTTCAATACTATTTTAGCTTAATAATTACTGATAGTTACAAAGCTGAAAAAATGAATTTAACTCAAATTTACTGCATTTCCGAGGGGACAACCTCCGGAAAGCCAATGTTTTGAAAAAAGT
>Ga0210031_1000322_pt1 | contig 27526 bp, 29 predicted proteins | sample CryGeyCG2014_080_FD_185455 | JGI IMG/M metagenome (GOLD analysis project Ga0210031, IMG submission 185455) | Groundwater microbial communities from aquifer - Crystal Geyser CG03_land_8/20/14_0.80 (SPAdes) (version 2) | ecosystem: Environmental > Aquatic > Deep subsurface > Groundwater | place... | reverse complement strand
AATCTTCTTGAAAACCCTATCTACCAGCATAGATAATCGGGGAAGGTATCCACTATCCTCAATAACAGAAAACACAAGGAAAAATGTACCAACAATGGGAAGTATTATAGCCACGGCATACGTTATACCTAAGGTGATGATACCGTATTCACCCACTATCAAATCCTGTATCGGCCTATAGGGGACATTGCTCATAACAAACTTGGTTATTACAGGATTGATTTTCTCGCCAAAGATTGTCCCCTCAATCAGATTAACAAGCTTGCCTGCACCCAAGACCCCTACAAACCGATAAAGTCCCAAATACAGTATAGCGATCAAGATGGGTATTCCGGTTATTGGATTTATCATTACCCTGCTGAGTCTCTCTTTGAAACTGCCTGTTTTCAGAGGTACGGCTACTAAAGATGACGAGGTTATCTTCCTGACCTCATTTTGTAATCTAATTTTTATGATATAATTCAAAGGATAACCGTACTTGCGACTCGTTCTCTTCACAATCCCGTCGATCTGGTCATAATCCTTGCTTTCCTTTTGCTTCACCAAACGCTGCATATCCTCGTCTTCTTGCAAAAGCAATAGAGAAACAGACCGTTTTGAAATTGGATAGCTGTTTTTGAGGAAGGATTCAATTTCTTTTATCGAGGATTCTATACCCTTCCGATAACTGGTTTGGAATTTATCTAAAACAGGAACATATTGATCGATCTTTCTAATGAGTTGATCAATACCCTTACCGGCAGTCGCAATTATAGGAACGACGGGTATGCCAAGTTTGCCTTCCAGGTCATTAAAATCTATGCTTATCCCTAATCCTTCTGCTTCATCCATCATATTTATTACGAGTATAACCGGAAGACCTGCCTCAATTAACTGAAGTGTCAGGGGCAGCATTCGCTCCAGGTTCTTGGCATCAATCACATGGAGTATTATCTTCGGTCTTTCTTCCAGAAGCATCAATTTAGCAACACGTTCTTCCTCGGTAATGGGAATCAAAGAATACATGCCAGGCAAGTCGATTACCCCGAAATCTCTGCCATTTATCTTACACCTGCCTTTATCAACTGTTACCGTGGTTCCTGGATAGTTTGATACGGTGACGTATATTCCAGTCAGCCTATTGAACAAAAGGCTTTTACCCACATTCGGATTCCCGACTATTACTATCTTTTGCAAACCCTCTATATCTTCCCCTGCCGGCCCGTGGCGCTGAGGTGCTGTTTTCTTTTTTCCTGTGACTGAAGGGAATTTCACTGATGACCTCCAAATGTTTATTTCTAGTGGAATGTCCCTTTAATACCTTTACTATAAATATTTCCCTCCCCCTTGATGGGGGAGGGGCAGGGTGGGGGTGAAGAATCGCTATGTCGCCCCCTCCCCTTAATCCCCTCCCACCAAGGGAGGGGAGACATTTTTGGTAAAGTTATTTATGAGTCAAAGCACTAGTTTGGATTCACTCTATCTACAATTGAAACTTTGCAATCCTTTCCTTCCTTCTTCAGACACTCCCTACAGTATCCAAAGAGTTCCAGCTTATGCCCGGTCACTTCAAAACCATGACTCCTTGAGAATTTCTTCTCAATATCTAAAACCTCATCCTGCTTGAACTCAATGATCTTTCCGCAGCCAAGGCATCGAAAGTGGCAGTGATGCTCATGTCCTAACACGTGTTCATAGTGCATATGGCCATCTTCAAAGAAGACCTCCTTGATCAAACCGCTTTCGATGAGCAGAGGGATCGTTCTATATATAGATGCCTTTGATATACTACACTTCTTGTTTTTTAAACAAAGATAGAGGGTATCAACATCGAAGTGATCATGGGTCAAGAATATCTCTTCGATGATTACCTCTCTTTCAGGTGTATTCCGAAGCCCACTTTCCTTCACATATTTCCTGAAAACCTCTATTTCGTTCATAGATACCTTAACACAGGTACAATTATTATTGAGAATCTATTGCAATAATAATGCGCCATCCCTTCTTTGTCAAGGAAAAAGTATTTTCAAGGAATATTTTGAAAAAAGATATTGACAAATCAAATAACTTTTACTTATTATGATATTATAAAAAACCGACTGGTTGGTATAATTAATCAAAGGCATACATCTATTATGAAAAGAGAAAAGGGAAAGCTAACGAGAAAAAGTATCGTAAAAAAGTCGCTACGGCTTTTTTCGGAAAAGGGATACTACAATACATCTATGGCAGATATCGTTCAGGCAACAGGTTTGACAAAAGGTGGAATTTACGGCCAATTTAAGAGTAAGGAAGAAATTTGGCATGCAGTTTATGACGAAGCTGTCAACATCTGGAGAAGTAAGGCGTTTAGAGGAACCAGGGAGATCTCGAACCCAGTTGATCGAGTAGGGAAACTCACAGAGAACATCCTGAAGGACTTTCTTGGGGCAAAGGTTTTCAAAAAAGGGGCTTTTTTTGTGCCCATGCTTTTTGAGTTTTCTGGACATTCTGTAAACATGACAGATAAAATCTCTAAAGGATTCGAAGGATTCTCAAACCTGCTGTACCGCTGGTTGAAAGAAGCGGCAGACGCAGGATTGTTGAAGAAAGGATTGAATCTCGAGGAAATTGCAAACTTTATTTTCATCTCCCTTAACGGGGCCACCAGCTTATTTGTGGCGACAAAAGACCCCAGAATCTGGCAGCATACAATCAGGCAGCTAGAATTCTACGTTAATCAGTTAAAAAGAGGATAGTTACTCTTCCGTATGAACTTTTTAAGACAAAGAGAAGTTTAGAGTTTTCGAGAAGTAGATTTCTTAAGAGGAGGTGAAGGAAAAGAGACTTATTAATAAAAAGAACCTGTCACAATACGTACTCATAAGAAAGGAGAACGTCATGAAAAGAAGATATGTTTTTTTAAGAATGATTGCCCTGGTTTCAATCATGATTCTTTTGGGAAGCATACCTTCTTATGCAGAAAAGGCTAGAGGTGTAACAGATGACACCATAAAGATTGGACATTTTGTAGATATGACAGGAGTGGCTGCTGCCGTGGGTATCCCCGTAACCAATGGGATAAAGACGCATTTTCAAAATATCAATGATCAGGGAGGAATCAACAGCAGAAAGGTAAAGTTCATCGCTGAGGACGATCATTATACGATTCCCGGTGCTTTCGCTGCTTTCAAAAAACTGATCTTTAAAGACGAAGTTCTGTCCATTCTCACTGTCGGGGGGACAGGTCAGTCCTTTGCCCTTATGAGACAGATTGAAGAGCATAAGGTTCCCGTAATAACTGCGAGCGCTGCAGAGGGATTAACAACTCCAGTGAAAAGATATGTATTCACACCAATGGCGAGTTATGATGACGGGCTAAGGCTTATCATAGATTATATCATGAAGGATCTAAAGGCAAAAAACCCGAAAATAGCACTCGTCTGTCCAGATAATGAAGTTGGTAAAACCGGTTTGCGGGCCATAGAAAAGTATCTTTCAAAGTATAACTTAAAATTGAGTAATAAGACAATAATTAACTTCGGTGAGATTGATGCAACTTCCCAGGTCTTGCTTTTAATTAAAGAAAATCCAGATTATATAATCCTTCATGAGGCCGTCGGTGGCGTTATTTCGTTTTTTAAAGCTGCAAAGAGATATGGTTTAAGAAGTAAGGTCCTCGGGTCATTTTATGTCAGTGATGAGGATAATATAAAAGTTATTGGAGATGCCATGAAAGATGCCTTGGTGACAAGCTCCATTGGTTATTGGGACGATAATGCTCCTGGAATGGCTGAACTGAGAAAGATCACCAAGAAATACGATCCTGAGACGAAGTGGATGACAAAAAGTTACATAGAGGGTTATCACGCTGCAATGGTCTGTGTAGAAGGGCTAAAAAGGGCAGGTAGAAATCTAAATCATGAAACTCTGGTAGAGGCTTATGAAACCTTTAAAGACTTTAATACCGGTGAAATTTCGGGGCATGTAAGTTACAGCAAGAATAATCATAAAGGCGGAACGACGAACAAATTGTATAAAGTGGACCTAAAGAATCAGACCTTTATGCCGATTACCGAGTTTAGGGAGCCAGCTTTCAAGGATTAATAACCAAAGAAGATTCTGTGTCACCCTTAAAACAAGTGTAAAGGAAGGGAGGAGTAATTAAGACATAAAAGCTCGCTAGAATAATAAAAGCAGGCAAACAGGCGTTAGGTATTTAGAATAATCGAGAAAGGGTATTTCACAGCAGAGAAGACCTTAAAAAATATCTGGCGATATGCAAAAGATACATAATAGGAAACAGAGTAAATACAAGTAAAGGAGGGGATGAAATGTCTTATCAACTCAATGAAGAACAAAAGATGTTTTATCAGAGCACAAGGAGGTTTGCCCAAGAAAAATTGGCTCCCCTGGCTGCTGAGATAGATGAAAAGGGAGAGTTCCCAAAAGAGGCGTTCGAGCAACTTCAAGAGATGGGTATCCTCAGCCTGGTTTTTCCCGAGGAGTACGGAGGGGCAGGGGCAGATCATCTCACCTTCTGTTTGGCTACGGAAGAGGTGTCGAGAATAAGCGGAACTCTCGGCTGCCTTGTGCTGTACCAATCCTTTCCCTTCTCCCTGCTCAAGACAGGGGGTACCGATACACAAAAAGCAAAGTACATACCTAAGCTCGCCAGCGGAGAGCTGATTCATTCATTCAGCATCACCGAACCACATGCGGGTTCTGATGTTTCAGGGATCAAGACGAGGGCGACATTGGACGGAGACCACTATGTGTTGAATGGAAGCAAATGCTTCTGTACCCACGCGCAGGCAGCAGGAATCGTGACGGTCTTTACTACCACCGATCCTGCAAAAGGGAGTAAAGGCCTGAGCGCCTTCATCGTGGAGAAAGATACCCCTGGTTTTTCCATAAGCAAGATCGAACAGATGATGGGCCTCCGAGGGACATCCTCATGCGAATTGGTATTCGAAGAGTGCCGGATTCCCAGGGAGAACCTATTGGGTAAGGAAGGGGATGGTTTTAAACTTGCGATGGTCACCCTCGATGAAGCCCGACCTGGATCGGCAGCCATGGGTGTGGGCATAGCTCAGGGAGCCTTAGATTATGCCTTAAGATATGCGAAAGAAAGGGTTCAATTAGACGGGCGGTGGACGGTAGATGAGCTGGCGGACCTGATGCCCAGGACACTTGCCGCTAATCTAGTGAACCCTATGCCACCGAAGAAGGGTTAGTTGCCGGGACGCTGATTACCCTGCATCCAAAACTATGCCATGTTTCCTGAGTTTTTATACACAGTGTTTCTAACCCATTGAAATAAATGAGGAAAAGAAATTATAGAAGTAGAAGGCAACATTTTATTAAGAAACGGTTGGATACAGTTCTCCTTGAATAATGGGACGTAATTTCGTATCAGGCGGGGTAAAATCGAAAACGGCTTTTAAGAAGGACATTATAATCTTATAGGTAGCCCCCCACAGTATTTCATCTGGCTGGCCGTCTTCACGATGGATAAAACAGTCATGATCGACCCAATCGTTATCGAACATCTTTCTAAACCTTCCTTCTACTTTTAGTTTGTAAGTGGCATAGTCGTTATGGTTAAACAATGATGTCAGGGGGAGTCTGAGAATTTTATCCACTTCCCAGTTTGGTTTGAGTTTTATCTCTTTTTTCATTATCCCTACCATTGGGAAGACCAACCTATGGAACAATTCTAACCTGTAACACCTCAAAGCCCCCAAAAAATCTATCTTAAAGGGGTTGAGTCTTATCTCTTCGAAGCCTTCCCGAAGGGCATTCCCTAGAAAATACATGATGGTTTGGAATGACTCCCTGTTGTTTTTCTTGTTCATCTGGAACCCTATGCCTTTCTTCAATGGAAGGATGTAGGGGATTATCAAGTGGCTCAATATGAGGTCCATCCATTGGTTGGGATGTCCCCCTGGAAAACACAAATCCCCTGGCTGTTGTACATTAACTGATCTTTTATTCAGTAAAAAAAAGTATTTGTCCTCTGAATTACCTTGTATTGGGTATTTCCCGAGAAGGACAAGTACCCCTGCTGTTTCCCATTTGACTCCCCTCTTTTTCTCTTCTCGAATGAATGACATTTGTTCCCTATAATCCAGGGGAAGTTCAGCAAGGGCATGAACGATCCTGTTTTCTAATTCGTCTTTCAATTTGTATTAACCCTTTACATATTCTCTAGCTGTCCTTTAGCGCCCTTTGCACAACCTACCAAGAGCTTTGAAGAAGTACCCTGAGAGCAAACATCGTCAAAAACCGGAAGTCGTAAATCGTGAATGGGTGTTATACCTTTTATTTACGACTCGCGACTTACGATTTACGATCATAGATGGGTCAAAATTTATCCCGTTGAAAAACGGGAAATGTATGCTGAAGCGAAAAGTGGTACTTTTTTTTGGTAATGTCAACCGAAAATTGACCATCTGTGATAACCTAATTTTGACCACCCCTGAGCGCTGTTTAAAGTTCGAGATGATGAGGGTCAATCATCTCACCCCTTCGTTATTGGAAATGGCATGAGAAGCTCCGGTTGTCCTACTGCGGCTCCCTCCGTTCCTGATGCCGTTGCTTTCACCGATCTTCTTGACCGGTTTTATTCGTACCGTCGTCTGAGCTGTTTTGCTTTTCTCTGGTCAAAATCAATATCGGATCTCGACACGCCATAAATCATGAATGGATACGAGTAATCGAATTCACTTATCAGGATGTCCCCGTCAATATCCGTGATCATAGAGACATCGTGGGTGTTTCGGCAGTTGCCAAACCAGGTTGTATTGTCTTTGGTGAACTCTGCCTTAATTGTTTCCAGTCGGCCTTTTTGTGGATTATAAACCGTTATTTGCATGGGTTGTCCTTCCTTGGTTTTCCTTTTTCCTTCAGGCTCTGTTTGAGCCGGTAGCTATTCCATGGACAGTTGACGATATGGGCTTTGTGGGTCAGTCGATCCAGCAAGGCGGCGGTCATGACGGGATCGCCAAACACCTTAGTCCAGTCCGCGAACCCCAAGTTGGTGGTGATCATCACCGACCCTTTCTCATATCTTTCCGCCAGGACCTGAAAAAGCAGTTCCGATCCTTCCTTGGAAAAGGGGATGTACCCGAGTTCGTCCAGGATGAGCAAATCGTAGCGGACGTGCCTCTGGACAAGACGTTGCAACGCCCTGTCTTGTCTTGCTTCGATTAGTTCATTGACCAGACCGTAGCAGGTGACAAAGCGGGTACGAAAGTTATTCTTGCAGGCTTCGATTCCCAGGGCGATGGCCATGTGGGTCTTGCCGGCGCCGCTGTGTCCGGAAAAAATAACATTCCTGTGCTCTCGGATATAATCGCCTCCGGCAAGATCCCGAAAAAGCCGAAGATCCAGTTCCGGCACAGCTGACAGATCGAAGGTCTCCATTGGTTTCAGAAGAGGGAACTTCGCCTCCCTGATCCGGCGATTGAGACTGTTTTCCGCCCTGGCCTGCAGCTCGGCGGCGGTCAGCTCAAGGAGAAACTCATCATAACCGATTCCACTCTCTCGCGCCTGTCGCAGGGAACCCTCCAGATTGCGGGCCATGCTGGAGAGATTCAGCGCCTTGAAGTTTGCCTGCAACTCGATCAATGCCCCGATTGTCATTGCACACCTCCCAGCTGCCCGTAAACCGCTATGTCGGGAGGCGGCAGGCTCGGCCAGGAGGCCAAGGGGGCGATAGCAGTGTCGGCGCCGCTGGTGTAAACAAGAAGGTGACGCACCCCGTCGCTGGCGCTGATGTTATTTTCTATGGCCAGTTCAACGGCGGCTTCAATCTCACCGGCCGAATAATCCCTGTAGAACATCAAAACGGCAATGAAATCCTTGATCCCTTTTGTCTCTCCCTGGGCGCTGCAAAATCTCTCCAAAAGCTTGTTCATAGCTTCTGGCCAGCTCTTGCGCCATTGCCGAATGGGCCTTGCGCTGTTGAAAGCCATCGGGCGCTGCTGAATTAGCTCCAGATAATGATCCGGGGCGAGAATCCATTTATTGTTGCCGTACGACCGTTCATGCTGAGCCACTCTCTTGGCGCCAATAAAAATCTCTACCCGATCCGCATAATGCAATGTCTTCACTCGAAACCCCGCATAACGGCTCGGAACGGAATACCGGTTCTTATCCACAATGACCGTGGCGTACTTATCAGCCCGGCCGGCAGATATCTTTACATTGCTGAAAACAGTTTCGGGAAGGGAAAGAAGGCACGCCTTTTCCTCCTCATACAACTCGTTCACCGTCCGATCCCGCCCGGCCATCTTGTGATTCCCATAAGAAACGCACTGCCGAAGAACCTTCTCGTTGAGCTCTCCCAAGGTGGCGGCCTCCGGAACAGGAACCATGTAATTGCGCCGCGAAAAACCAACCAACCCCTCAACGCCGCCCTTTTCGTGGCCGCTGTCGGGATTGCAGAAACGGGCCTCAAAACTGTAGTACGCCTTGAACTTGCCGAATTCCTCTTGCTCAATCCGATCTCGCCCCCGCAACACCTTCTCAACCGCGGTCGAAAGGTTATCGTAGATCAGGACCGGAAAGATTCCGCCAAAAAAGGAAAACGCATGGATGTGCGCATCAAAAAACGCCTGCTGCCGCTCACAAATATAAAAGCGGACAATGTGCTTGCCGGAATACTTGCTCCGCATGCAGAAAAACTTCAGCCGGATCTCCTCCCCGGCCAGGATCGCCGTCGCCGTCCCCCAATCCGCTTCCCCCTCATGACCAGCCTCCGGATCGCAGGGAATAAAGGCGCAGGGCGTATCGATCCCCAAAGCCAGCTTCACAAACCGAACATAGCGGCGGACAGTGGGCTCGCTCCCCGTGTACCCATGCTCCTCCACCAAACGATTGTATATCCGACGTGCCGTATGGCGCTGCTTCTTCGGACTGCACTTGTCACCCGTAAGCCAACCGTCGATAACCGTCAGGTACTTGTCAAGAACGGGAAACGGCTGATGCGACCTCTCCTTGTATCCCCAAGGCTCACCCCGTATCGCCTTCTTGATCGTGTTGCGCGAATGACCTGTCAGCCTGGCCATCTCACTGATATTTTGCCCGTACACCCGACATCCCGTTCTTATCATCTCATACTGATCCATCTTGAGCACCCCTTCTCCTCCTCCCTAAATGGTTTGTAAATCCCAAACCACTTTAGCAGGAAGACGACGGCTCAGGGTGGTCAATTTTGGGTTATCACTACCCCCTTCTTCTGGTCAATTTTCGGTTATCACAACCAAGAGATCTGCCAGTATCCCCATGCTTCCAAATATCCCGGTATCCCTGCGATGGTATGCCCCAAATGTGGTGAAGAATATGTTCCTGGTGATATTGCTGGAGATGTGATTGACACTGTCTCCCGTACTATAGATGAAACAGAAGGATTACTGAAGAGGACAGAAACCCATCGTAAGAATCTTCTTACAGAACATCCCATCTCCCCACCCAAACCACTTGAACTGACATCAGCTCCGTAAAGGCGAAAGACAAGAGATGCCCCCCTTTTTTTGGTCAAGAGGTTCGGTGATGTCCAAATAATGCTTGACATGAAGGCATACCTGTATTACTCTTCGGTCAGGATGGTATTATAACGGGAGGCATTATGAAAACCTTATCACTCAAGTTGCCTGAATCATTACTTGCAAAGCTTGCTTCTACGGCGAGGGAAAGAGGTGAAAACAGGTCTGCTCTAGTGCGAGAAGCCATCGAGACATTCATCACAGGAGATAATCATGCACCAAAGGGCTCCTGTTTAGATCTTGCTAAAGATCTCGTGGGATGTGTGAAGGGGCCGGTCGACCTGTCTTTTAACAAAAAACGCATGCGTGGTTACGGTCAATGAAGCGGCGAATCATTTTGGACACCGGGCCTCTTGTGGCGTTTATCAACGGCAAAGACAAATACCATAAGTGGGCTACACTACAATGGGCTCAGATTGAGCCCCCTTTGTTGACCTGTGAAGCGGTATTATCAGAGGCATGTTTTCTTCTCGGCAGTCTTGATGATGGACAAATAGCCGTACTCAAACTCCTTCAACGGAGGATCTTGCATATTCCTTTTAGATTGATTGAACATGTAAACCAGATTGCCTGGCTTTTGCAGAAATATTCCAATGTCCCGATATCTTTGGCAGATGCTTGCCTGGTGCGGATGACAGAGGTATACGCTGAAAGCCCTGTCCTTACTCTCGACACTGATTTTAGCATCTATCGGAAAAACAAGAGGCAAATTATCCCAATCCTATCACCGCATGATCTTTAGACATATTGGGGTGGATAAGGGGGGGCTTTTAATGACCCCCCAGTCTTCTCAGACAACACATTCCTCTCCAGGCGACAGGACTATTAACTCAACACCAGGTGCCTCCTTCTTTGCAAGATCGACGAACCTGCTGGCATCTTGCTCCAGGATAGGGAAGGTCTTGTAATGCATAGGTATCACTATTCTGGGTCTTAGGAGCTTCAAGGCAGCAGCAGCCTGAATAGGATCCATGGTGAAGCAAGTGCCTATAGGCAGTAGGGCTATATCAATAGTATAGATATCTCCCAGGGACGATGATGGGGTCAAACCTTTAAATTTTAATTTATACATTTACTCTTAAGCTTCTCAATCTCCTCTCTAAGTTTACTTGACCCTTTCATCTCATTTTCAATCTTATTCAGAGCAATACTTACAGCAGCTCCTTTGATCCCAAACATCTTCCCTATCTCAACATTCCTGCCTCCGGTACGTGTCACGGTTGCAAACCTGGATGATACATGTTAACCATGAGTAGATTGGGATGAGGACACGTCAAAGATTAAAGTGGACAAAGAGCAAAGAGCGTGAAAAACGGATTGTTTTCACTTCCCACAGCATCTTTTATACTTCTTCCCGCTTCCACAGAGGCAGGGATCATTTCTTCCAACCCTGGATACATGCTCTTTTCCCTGATATATCTCGGGTCTCAATATCCTTGTCATTCTTTCAGACATAGGCATCATCTGTGGGAGTATCCTCCTGTCTTTAAAGGAAGGTTTAAATTCCTCCATCAGAGAATCGAAATCCCCTTTAAGGCCGAATTCCGGTCTGTTCAATATCTTTTGGATAATAAATTCTGTATTTTGCGGAAATCGAAAAAAGACCCTTCTAAGGACGACGGGTGATATGGTATCATCTTCTAGATAGGTTAAAATATCTTCTTTATGTCGTTTGATCTTTAATTCATCCGGATATTGAAAAATGTTGAGGATTGTACCGTAACCGATCAAATAATGCTGACCGCTGACCTCGTCAAAAACGATTCCCACATCTTTGCTCTTTACGAGATCTTTAGGGAGCTTTATCTTTGGAGGTCTATAGCCCTTGGGAATAGGTTTGTCATGTTTTTCCAATTTGTAATCCATAAACCCTGCCATTAACTCATCCAGCTTTTCCCCCTCTGTAAGCACTTCATCACTCCCAAAATACTCGATAAATAAGACCCTCTCCTTTTTCTGCATCTCAAAGCCCTTTTTAATCTTCTCCTTGTTGTCTCGGAAGGCAAGCTCCGGATGTTTCAATTGAAGGGATGCAGCTACTTTTAATATCTCCTTTTCCGGACTATTAAGAAACCCCTGAATACCTGAAAATATATATTCCTTGTCGCTTACTGGGATGATTTTTGCCTTGAAAAATGCCCCTGGCCTGGCCAGCCGTTCAAGTTGCTGAGGGATGGTTGTGGGTTTGATCGTATAGTCAACTTCATTGATCAAATTCTCTGCAACAAACCCATCAGGAAGGGTTCTTTTGACTTGAAATAATCCCACTATGGGGTCTTTCCATCTTAAAACAATTGCCTTTTCCTTTTCACTGAGATCGGAAGTTCCAGAAACAAACCTGTCAATGACCGTTAGATTATCAGGGAATCTGTAAGAATACACAAAATTATCAGTAAACTCGTGAAATTCATCCTCTGATTTAATGACCACGGGATTTCCGTATTTTTCTCGCGTAGCCTTGAAGAAAGCTTTATTTAGGGCGTCGTCCCTTTTTAGGAGCACACTTTGAAAGTAATCCACCAACATTCTCCTGATATCCCCAAACCTGTCAATATGCGGAGCAATCTTCACACTAAACCCCTAAATAAGCCTTCTTTACGTCCTCATTACCAAGAAGCACCTCTGGAGCACCTTGAAGAACAATCTCCCCCATCTCCATTACGTATCCCTTGTGACAATAATTTAAGGCGAGGCGGGCATTCTGGTCAACCAGAATTATGCTCACCCCGGTCTGGTTAATCTCGGCAACAATTTCAGCCATCTCTTGAGCCATAATGGGCGATAGACCCAAAGATGCTTCATCCAGTAGAAGCAGCTTTGGTTTTCCCATCAATGCCCGACCCAGGGCAACCATCTGCCGTTCCCCCCCGCTCAGGCTTCCTGCCCGCTGTTTTTGTCTCTCCTTTAATACGGGAAAGTGTTCAAAAACCCTCTCCAGATCATTCTTGATCTCCTTATTGTCCTTCCGCAAAAAGGCACCCATCTTCAGATTTTCTATGGTTGTCATTCGAGGGAAAACCTTTCTTCCTTCAAGGATATGAGCGATCCCCCTCCTGACTATATTCTGAGGCAGATCGGAATCTATCCTCTCATTATCAAACCATATCTCACCATTACCTGGAGATTTAAACCCCGATATAGTCCTCAACAGTGTGCTTTTCCCTGCTCCATTTGACCCTATAACTGCAACAATTTCACCATGCCTCACCTCTATAGAAAGGCATTTTACGACCTTTACCTTTCCATAGGATATACTTACGTTTTCTATCTTAAGCAGAGTTTTATCCTTCACCAAGGTAGGCTGTAATAACATCTCTATCTCTCTTTACTTCCTCAGGTGAGCCTTCAGTTAATTTTTTGCCATGGTTCATAACTACTATCCGATGGCAAAGATTCATGACGGCCTTCATGTTATGCTCCACCAGGAGGATCGTGATCCCTTTCTCCACCAACTCTTCTAACCGAGCCATCAAGACGTTGATCTCTTCCATGTTCATGCCTGTGAAAGGCTCGTCTAGCAATATAAGTTCAGGACCGGCTGCCAACGCCATAGCAATGCTAAGACACCTCTGAGATCCTACGGGGAGATTCCCTGCCGGCTCATTCACCGCATCAGACAACCCCATAAAGTCAATTGTATCCAAAGCCTCCTTCAATATGTCTCCATCTGTTCCGTAGATGGACGAACTACAGAGGAGTTTCTTGAAAAAATTCATTTGGGACTTCAAATGGCAGCCGATAAGGACATTTTGCACAACACTCAAGTCGGTAAATAGGTTTGTCAACTGAAAGGTTCGAACTATACCCTTTCTTGCTATCTTGTGGGGTTTCAAGGAACAAAGCTCTTCCCCTTTGAATCTTATGCTTCCTTTCCCAGGCTGGAGGACTCCGCTTATAAGGTTGAAAACAGTGGTCTTACCTGCACCGTTTGGGCCTATTAGCCCTATTATTTCGCCTGATTGAACGGAGAAACTCAAGTGGTTAACAGCCGTTAAGCCTCCAAAGTGTTTTGTAAGATTTTCAACCTCCAGGAGGGTCATCCCTTCGTCCTTTCTCCTAGCAAAACCTTCTTTATGTCCTTTAGCCTTTGCCCCAAATCTATAAGACCGCCAGGCATAAATATCATAACTATTATTAATGCCAGACCAAATATCATGGGTCTATACTCCTCTGCCAGGTGTGAAGCCTCCATCAAGACCGTCAAAAAAGACGCCCCTATGATTGGCCCGGCAATACTCCTTACGCCTCCAAATACTGTATACAGAATAATTTCCAAAGACTGACTAAAGGTAAAATCATAAGGGCATATATAGTAAAAATAATGGGCATAAAAGCTCCCCGCAACTCCGGCAAAAAAACAGGCTATGCCAAAGGCGATATTCTTGTACAACATAGTGTTGACACCCATAGATTCGGCCAGAAGCTCTTTATTGTTAAGTGCAAAAAGCGTCATACCAAATCTCGACTTGTCTATCCTGTGCATGATATAAATTGTGAGGAGAACAATTGTAAGGGCTAAATAGTAGTAGTGGACCTTAGATGTAAACTCTATCTGGACAATTCCCGGGATATGGATGGGGTTCGGTGGAGGGATATTGAGTATACCGGTAGCACCGCCAAATAAATCCTTCCGCCTGGTCCAGACAAGCCTCAGTATCTCTCCCATGGCCATAGTAATGATCCCGAAATATATCCCGGTAACTTTCAGTATAAGACGCCCGATGACCATAGCAAATATGGCCGAAGACAGACCCGACAAAAATATGGCTATCCAAAAGGAAAATCCCAGCTTCACAACCAACAGGGCTGAGGTGTAAGCCCCAATCCCCATGAATCCGGCATGGGCTATCGAGATGTGTCCTGAGATCAATATCAAGCGGAGACCAAGAGCAAGGACAATATAAAGACTCATCATTATGATGACGTGAAGGTAATAGGGGTCTTTTACAAATAAAGGGATAGAAAAGAAAAACAGGATCAGAAGGATAAGATAGCAGAATCTCAAAAGACTATTTTTGGACATTGCCCATCAACCCTGACGGTCTTACCAATAGGATCAAAATCACTGTGGCGAAACCCAATATGCTGGCCATTGAGGCATCATAGAAAAAGGTGACAAAACTGTCCACGAATCCCAGGATAAGGGCTGCTATAACAGTGCCGGGAATACTGCCAAGACCACCCAGTACAACTATTATGAACGACTTCAACAGAGGTGACATCCCCATATAGGGATGGACGGACAGAAGCGGCCCCATGAGCGATCCGGCAGCCGCAGCAAGGGCACACCCTATCGCCATACATAAAGAAGATGTACGGTCCGTATTTATTCCCAGAGAAACGGCTATTTCTCTGTCCTGTGCTACTGCCAGCATAGACTGCCCTGTTTTAGTAAATTTAATAAAAAGTAGTAGAATTACTACAAGCCCTATACACACAAGGGAAACCATGAGTCTTGTTGCTGAAATTCTAACCCCCATAAAGGTTACGATGCCGGAGATGGGGGATGGGATAGCCTTTTCATCTGCTCCAAAGCATATCAAAGCAGACGATTGGAGCAGCATGAGCAGCCCTAATGTTACTATGGCACTGGGTAACAGCTCCCGCTTGACAGGCTTTAAAAGCAATCTGTCGATAACTATACCAAATAACCCTATTAAAACTATGGAAAACAAGACTGCAATAAAGTAATTAAAGCCATATACATAAGAAAAATAGTAAGTAGAGAATGCACCCAGCATGTATACCTCACCGTGGGCAAAGTTAAGAGTATCCATAATCCCGAATATTAAAGTCAGGCCAAGGGCAACCAGCATATAAATCAACCCTACAGTCAAACCATTCAAAATAAGATAATATAATGTGGTCGAACTCATTTAGTTATTTTCTTCCCGTGAGATTAATAATACCTCCCCCCTCTCCAAGGCAAGTTTGCAGAGATTGGAAAAGGGGGAGGTGAAGCCTACTTAATCATCGGGATAAGCTTTGCCTCTGACTTACCTATGTAGACAAGCTTTCCATCCCTTACCTCAGACCAGTATGAGGGATAAATGGCAAGACGGTCTATCCCATACATCTCCTTACCCTTCCATCGGGCAATGCCATAACTCGTCTCAAATGGGAGCTTCGCCATGGTATCACGTACCTTTGTTGTATCAAGGGTATTGGCCTTCTCTATAGCTGCAACGAGCCAGGATAGCGAATCATAGGCAAGTATCCCCATAGGTCCAGGGAGTTCATCATTCTTTTCTTTATATCTTTTGAAAATATCCTTATATCTTTTTGTTGCCTTCGGGGAATCTGGGTCCAGGTATCCTACAATAGCCCCCTCCATGGCCTGAGGAGTGGCAAGTTTCAGCATAATCTCTGGTGGAAAGGCAGCAGCACAGAGGACCTTCCTTCCTTTATAGCCCAGTTCAAGAAGCTGTTTCATAATTACAGGGGCATCAACACTGGCTCCAAAATCAATAAGATCGGGGTTCTTATCCATCATCTTTAATAGTATCGGCCTGAAATCCTGTGTTCCCCGCTGATAAAACTCACTTACAAGCACCTTTATACCGGTCATCCTGGTAAACTTTGAACTGTATTTGGCTGTATTATGCCCTGTAACGTCATCCGGGTTTATCATAGCAACAGTCTTTATTGACTTATCGTAGCTGTGTATCCACCTGTAGAATGCGGAAGCCCCTTCTATTGCCCCTACAAACATTCGGAAACTGAATGGTTTGTCTTTTCCAATGGCCTCAAGAGAGCTGGCCTGATGGATGATTATCACCTTGTTGGACTCGGTTATGGGTTGGGCTGCAAGGGTAGGGGCTGACCCCAAAGACCCTATTACAAATTTTACACCCTTCTTTAATATGAGTCTGTTGAAGGCAGCCACACCGCCGGCAGAGGTATATCCATCATCAGCAGAAACGATCTTTATAGTATAGTTTTTACCTCCTGCTTTCACACCACCAGCGTTGTTGATATCCTCAGCGGCCATATTTGCAGACCTGAGCATTGGATAAGTCAAAAAAGCAGCAGGGCCTGACAGCGGTTGTATAACCCCAATATTTAATATGTTTGATTCAGCCTTGATTTGTTGCGGTGAATAACCAATTACCAAAATCAAAGATAAGACTAGAAAACCCGCTAACTTGAAGAAAATCGACTTTTGCATTTTTTTACCCTCCTTGTGTAAAAAAACCTTTTTACTTATGCTATCTGGCATTGTTCAACCGGTAATGCATGGAGCTATCCCCTTCACCTCCCTTCCTTTCTTACGATATATAGTTAGACATAGTTCTCATTTCGTGGCGTTTTGTAGACCCTCCGGCAATCAGCCAATCTCTCTGACTATTTTCTGTCAGCAAAATCAGGGGGTTTGTCAAGAGGAAAGATTTGACACTAGACTCTCTAGACCCTCTCTATGAGTGTATTCCCAGTCTGAATCCAGCGACAGGTTATGCTGCGACAACCTTACCAAATTCTTCAACCTCAATAGGCTTTTGCTGGGCAAACCAAAGATCTATCTTTGCCTGCATGTATAGCCAACTTTCAGGGGATGTCTTTGTCGCCTTAGCTATCCTGACCGCCATTTCTGGACTCATCGATGCTTTGCAATTGATTAATGCTGATAGAGTCTTTCGAGTAACTCCTAAGCATTTTGCAGCATCCGTTACTGTTAAACCAAGAGGTTTAATGACATCCTTCCGTAAAACTTCTCCAGGATGGGTAGGTCTTCTACGGTTAATCATTTGAAACCCTCCAATATTTAATGATAATCTCGATAATCAACGGCAACTGCATCAGGTCCATCGAACTGAAAGGTGACTCGCCAATTGCCGGTGACCCACACTGACCAAGTTCCCTTTTCCTTTCCGGAAAGCTCATGTAATTTGAAACCAGGTAAATTCATATCTTGAGGTCTTATAGAGGCATCTAATCGGTCTAATATTCGTGCAAGTTTGGCAGAATGTTTAGGATTAATACGGGTTTTGTTATCGTGAAGAAAGAATTTCTCCAAGCCTTTATGTTTGAAAGATTTAATCATTCAACAGCCCTGATTGTCTCTATAACATGCAACCCGCAACGTGTCAAGTATCATCTGCAATTTGTTTTCTTTTGTAAGGCATGAAGGGCTTCATTTTTTGTAAAACCTGAAACATGGGCATTGCAACTTGACCATCCGTAATCCTCGGCTCTTTGAACAAGACCCACCCTTACAGGATTGCGCTCGATGTACCTCACGACAGCCCACAAATAAACTTCCTCATCTACTATAGTAGAAAAGAACCGATCTGCCACAACCTCCCGCTCCTTTTATACTTTCTACCCCCATTCCTACTATCCCACACATGCCAATTCCAGTCTACCCTTCCATCTCTCTTTAAGTATCTCTTTTAGGTATCTATGAGACGGATCTGTGAGGTTTGGATCCCTTTCTACCACTTCAAATGCCTCCTTTCTTGCCTCTTGAAGTACCTTTATGTCTCTAACGATATTTGCCACCCTGAAGTCTGGCAGTCCAGATTGGCGTGTCCCCAGGAAATCGCCTGGCCCTCTGATAGCCAGGTCCTCCTCAGATATCTTAAACCCATCAGCAGTGCTCTCCATTATTCTGAGCCTCCTTCTGGCATCGTCTGATTTGCTGTACTGGGCAAGGAGAAGACATAGGGAGGGGAACTCACCTCTACCGATCCTCCCCCGCAATTGATGGAGCTGAGACAACCCAAACCTTTCAGCATGCTCTATCAGCATAACTGATGCATTGGGCATATCAATCCCCACTTCAATCACGGTTGTTGAGACTAAGATATCTATTGTTTTTTCCTTAAACGCCAACATAACATTCTCTTTTTCCTCGTAGGTCATCCTCCCATGGAGCAGACCAATCTTACGCTTTGGGAAAACGTCTCTCTGAAAGTGCTCGGCCATCTGGGTTGCATCTTTCAAATCCAGCTTTTCAGATTCTTCCACCAATGGATAGACTATATATGCCTGTCTACCCTTTTCTGTCTCCTTACGTACAATTTCGTACACCTTTTCTCGATCTCTTTCATGGTACAACTTTGTAATTACAGGTCTCCTGCCCGGGGGCATTTCATCAAGTATTGAAACATCCAGATCCCCGTATACAGTCAATGCCAGTGTCCTTGGGATTGGCGTTGCAGTCATTACCAATATATCCGGATTATACCCCTTTCGCTTCAACATCGCCCTCTGTATTACCCCAAACCTGTGCTGTTCATCAATAACTCCAAGCCCCAACTTATTAAACTCAACGGTTTCCTGTATAACAGCATGAGTACCTATAGTAATATCGATACTGCCATCTTTAATGGCATTAAGAACCTTGTCTTTCTGTGTTTTTTTTATACTACTGGTAAGCAGAATTGCTTTTACACCAAATTCTTTGGTCAGATGTTGAATATTAGAGAAGTGCTGTTCAGCCAAAATCTCGGTGGGGGCCATAATACTGACCTGATAACCATTCTCCACGGCTATTAAGGAGGAGAGCAACGCCACAATAGTCTTGCCACTTCCCACATCCCCCTGAATGAGTCTGTTCATTGGATAAGGACATCTCATATCCTCTTCAATCTCAGCAACCACCCTTTTTTGTGCATTCGTCAGGCTAAACGGTAAAGACTTTATCAGCCTATCTCTATTCTCTCCGGTAATATCAAAGGCAATCCCTTTCTCAGCTGTAACCCCCTTCTTCTTGAGGGCCAATCCTAATTCTAGAAAGAAAAACTCATCAAAGATGATGGTTCTGTAGGCAGGTGACCTGCCAGATACGATATCTGAAAGGTTACGGTCATGCTCTGGAAAGTGCATCTCCCTTATAGCTTCGGAAAGCTCGATTAAGTTCTGTCGGAGACATATATATGAAGGTATAGCACTCTGGATAGAATCCGAATACATATCCACGATATTTTTCATTATCTTCCTTAGCGTTTTTTGGTACAGTCCTTCAGTCTCAGAGTAGACAGGTACAATGCGATTGAAATTGAGAGAATCACTTGTATCTCTAACGACCTCAATATCCGGATGGTGAACCTCTTTTTGAAAGCGATAAACCTTTATCTCCCCAGACAGGATCACCTTTTGCCCTTTTTCAAACATCTTTTTAAAGTGACTATGACTATAGACAAACCACTTGGCTGTGATAGTACCACTCTCATCTTCCACAATCATCTCAAAGCCTCCCCTTCGATTCTTTTTGTAAGAGGTGGCTCCCAAGGCTATTATCTCCCCCATGACTGTTTCGGTTTTTCCAACCTCAAGTTTTGATATTGACTTTATACTCCTTCTATCTTCATACTTTCTGGGAAGAAAATAAAGGGCATCTTCAACGGTTTCAATTCCCTTCTTTTTCAAGACACTTGCCAATTTAGGACCAACACCCTTCATAAATTGAATAGGCGTGGACAGCTCTTTCCTCTTCTTTAAGAACTCAATCGTTGGGACTTCTTTTTCTAATGACGGCGGGCACTGGTTATCATCTTTTATCCGTTCAAGCACCCTCAGAGAATCCATAACCCTGGTCTTCTTTGAAGAGACATCCAAGGAATCAAAACCTGTAAAGTTTCTTGCCAACCACTGAATAAAGCCGACCTTCTCTGAGTCTAAAGGCAGAGACAGAGCCTGCCTGGCCAGATTCATAACGTGGATTTCCAAACCCTTAACAATCTCAAGATTGGCAAAGGAGTTCTTTGAAACATAGTCCAGTGGTTTATGTAAGGCTGCAATAATATCCCCAAGTTCTTTCATAGTAAGTTTCTGTTTTTAATTTAGTTTTAATTTCAACTCGTTACACATAAATCCAGTTTGCTTCTATCAAAATATTCTAGTCTTGACAAGAAAAAAGGTTTGACATCTCAAGAGGTACAGGCTAATATTTAGAGGCTGTAAATTTACATAACATATATTTAATCATGATAATTATGGAGACAATGACTGGTCGGGTAATCTTACCCGGCTTTTGTTCTTTTATAATCGTCGGATAAGAAATCTTCCTGTGTTGAGGGATTCCCATAGAATCTGAAAAGGAGTGGAAATTGGGTGAGAAAAACACGTACAAAAACGCGGGTGTGGATATTGACGCAGGTAATGAATTTGTAAAAAAGATAACCCCCCTGGTCAAATCCACATTTAGACCTGAAGTTATGACAGAAATCGGTGGGTTTGGTGGTCTATTTTCATTAAATACAAGAAAGTACAAAAAGCCAATTCTCGTATCCTCTACCGATGGAGTCGGAACCAAGTTAAAAATTGCATTTATGATGGATAAGCACGATACTGTTGGGATCGATTTGGTGGCCATGTGTGTGAATGACATAATAACCTTGGGTGCCGAACCCCTTTTCTTCCTGGATTATATATCTACAAGCAAATTGGTGCTAAATAGAGCTGAAGAGATCATTAAGGGGGTTGCCGATGGATGCAAAGAGGCTAACTGCTCCTTGATAGGTGGAGAAACTGCCGAGATACCGTCTTTTTACAAGGATGAAGAATATGATTTAGTCGGTTTTGCATTAGGGGTTGTTGATAATGATAAGATTATCGATGGCTCTGCTATAACCGTGGGGGATAAACTGATAGGGATCGCCTCCAGTGGTTTACACAGCAATGGATACTCTCTGGTCAGGAAGATACTATTTGACGATCTTGACCTGGATATAAATGCTAAAGTAGAAGGTATCCAAAGCCCGCTCGGTGAAGAACTGCTTAAACCTACAAAGATATATGCAAAGGCTGTTCTGAACCTCATAAGGGATTTCAACATCCAGGGGATATCCCATATTACTGGGGGAGGACTGTTAGAAAATATACCACGGATACTGCCCCAAAGCTGTCAAGCACTGATATATAAAGATTCGTGGGAGATTCCTCACATATTCAGGTTTATCAAAGAGAAGGGTAACGTTGACGAATACGAGATGTTCAGAACCTTCAATAATGGTATAGGAATGGTGATAGTCGTATCCCCCCCTGATGTCGATGAAATTCTTCTAAGACTAAAAGGTTTAAAAGAAGAAGCATATATTATCGGTGAGATCACCAGGAGAGAACAAGAAGAACAATCTATTAAATTTCTTTGATGGAAGAAGCCCTTGGTAGAGATATGATTGTTGTCAGCGCCTGCCTGGTAGGAATCAACTGCAGGTATGATAGTTCTAGTAAGACCAGACCTGAGCTTCTTGATCTTTTGGAGAAAAAAATGGCTGTGCCTATCTGCCCCGAACAGCTGGGTGGGCTTCCCACGCCTAGAACCCCTGCTAAAATCCAAAGTGGGGACGGATTCGATGTCTTGAGGTCCGGAGCCAGGGTTATAGATATAAAGGGCAGAGATGTAACCCCACAGTTTATAAAAGGTGCTATTGAAGCCTTCAATATTGCCATGTTGGTAGGGGCTGATAAAGCAATCTTAAAGGATAAGAGCCCTTCATGTGGCGTTAATTACATCTGGGATGATGATGGTTTAAAAGAAGGAAAAGGGGTACTAACGGCACTTCTAATTGACAATGGAATCAAGGTAAGTTCTGGGGATCTGTAGAAATTCCTGGATGTTTAATTAGTTCAATAGAGTTGTGAGGTCTAGAATGGCAAGAGTGTGTGAGATATGCGGAAAGGGTCCATCAGTTGGTAATAATGTCAGCCATGCCAATAATAAAACCAAAAGGAGATGGTACCCAAATATTCAAAAGGTAAAGGCAGTTAGAAACGGGGCGGTAAAAAGGATTAATGTCTGTACCCGTTGCATAAGGTCTGGATTTGTCACCAATGTCTAATTATAGGCAACGTCACTGGTCATTAGTCATCGGTCATTGGTTAAGTCTGGAAAATTGATCGCTTTTACCAGTGACAAATGACTATTGACAAATGACATTCACTATAGTTCATGTTCTCAGTCTTTCAACATTGATAACGCCTTTGATGTTTTGCATGGAATTAATTATATTCTGAAGGTGCTTTAGATCACTTACCTCAACCTCAAATATACTCACTGCCTTTTTCTCCTGAGTAGTATGTATCTGTGCATTTATAATATTGGCCTCAGATAAAGCAATAGAGGAGCTCATAGCAGCAAGCAGCCCCTTTTTATCTACACAGACAACCCTAATTCTAACCAGATGCATTGATTTATCTTCTATATCCCATTCCACATCTATCGTTCTCTCAGATACACTATGAAGAATAGTGGGACAGTTAGAGAGGTGAACTGTAACCCCTCTGCCACGAGTAATATATCCGATTATATCATCACCGGGGAGCGGGTTGCAGCACTTTCCAAAACGCACCATTATATCCTCAACACCTCGTATCTTAACACCGCCGCCATCTTTCTTGCCTGCCTTCTTGGTAACCTTTTCTAATATTGCCTCCTCTGTAAACTCCGTATCTAATCTCTCTTGCGGTATTAATCTATGTATTATTTGCTTGACTGAAAGCTTTCCATACCCCACCTCAGCCAGCAGGTCGTCCAGATCATGGAGACCAAACTCCTCTGCTATTACCTTTAACTCACCCGTCTTTGTATGCTTTGAAAAGTTGAGTTTGTATTTTTTAAACTCCTTTTCACAGATTTCCAACCCCAGTGAAATACTCTGCTCGCGTTGATTGGTTTTCACCCAATGCCGAATCTTTGCCTTAGCCCTGGATGTCTTAACAATCTTTAACCAGTCAATACTGGGGTGTTGATTGGAGGAGGTTATTATCTCCAATGTGTCACCGTTTTTTAACTCGTATTTTAAGGGAACAATCTTGCCATTTACCTTGGCTCCGTTACACTGATGCCCTACATCGGTATGAATGCTATAGGCAAAATCCAAAGGAGTAGCACCTCGGGGGAACTCCTTTACCTCCCCTTTCGGAGTAAAGACATATACTTCCTCTGGAAAAAGATCAACCCTAACCGATTCTAAAAACTCTCCAGGATCTTTCATGTCCTGTTGCCATTCCAGAAGTCGTCTCAGCCAGGCAAACTCTCTGTCTGTCTTTTCCCCAATGTCCTTCCCCTCTTTATACTTCCAATGGGAGGCTATCCCTTCTTCTGCAATCCTATGCATCTCTGCTGTTCGTATTTGGATTTCGACCCTCTCCCCGTGAGGCCCTATAACTGTAGTATGGAGGGATTGATACATATTGGCCTTCGGCATAGCTATATGGTCTTTGAATCGGCCAGGAACAGGTTTCCACAGGGAATGAATAATTCCCAGGGCTTCATAGCATTCCTGAACGCTGTCAAGAATGATCCTGAAGGCAATAAGGTCATAAACCCGATCAAACTCTATGTTTTGCTTCTTCATCTTCTGATATATACTATAGATATGCTTTAATCTCCCCTCCACATGGTCTTTAAGATTATATTCTGCCAATCTATTGGAAATAATAGTTTTTACCTCATGTATATAGGCATTCCCCTCTTTCTTCCTTTCTACAACCTTCTTCATCAGGTCATAATACACTTCTGGTTCCAGAAACTGTAGGGAAAGATCCTCAAGCTCAGCCCTAACCCAGCCTATACCCAGCCTATTTGCCAATGGGGCATAAATATCCAGGGTTTCTTTAGCAATCTCTTTCTGCTTTTTTGGAGAATGGTACTCCAGTGTTCGCATATTATGAAGTCTATCGGCTAATTTTATAAGTATAACCCTTATATCTTTAGCCATTGCTATCAGCATCTTTCGAAAATTTTCAGCCTGCTGTTCTTCATGGGTTCCAAAGGTAATCTTACTGATCTTTGTGACTCCATCAACCAGGGGACTAATATCTCTACCAAATAACTTTCCAATCTCCTCTAAGGTTGCATAAGTATCTTCCACAGCATCATGTAACAGCCCGGTAGCAATAGTTGCAACGTCTAACTTGAGATCAGCAAGAATACCTGCTACTTCCAGCGGATGGATGAGATAAGGTTCACCTGAGAGCCGAACCTGTCCCTGATGAATCTTGGCAGAGAATACGTACGCCTTTTCAATCAAATCCACATCTGTATCAGGATTATAAGCATGTATTTTGTCTATAATGTCATTTAATCTTATCATATTCTTCTAAAAACTAAAAAAGCCAGGCATATTAAAAATACCCAGCTTTTTATCAGTTTCAAATGTTATATATCTTCATATTTCATCTTCTATCGTTTCCTCAGTTACATCTGCAACAGAGGCACATGTTTCCCCAAAGAGTATAGACAGGAACAGATACACATAAAACAGAGCTATCGGCAAGATAAGATATTTTACAATGGGAGCAAAAAGAAACAGAGCAACAAGTATTATCGCACCTATGCCGACGAGATAAGAAACGATATAGCTATCCAATCTTTCTTTCACTTTATCCAAAATGAATCCAATTTTAAAGGCATCTCCAATCTGTTCTCCCCCTAATACATAGCTGGCAATGGCCATGGGTAAAAAGAACGTAATCACCAATCCAACCGCAAAACCAATAATGAGTAAAAGGGCACCCAGAAAACTGGCAAGCCACCCTTTGGTTATTAAGATTATACCTAAAACGGTGATAAAGGCTGGAATAAAACTATAACACAAGCAAATTACGGCAATGACCAATCCTTTAATAAACAGATCACCCCAGTTTCTCCATTCTGGCATAGTAGCATCTTCCTTCTTCAAGGTGCTCTTAAATACCTGGTAGGCATAGCCAATCGAAAGAAAATTTATAATAGGGATTAAATTAAGCACCCCTCCTACAATAAGCTTTTGCAGCCACTGCTCATCATTAAATGGAAACTTTATAGCCTTTTCTATATTAGCCATACACAGAACCTCCTTTTGGAAACGCACCACCTATAAAAATAAAAGTTTTGGGAAATTGTCCTTTTTTCGTTCGGGTATCTCAAAATCCTGATCATCTACAGATGATTAAGGGAAAAGGGAATTTTTAAAAGCTCTCAAAGACTGTACAATAAGACCATAATTGTTACCGTCTGTCAAGGGAAAAGGGGCTAATTCCTTTGGAAGTGGGTAGAGTTGCCTATTACGAAAGCCAAAGCACATCCCCACAAAGATTGGGTTTGCGAGGGCGTGAAGAAAATGCCTCGAATTGCTGCTTCTCTTTCTCCAGCAGTGTGGAATCACCATGTCCAGGAAATACCTGTGTGTCTCCTGGCAGCACAAAGATCTTGCTGGTTATGGATTCAACTATCTGCTCAAAGGCCGCTGGTGACGAGGTTTTGCCCGGGCCACCCGGAAATATAGTATCACCAGATAGCAGATAATTACCAGTCAGAAAGCATATACTGCCAGGTGTGTGCCCAGGGGTATGCAACACCCCGAGCTTTACGTTCCCAAAAGTTACCACATCACCATCATTGAGAAGTATCTCCGGGGTTGAAGGCAAATTTGGACTGTCTGCAGGGTGGGCAGCAATTGGAACTTTAAGTTCCGACTTTAACTGGGAAAGAGCGCCGAGATGGTCCCAGTGGTCGTGAGTAATCAGTATGTACCTGGGATTTGTCCCCCTCAATCGCTCCATAACTTTAGGAACTTCCCCGGGAGCATCCACCAAGACGCTATCTTTGGTCAACTGGCACACTACGATATAAGCATTTGTACCAAATGCCCCTAATTCCAGCCTCTCAATTTGTACAATACCATCCTTTGCCACGATTGCCATTTTTGCACCTCCAATTCAGGATTCAACTGATCAAACTCACTAGCTTTCATATATTTCAACCTCCTCATTTCTGGATCGTCTTACTGGAATAGATTATATTCTTTGAAACCAGTACCATGCAGAAGGAAAATTATTTTCTTCACCCACAACGGATCGGATCTTCAAGAAACTGGAATCCAGTAATGCGTCCACATCTTCAGGAGAAATCCCCCGAATAGTTCCTTTCCAGGGGCGCGGCAGCCATGCATAGAGCATGAACATCCCTTCCTGTCTTAAGAGCCGGACCAGATGGTTGACATATTTTTTTCGGTCATCCGATTTCAGGGTAAACAGGCAGCCAATATCCAGAGCATAATCATAGGTGCCGGAGAGTATAAAAAGATCGGTAACGTCTCCGACATAAAAGTCAATTTCCAGACCTGCTTGAATGGCCTTTTTCCTTGCCGCCCGAATGGCATTGGGGGCAAAATCAATACCGGTGACTTTCCAGCCATGGCGGGCCAGGGTAATGGCATTGGTGCCCGTACCGCACCCCAGGTCCAGGGCTTTGCCGGGAGATGTTTTCTGGATAAACTCCATAACTTCAGGCGGGGTGGCATTGGTGTCCCAGGGGGTTTGACCGCTAAAATATCGCCACATAAACATCAGGGAAGAACGATTAAAAACAGCCTTCAATGGATTCATTCATCGCCTCATCTGGGAATAGGCTATCTAGGGATAATTTTAATATCGGTAAAGCGGATAACGGTATTTTTAGAAACTATGAACATCGGCGAACCATAGAGGTGAGAATTGTTTTTAAATTCGCCAAAATCTTTTCCATTCAAGGATATTTTTATAATGTCTCCCATAGCTTCAATTCTTACCTTGTTTTGTATACTGTCGATTAAAGGAGATGTCTCCCAGTTTTTTTTGAAAAGTCCCTTCACATTTTCTATTATATAATATAACCCATTCAACCCGTTGAATAAATTATATCTTCCATCCAAAATAATCCCAAACTGATACCCTTGTCTGCTGGATGTTTTGTTTCGGAATAAGGCTTCATGTCCGCCTTCAAAAATATTCTGACGTATGCCGATTGTGATATAACAGAAATCCCCTCGAATTTTCGTTATGGTCGCTTCCATAATATAATCTTTTAATTCTTTTTTCAGAATCAAATAGTTATCTTCTGAAGTATCCTTTGATGTGATTGAATTGTTTTTGAATTCCCACCCGCCGAGTAAAATCTCCCAATTTGCCTCATTATAAATTAAACACCGATTTTCGCAGAGCGATTTGACATAACATTTTCGGTCGGCCCTTAATGAAGCCAGATCGAAATAATGCAATAAATAAAACATGTTATATTTTTTGTTGATATCGGCGGTCACTGAAAATGT